>PVMK01126578.1_pt1 | contig 12553 bp, 11 predicted proteins | sample 1853481 | NCBI WGS metagenome assembly PVMK01 (sample SAMN08533507, study PRJNA380276) | Marine sediment metagenome, whole genome shotgun sequencing project.
ATGCTCATCTCCATCAGCCGACGGTATGTTTTGAAGAGATTCGTGACACGCTCATGCTGTGGGACCCCATTCGCTACGGGGAAACCTGTCCATCGAGCGACGGGGCGTGCGCCATGGTGCTGTCGAGCGAGAAGTTTGCGGATCACGGGAGCGCTCGGCCGGCATGGATCCACGCCACCGAGATGCGCTCCGAGCCCACAATCATGCCAGGGCGAGACGAGGTCAACCCGCGTGCGGGCCGCGACTGCGCCGCCGCGCTGTACAAGAAGGCTGGAATCACCAATCCACGCAAGGAGTTCGACTGCGCGGAGATCTACGTGGCCTTTTCATGGTTCGAGCCTATGCTGGCCGAGACTCTAGGCTTTGCCGATCCCGGAGAAGGATGGAAGCTCAGCGATTCGGGTGCCACCTCGCTGGAGGAGGGGGGAGACATCCCGTGGAACTGCTCGGGCGGTGTGCTCTCGTCCAATCCGATCGGCGCTTCAGGAACCTTGCGCTTCGCGGAAGCCGCACTCCAGGTGCGTGGCCAGGCCGGGGAGCGCCAGGTGGACGGGGCCCGACTTTCTCTAGCCCATGCGCTTGGGGGAGCCTCCCAGTTCTTCGCAATGTGGATTGTTGGCAGCGAGAAGCCCTAAACACCGTATCGCGGAAATACACTGCCGGCTTTGTGAAAGCACTTACATAAAAGAGAGGAGATCCTATGCAAAGAGAAGATCCCATGGCCGACCCTGTAGTGATTGTCGAGAAGGAGGGGGCGATCCTTATCGTTACTTTAAACCGCCCCGAGAAGAGAAACGCCATCAACTCCGAGTGCATGTGCCGTCTCTACGATGCGTGGACCCAATTGAACGACGATGACGATCTCCGTGTCGGCATCCTCACGGGTAGAGGAAACACCTTCTGTGCTGGAATGGACTTGGAAGACTTGAAAAAGCTTCGTGGCGACGAAGAGTTGGATGAATGGGCCGCTCGTGCCCTGAACACGCCGGATCTTGCATTCACGGCCTGGCTCAAGGTCAACCGGCCGAAGAAGCCAATAATCCTGGCCGTTGAGGGCTACGCGCGCGCGGGGGGTACCGAGATTCTGCAGGGGACAGACATCCGCGTGGCCGGAGAGAGTGCCCAGTTCGGGGTCACCGAGGTACAACGGGGGCTGTTCCCGCTGGCAGGCTCGACAGTGCGGCTGCGGCGCCAGATCTCGTACGCGATGGCGGCCGAGATACTCCTCACGGGTGAGGACTTACCAGCAGCGCGCGCTTACGATCTGGGGCTGATCAATCATGTGGTGCCCGACGGTCAGGCCCTGACCAAGGCCAAGCAGATCGCCCAGCGCATCGCGGACAACGGACCTCTCGCCGTTCAGAGCATCCTGGCGACGCTGCGCGAGACCGAGATGCTTCCCGAGGACAAAGCATTCGAGATCGAACTGAGCTACGGCATGCCGGTGTTGATGTCAGAGGATGGGAAGGAGGGAGCGCGTGCCTTCCTCGAAAAGCGTAAGCCCGTCTTCAAGGGCCGCTAGTGCCTTTCGCTGCCCACGATCCCGTTACATAAATTGGCGAACCCCCCGTTAACGAGTTAATGAGTCAAAATCCCCTTTTTCATCCTCTGTAGATATAAATAACAGACACCCGGTCTTCTGATCAAGGTGTTCCTCTTTCTTTTGCCATTGTAATCAAGAAATCATTGACAGAAGTTCCGCGGTCATTTAGGATAGACTCACTAGAAATTGAACCGTGAATCTAATGAGTTTATTAGGAGTAAACTATAGATAATGTATGAACTTGTAAAGGAATTGTTCGGTAGTCCAGGGAAATCTCGGCTCTAATACTCTTTTATTAGCTACTGAAGTTATTCAAACCTTTAAATAGGGGAGATATAGAAAATGGCTCTGAATTTCGATTTAACGGAAGAGCAGAATCTGACACGTCATGCCGTCCGGGATTTCGCCGAAAAAGAGATCGCACCCGTTGCTCAGGAGCTGGACGAGAGGGAGGAATTCTCTATCGAGTTGACCCAAAAGATGGCCGAGATTGGGCTTCTTGGATGCTTCGTCCCGGAGAAATACGGTGGATCCAATATCGGATACATCTCGTATATTATTGCGGTGGAGGAACTAGCAAGGGTAGATGGTGCTCAGGCTGCTACAATTGCTGCCGCGAACTCATTGGGGATTGGACCGATCTATTACTTCGGAAACGAGAAGCAAAAAAAGGAATGGCTTCCAAACCTTTGTTCTGGACAGATCTTGGCAGCCTTCGGTCTCACGGAACCGGAAGCTGGTTCCGACGCTGGAAGCTCTCAAACCAGGGCTGAGCTTAAGGGAGATCATTGGGTAATTAACGGGCAGAAGATATTCATTACGAATTCAGCTTGTTCCTTGACAGGAATTATTACCATGCAAGCCGTTACAGGACGGCGTGGCGACGGTAAGCTAGAGCTGAGCTGTCTGCTTGTTCCTGCGGATGCGCCTGGATTGATAGCTAGAGAGATGAAGGGGAAGATGATGTGGCGAGCATCAAATACTGGTGAGCTATTCTTGGATGATTGCATCGTACCTATGGAGAATCTTTTGGGCAGAATGGGAGACGGGTTCCACCAGATGCTTTCCACTCTAGATAGAGGACGGCTGAGCATTGCTGCCATGGGGCTTGGTGGCTCCCAGGGGGCCTTCGAGCTCGCTCTGGAATACGCAAACTCGCGAATCCAATTTGGACGGCCTATTAGTTCGTTTCAGGTGAACGCTTTTAAACTTGCAGATATGGCACTCGAAATCGAGCTCGCCAGAAATATGCTTTACAAGACATGCTGGCTCGCGGAGAATGGGCGCCCCTTTAGTCAGGAGGCAGCCATGGCAAAACTATACTGTTCTGAAGTAATGCATAGGTGTGTTCATCATGCGGTGCAACTTCACGGAGGCTACGGCCTAATGAAAGATTCCAAGGTCGAAAGACTATATCGCGATCAGAGGCTTCTCGAGATCGGTGAGGGGACGTCGGAGGTACTACGGATTATAATCGCTCGCGGTATCGGCGTTGCGGGAAGGGCAATGTAGGAGGAAGAAGCAAAATGGAAGAGAAGAAGGTGAAGCGCGCAAGCGACCGTGGCAGAGCAAAATCTTCACAACATGGGTTCATAGGGTCTGATGACTTTCTGACAGATCCATCTCAGGTGGAACACCTTGCCATCAGGCCCAAGGAAGGAGAACTTGTCGGCGATCGGGTTAGGAATGCTCGCGAAATGCGCGGTCTGACCCTTCAGGATCTTAGCAGCCGGACGGGCATAGATATGGATACTTTGAAGCGTGTGGAATCGAATGAAATGATTCCCCCTTTAGGCGAATTAATAAAGCTAGGCAAAGCGCTGGAAACGAAGATGGGTTACTTTATCTCTCCCGGTGTAGATAAACCGATGACTATAGTGCGAGCAGACCAGCGTCGTCCGATCTCCCGTCATGGGGAGAAAAGGAGCGAACAGTACGGCTATTTCTACGAATCCCTCGCCCCGGAAAAGGCAAATCGATCGATGGAGCCCTTTCTCGTAACCCTATTACCTACCGAGATCAAAGAGCCTTCTACTCACGATGGACAGGAGTTTCTTTTCGTTCTGGACGGACAGATGATGGCTCAAGTCGGGGATCAAACCGAGCTCCTCGGGCCCGGGGACTCACTTTATTATGATTCGAGCCAACCCCATTCTGTTGGATGTGTGGGCGGCAGAGAGGCAAAGGTATTAGCGGTTATCTTTCCCGGGTCAGAATAGCCCCATAATGAGAGCTAACAGAATTGTAATAATTCCACCAAATGGCATCTATAGGAGACTCTGTGGTATAACGGTACGTGGTTGTAAGATGTAGTAATTAGCAAATTATACGTGGAGGATAGTTATGGCGAGAAAAGTGGGTATAGTGGGTGCGGGTGTTACACCTTTTAAAGGCCGATGGATGGAAAAAACCTATTATGAGCTAGCCCAGATGGCTACTATGAGTGCTATGCAGGATGCTGGACTCGAACCAAATGATGTGGATGCAGTATGTTACGGAATATACAACGATATTTTTCAGAGGACTTGTATACCGGAGCATCCTCTGCAGGGAATAATCGGCCTCCAGAATAAATTTGGGGTCCGCATTTCTAATGGTGGCGCTACTGGCGCGTACACAATGTCAGCCGCTCATGCCTACGTGGCAGCGGAGAGGTTCAATACAGTTCTTGTTCTGGGTGTTGAGAAGTCAACAGACTGCTTTGACTTTCAATCAATGTCGGCTACCCCGGAAGTGCTCAAGACTATCGGCTGGTCTGGCGACAGTTTCTTCGAACAGAAAATAGGCTGGTCAGCTTCAGATAGCTATGCTGAGGTGGTACTAGCCTACATGGACGAGCATCCGGGTGATTTAAAGCCAGGGGTTACTGCACAGATTTCGGCACTACTCAGCCAGCACGTAAGGACAAATCCTTATGCCCAGAGACAATTTGATCAGGTAACCCCTGAAGAGGTGATGAACTCTAGACTTGTTGTTTATCCGTTTAAGGAACTAGAGATCTGTGTTTATACTGAGGGTGCGGCTGCACTCATTTTTGCTGAGGAGGAGACAGCTAAATCGATTTCAAGAAACACAGGTCAGCCTATAGTGTGGATTACAGGCCTGGGAGAATCCAACGAGCATTCGTTCGCCGGCAAGAACCAGAAGGAAATGTCACGAATTATGTCAGACCATTTGAGTTCACACCGCGCCTACGAAATGGCTGGTATAGATAACCCAATCAAGTCAATCGATATTGTGGAGCTTCACGATGCATTTGTGCATCAACTTGAGATCAGTATGGTAGAGTTCGGATTTGTATCTCCGGGTAGAGCTGATGCTCTGGTAGAGGATGGAATAATGATACCTGGAGGCAAGCTCTTAGTGAATCCATGTGGCGGGCTTATCTATTGTGGGCACGCCGTCGGTGCCAGCAATATAATGTCCGCCTGGTCTGCCAGGAACGAGCTTATTAAGAGAAAGCTACGGGCGGCTCTTGTTCATGGTACCGGTAGCACCGTTGCCCAATACGGTGTGTGCTTGATTCTTGAACACGATTGAGAACAAGGGGGATGTAACCATGGTAAAGAAGAAAGTAATACCTTCTGAATACATACCAGATGTTGGTCGTAAAACAGTAACCATTGCTGGTAAAGATTATCTGGAGGTGAACGATGCGATGTTCACCTTCTACCGGAGAAGCATGGGCGAGCTGTCACAGTTCTTCCTCGCGCTGCGCGACGACAAGAAAGTATTGGGCTGTAGGTGTATCAAATGCGGTATTCTGAGGGTGCCCCCATTCATGCTTCGATGCCCGGATTGTAATTTTGCGCCCACAGAGTTGGTCGAAGTGGACCAGGTGGGAGTAATGAATAGCACCCCGCCCATTACCTATTTCGCTACCTCGATATTTCAGCACATGGCTCCCTTCGGTAGAGGCCGGGTGATCTTGAGAGGAGCCGACACAGCCCTGAGCATACTCGTCTACACTACCACGGGCATTTTGGTGCCTGGTCTGGTCACTAAAGGGACCGAGGTGAAGATTGTCTTCCGGGACAATCGCATTGGGGAGATTATCGATATCTTCTGCGTCCCAACTTCAGAGCTGGCCAAAGAGCAGATCGCAAGGAAAGGTCTTCAAGAGTCAGAGATAGACTGGACTGCTGCTGTAGAACCTGGGCTTCCCGTGGCCGATGAAAACGATGTAGCTATCTATAAAGATGCCCTTAATGCGATGCAGGATATCGTAGTGCAAATGAATAAGACGGAGCGAGCCCGTAAGGATACTGCTGGCTGGAAGCGGAGTATACAGATTAAGACCACAGGTGGTCAATTCGCTATCGAGATTGACGATGGCGATATCAGGATCGAGGAGAAAGCTTTGGAGGCACCTGACTTTGTGATGGTCTGTGAAGATCCCAGAGTCCTGCTCGACGGTCTAGCTTACAGGGGTGCCCTTACTGATTCCATTATCATGAAGAAGCTCTGGATCAGTAAAAATATGGAGTTTACCACCATCTTCAAGTTGGACAGGACGGCGCGGTCCCTGGCTAGAGCTAGGAAGACATGACGCGAAATGCGCCACTGTGGTTAAATTTGCTGAGATGGTTGGTGGCGCCCTGGCTGCGCAGGACGCAAGAGGTACTGAAGAGGTTGGAAGCAGCGTAAAGAGCCCAGCTAGTAAGATTAGAGAGCGCTACTCAAGATGGGTGGCCCTTTTTCACACAAGAACAACCTCGCGATATAAAGTTGTAACTACATTCTGCACGCACACCTGTGCAGCTACTGCTAACAACCTGCATCCTTATGAACCCCTACCCATTGACAACGAATCCTCAGTAGACTACGATATCTCCATTAATTACCGTTGAATAATTAATAACAACCAGCACTAAAGGATTAATAAGGAGCATAGAATACTGTCTATTATCATCGTAACTGTCGTTGGAGTTCTTCTTGCTGCTTTGCTATTGCTCTGGCTATTGGGTGAGCGCTGGCGACCCCTGCGCCCCTCGACCCGAAAGATGATACGGGAGGCCGGCTTACGGCGATTACTCACTCTAAATACTCTGCACGGTTATATCTACAATCGCTGGAGGAATCAGTATATTTACCTGGCTATTAGGTATGCTATTCCACGCTTGGGACCCTTTGGAAAGCGCTGGTGGTCTAACCGCTACCATAGTAAGGTGCTCACACACGAGCAAGCTGAAGCCATGATCACCATTGCTCATGATATCCCTCTGAGCGACCTTGAGCAGATCATCCCGTATTCCACAGCTCGAGATTTAGTACTACAAGGATCGCGCGAAGTGGTTGTTTACGAGTGCGCTTGCCGTCATTCTCGCGAAAGCTCCTGCCAGCCAACGCAGGTGTGCATGTACATCAGCCAACCCTTCAGCGATTTCGCCCTAGAGCACAATCCCAAAACCAGCCGCCGAATTACCCGCGAAGAGGCTCTTGAACTTCTTAAACGAGAGCATGAGCGTGGTCACGTGCACTCCGCCTGGTTCAAGGATGCATGCATGGATCGCTTCTACGGTCTCTGCAACTGCTGCAAGTGCTGCTGCGGCGGAATTGAAGCCATGGTTAAATATGGCGTGCCGCTTATGGCTTCGTCCGGTTATGTATCCCAGGCAAATCAGGCACAGTGTTCACCCTGTCCAATCTGTGAGGACGCCTGCCCCTTCGGTGCTATTCGCATAGAGGAGACAGTCGTTGTGAACAGGGATATCTGCATGGGGTGCGGGGTGTGCGTAGAACAATGCCCCACGCAGGCCTTGTCTCTCGTTCGTGACGAAACAAAAGGTACGCCATTAGATGTGCGGATATTAGCTCGGGAGAAGATAGAGAAAGTATGAGACTTCGGAAATAGGAATAAGGCGAAGTGAAATAATAATTACAATGAGTTTGAAACGATGTCAAGAAAGGTAGCGGTAATCGGAGCCGGTATTGGGGGATGTGCCGTTGCTTCGCTCTTGGCAAAGGGAGGGGACGACGTGACCCTGCTGGAGGCACACCCATTTCCCGGGGGGCGCTGCGCTACTACGGAGAAGCAAGGGTTCCATTACGATTTCGGGGTGCACATGTTTAGCAGGGGACACCGAGGCCCCCACGGCGAAGTGAACCGTAGATTGAATGGTGATCTGAGATGGATCACACGGGATCCTTCCTGCCGAGTCCTAGGAAGGGTAGAATTTGACTTCCCCCTGGATATAAAACCGCTACTGCGCCAGGTGAAAGTAGCGCGAAACCTTGGAGTCGGAGTGAAGAGCTATGTCGGTGCCTTTCGCCTCATTCATTCCCTGATAAAAGGAGATAATGTAGAGGTGAATGACGAAATCTGTCTGCAAGACTACGTCTCCCGTTTCACCGATGATGAGATGATCCATCTGTTTATAAACTGCCTCTCACAGCTCTACCTCGCCCTATCCTACAGGGAGGCATCCGCCGGAGAGTTTATCTGGTGCTTCTCCCGCATGTTCAAAGATGCCTGTTTTGGCTACCCGGTTGGGGGTAGTGGCGAGATCCCAAGATCTTTCCTCAGGGGTCTCGAGCGGTTCGGTGGTAAAGCGCATTTCAATGAGCCTGTTGTCGGCGTAGAAATAGAAAATGGAACCGTAAGGGGGGTAAATACAGCTTCTGGAAATTACCCTGCTGATACTGTCATATCCAACTGCGGGATTCTTCGCACCATTGATCTTGCAGGTAGAGAACACTTCCCCGAGGACTATGTGACAAAGGCGGAGCAATATCGGTATTCAAACTCATATGTCACCATAAAATACGCTTTGGAGCGACCGATTATCCCCTATCCGGTGGTCTTCTATATGCCTGACGGTCCCCCAGATAGAGTCTTCCGATATGTAGAGGAAAAGACGGTACCGGAAGACCCGTATCTTTTCATGCCAGTACCGACGAATCATGACACGAACCTTGCACCTGATGGAAAACAACTGGTGATCGTGGGCACCGCCGCTCCTCCACAAGCTTCAGACGAGCTTTGCTCTGCAATACTGGATAGGGTTCACGGCAAGGTTTGCGAGCTTTTCCCTCAACTGGAAGCGGCCATTATCTGGCAATCCCGGTCAGGGAGCACTGATGCGGCGGAATTGACCGGACACTATGCGGGCGAGGCTGTAGGCCTTGCTCAAATTCCGGGACAGGTGGGAAGGTTCCGACCCGAGCCTGGTACCCCGGTGACAGGGCTATGGCTGGTTGGTGCCGATGCGGGCTCACGTGGTATCGGGACTGAGATGGCAGCAGGAAGCGCTCTGCGCTTGGCAGATATCTTGAAATGAGATGGAGGGTGAAATGGCTAAAGTCGAGCAGGAATATGATGTAATAATTATTGGTGGCGGTATTAATGGTATAACGGCGGGGTGTTATCTGCAAAAGGCAGGGCTCAAAGTGCTCATCTTAGAGCGACGGGATGAAGTTGGATGCTTCTGCTCAACCCAGGAGTTGCTGCATCCTGGAGCCATGGTAAGCGTTCATGCCAATGGTTTGTTCCCTGCCATTGGTCCCGTTCCCCTTGACCTTGACCTTGATAGATTTGGCATGGAGATACTTATGCCCGGGCCCATAGTATATTTCGCCCCCTTTAGGGATGGCACTGCACTGGCATGGCACTGGTACGACCCGAAAGTGACCTACGATATTTGGCGCCGTGTAAATGAGAAAGACGCTGAAACATTCCGCACCATTGCGAAGATGATTGGTCCGATATTGCAGAGCGATCTTGCTCCCGAAATGATGAGTATGATGTTCTACGAACCAATGACCGATGAAAGCTTCTTAAACCTACAGAATATACTGGACATGTTTTCAAGCATGGTACCTGCCTTTCCTAAAGATTCTTTATACCTCACCGGCGTTGAGGTGCTCAATGAAATGTGGGAGGACGAGCGTAGCAAGGTATTTTTATCTGGCTGGCCGATCACACTAGCGGTGGATATAACGAGCCGCATCGCTGGCTCTATGACGGTCCTGATGATGACTGCTCTGATGGCGGGCGCGGGCATCGTCTATGTTGGCACCGGCAGGGGTGGTAGCCATAACCTTACCCATGCCCTTACTAGATGTTTTCTCCATCATGGGGGCAAGATACTCGCCGGTTGCCCAGTAGCCAAAATAGTCATAGACAGCGGCGAGGCTAGGGGCGTTGCCCTGTCCAAGGATGCCATCTATCCCGAAGCCGAGTTTAGGGCAAGGAGAGCGGTGATAAGCAACCTCAGCCCGTATCCCACATTTATCGAGCTTGTAGGCGAGGATAATCTGCCGACCTTTGCCACCCTAGGGGCGAGGAAGTTTGACTACAGGGGATCTGCCTTGTTTACCACCTGGTGGGTGCTCAATGAGCGACCGAAATGGAAGTGCATCGATAGATTTCCCGAGATAGACCGGGGGTTTAGCTTCAACTTCGGTGCCGAGAGCATGGCGGATATTTTCAGGATGGATGAGCATGTTATGGTATTGGACACACCACCCGACCCGCCGGTGAATATGGGCTATTGCATTCACAGCTTCTGCGATGCCGATCCGTCACAGGCACCACCTGGACAGTACAACGTACTTGCCTGGGCTAATGTACCCACCATGATCAGACCATTAGGTGGTCCGGAGAAATGGGATGACATCAGGGAGGACTATGGGGATAAGGTGGAAGATAGCCTGAATGATCTAATGCCCAATCTGAAGAGCGCGAAGATCGCACGTTACTGCGATACCCCCTGGGATACCTGGCGAAGAAATCCGAGCTCTAGAGGCCATATGAGCAGCGGATACTACGGGGAAAGACAGTGGTGGAGCTGGAGACCGTTTGGTGGCTGCGGCGCACCGCGGACCCCCATTGATAAGCTCTACATTAGCAACTCGATAGGAAGCATCTCGGTAAGCTCTCTTGGGGGTGGTTACACATGCGCCAAGGTGGTAGCTGAAGATCTCGGGGTGAGGAACCAGGATTGGTGGGCAAGCAAACCAGGGGATTATACCAAGATCATGATGGACAGAGTAGGGGCTAAGATTAACCTCATAGATTGAAGCGTCCAATCCGATGAAAGAGGAGTAATTATCGTGGAGAATGAGAAATACGATGTAATTATCGTCGGGGGAGGGCCCAACGGCCTCACAGCAGGCGCGTACCTTGCTCGTGCTGGGGCGAGAGTGCTGCTGATAGAAAGGCGCCATGAAACGGGCGGGGGACTGGTGAGCGAAGACTTCTCTGCCTTTCGGTTCAATCTCCATGCTATCTACATGTTGATGATGGACGTCATGCCGCCGTATGATGATCTGGACCTCTACGCCGAGGGCTGTGTCTACCTGCAACCCGAGGTACAGGTCTCCTTACTCACCAGGGATGGTAAGGCGCTGACCCTCTACCGTGACCTTGACCGCAGCGTCGAATCTATCAGGAAGTTCTCGCCGAAGGACGCCAAGAGATTTCGCGATGTCTATTTGGAATCCAAGGAGCTGTCATTCGGGGCGATAATTCCACTCACGTACACCCTCCCTGTGCCTACTCTCGATTTTGTTGACATGCTCCAGAAAAGCGATATCGGGCAAAAGATACTCGATATCGGAGAAAAGACGCCCAGGGAAATCGTAGATGAATGGGGCTTCGAGAATCCACTCCTACAGACCTTGATTCTGCATCTTGTTTGTATGTGGGGGTTGGAACCGGATGTCTCCGGGGTAGGTTTCCTAGTCCCTCTCTATCTTAACCGCATGTTGAATATGTCACTCATAAAAGGCGGGTCACATCGGCTATCCTCAGCACTGCAGAGGGCGATTATTGCCTCAGGTGGTGATGTCCTCGAAAGTTATACGGTCACAAAGATAGTTGTCGAAGATGGGACGGCCACGGGCGTAGAGGTAGGCCTGACTAATGCTGAAGAACAGGGCAGGAAGACCTTCAAGGCTAAAGTCGTGATCACATCAACAGATCCGGTGACGACGTTTACCAAGCTCATCACTGAAGAGATTATGGCACCAATTTCCATAGGCTGTGTCGAAACGGCAAAACAATGGGAATGGGAGCATTGGAGCCTGTTCGGCCTTCACCTCGCCCTGAAGGAGAGACCACAATTTAGAGCTGCCGATTTCGACCCTGCGGTCAATGATGCTTTCATCAAGATTATTGGCTATGACAGCCCGGATGATTTCCTATCCCATCTCAACGGACTGGGGGCAGGTGAGCTTAGCACCGCCGGTCATATTACTGTTACCAGCGATCTTGACCCTTTACAGGCTCCCGTGGATGTCCAGCCCGGGGTAGCTACGTTTAGATTTGAGGCACTGGCCCCGTATGAGGCCAAGGAAGGCAAATGGGACGATATCGCTGCAAGCTATGGAGACCGCCTTCTATCCACAATCCAGGAGTATGCACCAAATGTTGACAGGAGTAAGATAATTCGCAGGTACGATAATTCCCCGACCTACATAGAGCAGAAATTTGCCAATATGGTGAGGGGCTCTTTCAAACACGGTGCGTATAAGGCAACACAGATGGGATACATGAGGCCAAACATCGAGTGCTCCGGTTATCGCACGCCGGTTAAGAACCTCTATCTGTGTGGGGCAAGTACCTACCCTGGAGGCATGGTGTTGCTCGGAGGTGGCTACAACGCCGCACGGGTGGTAGCGGAAGACCTGGGTATTGACCATGGTGGACTGAGCCTGACTACATCGTAAAAGCCAGAGAGATGAAGCTGGTGCCATAAATTTAAGTTCCAAGTATTCAAACAAAACTAATACAATATTTGATATGGTTTTTAACAAGCAGTATAGCGCTTACTCGAATCCGCTATGACTTGCCCCCGAAAAATCGGTTCAGGAAAAAATTTTACAGTTGGATGATTAAGAGAGATCCAATCAAAATATAATACTCATTATTTTACGATGTAGTGATGAGTCAGGAAGATAAAAGAGGGTCCACCTATTGGAAGGCAGCCCCTTTACGTATCTATTTAGACTTGTTAATTATTAAGTGCTACACAATACCTTCCCTGAAAATAGGTGGACCCTCTTTTA
>PVMK01114896.1_pt1 | contig 12552 bp, 7 predicted proteins | sample 1853481 | NCBI WGS metagenome assembly PVMK01 (sample SAMN08533507, study PRJNA380276) | Marine sediment metagenome, whole genome shotgun sequencing project.
TAGTGTGGTGACTGACCAGTCAGTCACCATTAACCAAGTTGCTAATGAGGCCCTTAGAGCCATGCAAGCCAACGTCAAACAGCCTGATTCGGGCCGTCGCACCGTCCGCCGTGATGCCCTGCTGACCGCAGCGCTTGAATTATTTTTGAGCCATGGTTTTGCGGCGACAAGGGTGGAGGCCATTGCCCAGCGTGCCGGTGTGGGCAAGGGCAGCGTGTACCTGCATTTTCGCAATAAGGAAGAGTTGTTCCAGGCGGTGATAGACGACGGTATCGTCGCGCAAATTGAGCAGGCGGAAGCGGTGGCCAGCGATTTTACTGGTACGGCAACCGAATTGTTGACGACCATGTTGCACATTAACCTGATAGATTTCTGGGGCAGTCCGTCGAGCGGCATCTACAAGTTAATTATTGCGGAATCGCAGCAGTTTCCGGAACTGGCTGCAAACTACTACCGCAATATCACACGCCGTGCACAGACGTTACTGGAAAAGATTCTGCAACTCGGAATTCAGCAGGGCGAATATCGCGCCATGGATGTGCCCTACACGGCGCGCTTTATTCTGAGTTCACTCGACAATGAACTGGTGCTGGCACATTCGCTGGGTATGTGCGCCGATGGTGAGTTCGACGCCCACCGATTCATCGATGCGTTGCTGGATTTGATTACTAATGGTTTAACACGGCCCACCAATTCAGGCGAGCCTGTGCGAGGTAGTCCGTCATGAAGCGACCGATGATTATTATGCTTGTTGTGGTGGGGTTGTTTTTCGGCGGGCTGTTCGGCTGGAAGGCATTTGTTGGTATGCAGATGCAACAAGCCATGCAGGCGACGCCATTGCCGGCCGCAACCGTATCTACAACCATAGTAACTACGGCCACATGGACGCCATCTATCAATGCGGTGGGTTCGCTGCGCGCCGTCCAGGGAGTTGATGTTACGGCGCAGGTGGCCGGTTTGATTACGGAACTGCACTTCGACTCAGGCGCAACAGTCGCGGCCGGCGACCTGCTGGTGCAGCAATACACAGCCGATGAACAAGCGCAGTTGGAAGGTCGCATAGCCGAGCGACAACTTGCAGACCTGAACTTCGTGCGCGCACAGAATCTGGTTAAGCAGAAATTGATATCCGACTTTGATTTCGATGCCAGCAAAACCGAGTTGACGCGGGCCAAAGCCGCGGAAACCGATTTGCGCTTGAAAATTGAGCAGAAATCGATACGCGCACCTTTCGCCGGGCGGGTGGGTTTACGCAATGTCGATCTGGGCCAGTACATAGAACCTGGCGATACCATCATCCGGCTTGAGGCGGTTGAGAAAATTCTGGCGGATTTCCCCGTGCCGCAGCGTCGCGTGAGTGATCTGCATGTGGGTCAGGCTATTGACTTGCAGATCGATGCCTGGCCCGGAGAGCGATTTGCCGGCGTCATTTCTGCGATAGAGCCACAGGTGGCGCGAGACACGCGCAATATAGAAGTGCGCGCGGTAATAGATAACAGCGACGGACGGCTCGTTCCGGGTATGTTTGTTTTGGTCGGGATACGCCTGCCGGCTCAGGAACAGGTGATTACGGTGCCGCAATCAGCAATTACTTACAGTCCTTACGGCAATTCGGTCTACGTTGTGGAAGAACAGCTGGATGAGGCAGGCGCAAAAATATTGAGAGTTGCAAATACCTTTGTTGTGACTGGCGCAACGCGCGGCGATCAGGCGGTCATCAGCTCCGGTCTGGAGGCAGGCATGACCATAGTCACGGCCGGTCAGCAGAAGTTGCGTAACGGTGCGCAGGTTGTGGTCGATAACACGGTGCCCGTCAGCAACAACCCGGATCCGCGTCCGAGCAATAACTAAATCACCCCGTGCTGACCTTTACCGACATTTTTATACGCCGCCCGGTACTGGCTACGGTGGTCAGTTTGCTGATACTTTTGGCCGGGCTGCGCTCATTGCAGCTTCTGCAGGTCAGTCAGTACCCGAAAAGTGAATCGGCAGTAATCCGTATAGTCACTGTCTATACAGGTGCTGACGCCGAGCTGGTGAAAGGTTTTATCACGACGCCGCTCGAGCGAGAGATTGCGAGTGCTGATGGCATCGACTATCTGGAATCGAGCAGCCTGCAGGGCGCCAGCAGCATCACCGCACACCTGAAACTTAATTATCCGCCCTACGACGCACTCACGCAGGTGACGGCGAAGGTGAACAAGGTCCGTGCCGAGTTGCCGGAAGGCAGCGAAGCTCCGGTGCTTGAAGTGGCGATCGGCGAGACCACGTCAGCGATGTACCTTAGCTTTAACAGCGCTACGCGGCCGCAAAACCAGATTACCGATTACCTTATTCGTGAGGTGCAGCCGCGCATCGAAGCGGTGGCAGGTGTGCAGCAGGCAGCTATCCTCGGTGGCCGCAATTTTGCCATGCGAATCTGGCTGGATCCGGTGCGCATGTACGCGCTGGATATTGCACCGAGTGATGTCAGTCGCGCTCTGCGCGCCAACAATTACCAGGCTGCCGTCGGCAAGACCAAGGGTGATGCGGTTTCCATCAATCTCACTGCAGCGACTGATCTGCATACGGCGCGCGAATTTCAGGAACTGATTGTGGCCGAGCGCGACGATGCCGTAATCCGACTGGAAGATATTGCCACCATCGCGCTGGGCGCCGAAAACTACGATTCATCCGTGGCCTTCAACGGTGAGTTTGCAACTTTTCTCGCGATCGATGTGCTGCCCACCGCCAATCCGCTCGCGGTGATTCGCGAAATCCGCGAAATATTTCCGGAGATCTCTGCGCAGTTGCCCAATGACATTGTCGGCAGCATCTCGTATGACACCACACGTTACATTGAGGACTCGATCAATGAGGTGGTGAAGACACTGGTTGAAGCCGCGTTGATAGTGATGCTCGTTATTTTTCTATTTTTGGGCACCCTGCGCTCGGTGATTATTCCGATCGTGGCCATACCGTTGTCGATGATTGGCGCTGCTGCAATCATGCTGGCGCTCGGTTATTCAATTAATCTGCTGACCCTGCTGGCAATGGTGCTGGCCATCGGGTTGGTCGTTGATGACGCGATCATCATGGTTGAAAACATTCAGCGCCACATCGAAGAGGGCCAGTCGCGCCTGGATGCAGCGTTGCAGGGCGCAAGAGAACTGGCTCTGCCGATTATAGCCATGACGATAACGCTGTTCGCGGTATATGCACCGATTGCGCTCGCGGGCGGACTCAGCGGCAGTTTATTTAGAGAGTTCGCATTCACGCTGGCAAGTGCGGTACTGGTGTCGGGAATTGTTGCCCTGACCTTGTCACCCATGATGTGTTCAAAAATGCTGCCACGACGTTCGGAGGAAGGACGATTATCTAAATTTCTTGATCAGCGCTTCGATCTTTTGCGGCAGCGCTACGCGCGCGTGTTGCACGGCAGTCTCAATTACGTGCCGGTAACCCTGGTGTTCAGCACCATAGTGTTAGCCAGCATTTATTTCATGTTTGTCTCGACGCCTGCCGAGCTTGCGCCGACTGAAGATCAGGGAATAGTACTGGTTGTATCAACGGCCGAGGCCAATACTTCGCCAGAGCAGCTGACACGTTATACCGGCGCGTTGGTCGAGGCCTACCGCCAGATCGACGATGCTGAAGAAAACTTTCTGTTCAACGGCAGTATAGGCAGTGGTCCCGTATCAACTACCAATACAGCATTGTCTGGCCTGGTACTCAAACCGTGGAGCGAGCGCAGCAGCACGCAGATGGAGCTTACGAACGTGGTGCAGAATATTGCGAACGGAATTGCGGGACTGCAGTCCGCCGCCTTCGGGTTGCCACCGATGCCCGGCGCGGGCCAAGGGCTGCCGATCCAGTTTGTGCTGGGCTCCACGCGCTCGCCACTCGAAATATTTGAGGTGGGACAGGAGTTGCTTGGAGAAGCCTATGGCAGCGGACTGTTCGTGTTCGCGGATCTCGACGTGAAGTTCAACCGCCCACAAACCGAGATCGTTATCGATCGTGACAAAGCGGCCAACCTGGGTATGAACATGGAGCAACTGGGGCAAGATCTCGGCGTTATGCTCGGCGGCAACTACGTCAATCGCTTCAGTATGCAGGGCCGCAGTTACAAGGTAATCCCGCAGGCCGAACGCCGCTATCGTCTGAATCCGGACCAATTGGGGGGCATGCCGGTGCGCACCCGCAGCGGTGAACTCGTACCGCTGTCCACATTGATGACGTTGGAAAATTCAGTGCAGCCGCAGGAGTTGAAGCGATTCCAGCAACAGAATTCAGTCACGCTCTCAGCAGTCCCGGCGCCTGGGGTAGCGCTCGGCACTGCGCTGGAGTTTCTGCACAGCACAGCCGCGCGCATCGCACCCAATGGGTTTAAGTTTGATTATGCGGGTCCGTCGCGGCAATACGTGCAGGAAGGCAATAGCCTGATAGTGACTTTTTTCTTCGCTATTATTGTTATTTACCTCGTCCTCGCCGCGCAGTTTGAATCCTTTCGCGATCCGTTAATCATGCTGGTCAGCGTGCCCATGTCCATTGCGGGCGCATTGATTTTTCTTACGTTGGGCGCAGCGACAATTAATATCTACACTCAGGTAGGGCTGATTACACTGATCGGTTTGATCAGCAAGCACGGCATCCTCATCGTTGAGTTTGCCAATCAATTGCAGCACGGCGGTCTGAACAAGCGGGAGGCCATCGAGAAAGCTGCCGGAATACGTTTGCGACCTATATTGATGACCACCGCTGCGACTGTGCTTGGTGTGATGCCCCTGCTCATGGCCAGTGGCGCAGGTGCCGTCAGTCGCTACAACATTGGCCTGGTTGTTGCGACCGGGATGAGCGTTGGCACCTTATTTACGGTGTTCGTTGTGCCTGCGGTTTACCTCGCGCTGGGCAGAGATCACCGTATCGCTTAATTGGGGTCAGACCTACGACTGTCCCACAAAGCATCTCGTGGGTCGGCCCGGTACGGAGTCGCTAGCAACGACTATCCGAGCTGGGCAAGGAGCTACACGCTCCAGCGTCTCCAGTGACTAATTTATCTATGAATTTGATGCGTACCGCACCATGACGTGCTGGCGATCATGGCTTACCTGCGCACCCATTGCCAACGACGTAAAATGGGGCCAGAGTAAAAACCTGCAAGTCTGCAATTAGCGTCCGACCCCATTTATTGGTAAGTTTGAGGTCTGCCAGGAAGGCGTCTGTCCGGTAGCTGTTACAGGGAACGTCGGGAAATATCCCGCGATTTAGCTACCGAACCTTCGAGAGTCAAAGTAATACTCATCTGCGGTTTATTTTGCGATCCGTTGCCGAGTTTCTGTAATTTTATTGGGGAGAGAAAATGAAAATTCCAGCATCATTATTGATTTCTGCTTTTGTTGTCGCCGGTTGTTCGGGCGGAGGCGGCGAGCCTTCAGAAGGTAATATTCGTGAAGCACTTGAGGCACAGTTCGAGAGCGTCTACCAAGCCCAGGTGGAAATGGCGGGTAAAGAAGCTGCCGATAGCGCGCGCGCGACGCTATATGACGTAAAGAAGATTGCTTGTGTGCCCGCGACGGACGCGGCCGGATACCAATGCGACGTAGAGGTCGATATGGAAGCGCCATTCCTGGGGCGGCAAAAAACTAATCAGTCTGTGCGGGTAGTGCACGGCGACGATGGATGGGTCGCTATCCAGGGTAGGTAGAGAAGATTAATGGGGTCAGAGTAAAAACCGGTTAGTCAGAAGCAAAATCCTATCCGCATTTTAGTTTTTACTCTGACCCGATTCATAACCCCATTCATACGTCGGCAACACCAATCAGGGGAATACCTTTGAAGGAACATAGCAGCAAGCTGCGAATTCTGAGTGTTGTCCTGGTGATGTTTGCCGGGGGTTGTGCGACCAGTGATGACAATGCCGTGCTTAGCGACTGTCCGGATTGTCCGCTAATGCTTGAGATTCCGGCTGGCTCTTTCATGATGGGTACCGCGGTTGAGGACCGGGCTATTGACCCGCTCTCTGGCAGACCGAACGCTAACGAAGAGCCCCAGCACGAGGTCACCATCTTGCAGCCCTTCGCGCTGGGTAAGTACGAGGTAACTGTCGCGCAGTTTGCGGCTTTTATTGAAGCCAGCGCTTATGACGCCTCAGTGGGTTGCATAACATTTGAGGGCCCCAGGCGATTGCGCCTTGACCCCGAGCTCGACTGGCGCAACCCCGGTTTCGTGCAGCCAGAAGACAATCCGGTGGTGTGCGTGTCGCTTGATCACGCGGTCGCCTACACGGAATGGCTGAGCGAGAAAACCGGCGAGAACTACTACATCCCGAGCGAAGCGCAGTGGGAATACGCCGCCAAGGCAGGTACTCAGGGCCATTACTTCTGGGGCGCCGACGAAAGCAAAGCCTGCGATTACGCCAACATCTATTTTCAACCAACGCAGCGAGGCAGCGACGCAGCATCTTTCGAGCCACCTTGTGACGACGGGTATCCCAACATCGCCCCTGTGGGCCGCTTTAAGCCCAATGCCTTCGGTCTGCACGACACCGTCAGTAACGTGTGGGAGTGGACGACTGACTGCGGCCACAAAAACTACGTGGGCGCGCCGACCGATGGCAGTGCCTGGATGGATGAACAAGACTGCTTGTTTCGCATGATCCGCAGCGGCGGTGTCCAGAATGACCTTGCCCGAACCACCCACATGGTCAGGGCCGGGCGGCCAAAGACCGGGACTGCACCTAACCTGGGTTTCCGGGTGGCGCGGGCGTTAAATGATAACCAGCCGGCGGTGCTCGTGACGAGTGCGACCGCGGCCATGTATTCAGACTACGTCTGGCCGGCCGACAGTGAGGCCGGCGAACTTTTTGTCGTTAACTGCGCCCCCTGTCATACCGACCCAAGCTCGATGCAAGGTGTCTACGGTACCGACAGGGTGACCATCAGGCGCCTCATCGCGGATGGCGGTAACAATATTATGAGTATGCCGGCCTTCAGTCATCGGATTAGCAGCGAAGAAATCGACCTGATCACCGACTACGTCATGCAGCAAAAAGCCTGGAACTGACATTAACAAGTCGCTGGTGCCGGCCAGGGCGATATATCATGTTTGGAGCGGGCCGTCAGCGTAAAACGATTGGGAGGTACATGATGAATAAGCAACGCGTGGTTCTTCGGCTGTTGTTAACGTTGGTCGTCGGGAGCGTATTTTTATCGACCGCGATGGCGGAAACCATTGCCGTCATCGGCACGGGTCGGGTGGGTAGTGCGCTCGGGCCACGATTTGCAGAAATCGGTTACACGGTGGTCTACGGTTCCCGCACGCCCGAAGCAGACCGTGTGCAACGACTTGTTGCGCGTACCGGCGACGATGCATCGGCGGCCAGTCAGCGCGAAGCGGCTCAGGCTGCCGAGCTGATCATGCTCGCGGTGCCCTGGGATGCGACCGAACAGGTCATCAAAAACCTGGGCGACCTGGATGGCAAGATCATTATGGATGCCACGAACGCGATTGACATGGCCGACGACGGCATGCTGGAGATGTCGGTGGACAGTTCGGCCGGTGAACTGATTCAGTCCTGGGCGCCCGGCGCCTATGTGGTTAAAACCTTCAACAACGTCAACGACACCGTCATGGCGGATCCGACCACCATCGACGGGCCGGTGACGGTCCCGTTGGCCGGCAACAACGCGGCAGCCAAAGCACGTGTTGGGGAGATCGTCACGGCCATGGGTTTTCCCACCGTCGACGCCGGACCCATACGCATTGCCCGGGTGCTCGAAGGCATGGTTGTGCTGAAGCTCGTGCCGATGTTCGAGGGACGTCACGCAGACCGCTGGGAATATTATTTCCGTCCGCATCCGCAGGAATCGGACGTCGAGCCGCCTGCTGACTAAGCCGAAATGAATAAACAGGGTCAGAGTAAAAACCTGCTAAATAAACAGGGTCCAATAAACAGGGGCAGAGTAAAAACCTGCTAAATAATTAGTGCTAAATAAACAGGGTCAGAGCAGGTTTTTACTCTGACCCTATTACACCTAATTACAGTGGGTTCACCTCGGCGCACGCGTCGACCGTTTCCGGGTCGCCGTCGTCGGGGCAGCCTCTGAGTAGGCCGATAGCGGGCACACCCCAGGAAACTTTTTGATGGTGTCAGACCGTGTTCGATGTCTGCCACCTGATCACGTGGCACTGCAATATACAACCAAGGGTCGGGCGCGCCGAGGCGCCAGCCAGACTTTCGCCCAATTTTTCACATCGAATTGCGCAATTCACCCGCCCAGGAAATTTATCAACGGGAAGCAACTCCAATTTTGTAATAACCGGATCGTGATAAATTTCTATTGCTTAGCATTTATTGTTCGATTTTTTATTCGTTTGATATTTTCCAGACATTTGCGCAAGCTGAACTGATTTGCTAAAAGAGTCCGCAAATATAGTTCCATAGTTGAGAGTACTATGGCATGGGCCAATCTGAGAATCAGAGAAGGCTCGTTTACAACGTTAGATGCCAGGGATGGTTCTTTTGGGGAGAATCATCATGCCTTTGTCCCGCACGCTGGTCGCATCGACTCTTATTGCATTCGCGTTCACGCCCGCAGTCGCCCAGTTCCTCGAAGATCCTTCACCGCCGCCGCCGTCGGCAAAGGATCTCGATCTACCGATAATCGTTGAAACCATCTCCGGACTGGACCTCGTCGATGAAGCCACACCCGATGGCGAGAACGGGTTTATCAAGGATGAAGCTGCGGCTGTTTTGCTGGGTAAAGCGCTGTTCTGGGATATGCAGATGGGCAGCGATGAGGTTGCCTGTGCCACCTGTCATTACCATGCCGGTGCGGACAACCGCTCAAAGAACCAGGTCAGCCCCGGGCTGAACGGCGGTAATGGTGTATTTGACGTCCAGAACGGTGGCAAGATCGGGCCGAACAGCGCACTCCTGGCCAAGGATTTCCCCTTTCATGAGCTGGTCGATCCAGCCGATCGCGACTCTTTGATCTTGTTCGATACCGATGATGTGGCGTCCTCGGCCGGACAGTTTGTCGCTGATTTCAACGACATTGTCGAAGGCGATGCGATTGACGATTGCACGCCAGTTGGCAACTCGCATCCATTCGAATTAAGTAACGGTCTGAATACGCGGCAGGTGGAACCACGTAATACGCCCACCATTATCAACGCGGCGTTCAATCACCGGAATTTCTGGGACGGTCGCGCCAATAATATCTTTAACGGTGTTGATGCCTTTGGCCAGCGCAATACTAGCGCTCGAGTGCTGGAAGTTCAGGGTGGGCCGGTGGTGCCGATCCAGGTGGCGTTCGAAAATTCGAGCCTTGCCTCGCAGGCCGTGGCACCGGTGCTTGCCTCGTTCGAAACGTCCTGCATCAACCGTATTTTCCCGAAAGTCGGTAAGAAGCTTCTGAGTGTGCAGGCACTGGCACTGCAGAAAGTCCACCCGCACGACAGCGTGCTGGGTGCCTACCGCGATAATCCGCGGGGGCTGTCTATCAGTTACGAGACGATGATCCAGAATGCGATCTCGGATCGTTTCTGGGATTCGAACAAATTGTTCGATGCGAACCAGAACGAGCTGCCAGGCACGGGTGTGCCGGCGAACACCGATGAATACACGTTGATGGAGGCGAACTTTTCGTTGATCTGGGGTCTCGCAATTCAGGCCTTCGAACGGACCCAGATTTCTGACGACGCGCCCTACGACCAGTGGGCGGAAGCGCCCGGTAACGAGGGCCGGAGCACGGCAGAGGACAACGGCCGGAATATTCTGACGCCCGCTCAGATGCGCGGCATGGAGCTGTTCTTTACCAACAGGATTGGTGAGCGGGCCAACTGCAGCACCTGTCACCAGGGACCTTTGTTCTCGACCGCGACCTTCCCGTTCACGATCGAAGAAGAGTCGGGCGAATTTCCTGAACAGGAGCAACTCGTCGAGCGCATGCGCCGGGGTAACGGCGTCAACATTACCGAGGATCTGTTCCGCTACTTCACGCATGGCTCGGGTACGGTCGGCGCATACACGATCGCAGGTCGTGCGGGTGCGTGGAAATTGCCGAGCCGCTACCCGGCCGCGGTTGGCGGAGACCTGACGCTGAATGGCGTGGACTGCAAGGTTGACTACTACCTGACCAACCAGGACCGCACCCAGCCAGCGCCGTTGCCGGGTTCAGGGCTTCCGCCCGAACCGCCGGGGCCGTCCGATTACGCGGATTACAGCACCAAGGACGCGGTCATCCGGGTATCCGGTGCCTGCGTGCCGTTCATCCCGGGCCCGGGTCCGCCGATCTCGCAGCTCGAGATCCGGATCATCGACGACGGCACGACCAACGACACGGCCGAGATCCTGCCGGTCATCTTCGGCGGGTTGGCGCCACCGTGCCCGGTCTGCTACCCGATTGGGGCCGTTTACGGCGCACCGATCGCGACGGGCGCCATCAGCGGCGACTTCACGATCGAAGTGCCGACGGTCTACGACACGGCGTTCTACAACATCGGCGTGCGGCCGACGGCCGAGGACCCCGGCGTCGGGGCCACGGACCCGTTCGGTAACCCGCTGTCGTTCACGCAGCAGTGGCTCGATCAGTTGCTCGGCACGCCGGGCGCGGATGTCGACGCACTGAACAGCCTGAACTTCGCGCGCGTTTTCGAGCCGTTCAACTGGTTTGGCGACGCTGTGTTCTTCCCGGGCGGTTTTGACGGCTACGCGTGGCTGACGCACCGGCTGCAGCCGAACCCGGATTTCGGCAACGACCGTTGTACATTCCCGTTCCCGCCGTTCGCTCCGGCGCCGGGCTTCTTCCCCGACCAGACGAGTTGTGAAAACGCAGGCTTCCTCTGGTTCACGCCGTCGCAGTTCAGCAACCAGCCATGGGTGCCCATAGCGGGTCGCGGTGCCGATGCGGTGCCTGCTTATGATGCGTTCTCGAACGTGGCGAACTACGACGCGATCGTGAACATGCCGAAGGCCATCGGCGGCGCGTTCAAGGTGCCGCACCTGCGTAACGTCGAACTGACCGGGCCGTTCTTCCACAACGGCGGCGCCGGGACGCTGCAACAGGTCGTCGAGTTCTACAACCGCGGCGGCGATTTCGCGATCGAAAACCTTGGCGATCTGGCACCGAACATCCATCCGCTTGGCCTGGATGCCCAGGAGATCGATGACATCATTGAGTTTCTTAAGTCGTTCACTGATGAGCGGGTTCGTTGCAAGCAGGCGCCGTTCGATCATCCCGGGATCATCCTGCCCGAAGGGCACCAGATGCAGGACGACGGGACCGGCCAGGCCAAGGATAAGACCACTATCATCAATGCAGTGGGGGCTTCCGGCGTAAGCGCAAACAAATGCATCAGTTCGTTCCTGTAGGAAGCATGGCGAGATGAACAAGACACTCAATCACGACGCAGTGACTCCTTTTGAGGGCATGAAAATGAACACGAATTTTTTGAAAATTGTAGTCAGCACTGTATTTTTAATGGCGCTGCCGGTAGCAAGTTTTGCGCAGGTCCATGAGCCGCCGCCGTTCACGTTCAAAGACCGCTGCGTACCCTATGAAGTGGACCATGATTTCATGCTTGCCAACGGCGTCGACCCGACGAAGATTCTGACCACGTTTGGTGGCACGCCGAACCCGACCGGCGGCAACGCGCCGTGGGTTATCGACTACGAGGCCGACGAGGTGACCGAGAAACCGTGTGACGAGTTCCACACGGCGAAACGGCGCACACGTTATATAGGCTGTCATTTTTACGACGGCACACCGTGCTATACCACGACCAACGGTACGCTGGATCAAAGCGCATTCACCGATGATGCGGCGGGGAGGATCGCGTTCGACATCGCGGAACACTTTGTCATCTACGAGGTTGCCCAGCAGCTGGAGACGGGGCCGGGAGTGCCGCCGGTCCCCACTTATACCCCGATACCAATTGCCACGGATCCGTTCGCGGGCGGCTTCGGGGTCATGACGCAGACCAAGATATTTAATGCGACGGGTTCGTACTGGGACGATAACCCGTTGGGTCTCTGGAAGATCGGCTTCATCCAGTTTACGCCAAAGGCATCCGCTTGCAGATCCGACTTTGTGACGCCCGATTGCGTCTTCATGAATACGATGACGGCCAACAACGGCACGAATGGACAAATGCTCGGTTATCCGCTGATTTATACGGGCGATGAGATTTTTGACCTGACCGAGCGGGGCCTTATTTCGTTGCGCTACCGGATCGGTGCCAACAGTGGCGGCGGCCAGCCGGAAGGGCCGCGCTACATCCTGTGCCCGGTGCACGAGGCGCCGGAGAAGGGCAACATCCTGATCCCCGATCAGGACATCATCCAGGGTTTCCCGACCCACATCGAGTTCCAGGTGACGAGCGCGATGCTCGTCTTCCCGGATTTCACAAACCCGCGCGGACATATCCGGTTCTCGGTGGCCTTCCCCTTTGGGCCGACGCCGCCGGATGGAAATCCGGCCAGTCCGTTTGCCGAGAAAACGGTCTACGACAATTTCGATTGTCTGCAACGCACCGGGAGCTTCTGTCCATAGTCAGTCGAAGGACTCG
>PVMK01118721.1_pt1 | contig 12551 bp, 12 predicted proteins | sample 1853481 | NCBI WGS metagenome assembly PVMK01 (sample SAMN08533507, study PRJNA380276) | Marine sediment metagenome, whole genome shotgun sequencing project.
TTGGGTGAAATACACTGTATGGTGGGAGAGAACGGCTCCGGCAAGTCAACTTTGATTAAAATAATTGGCGGAGTTTTAAAGCCTGATAACGGTGAGATAAGGATTAACGGCAAATTTTTTTCACCCGGACACGCCATCGACTCCATCCGTAAAGGTATCCAGATAATTTATCAGGATTTATCCCTTTTTCCGAACTTATCGGTAGCCGAAAATATTTCTTTGAATCAGCTACTCGAAAAGGGAAATAAATTTGTCAGTAAAAAGACGGTTCTCCAAACCGCAGAAAAAGCCTTAAAGGAAATTGAGGAGGAATTAGATCTTTTTGCGAAAGTAGAAGATCTCTCCATGTCCAAAAGACAGATAGTGGCGATTTCGCGGGCCCTTACCCAGAATGTGCGTCTGATCATTATGGATGAGCCTACTTCCGCTATCACCAAGGCCGAGGTGGATCATCTGTTCTCCGTCATTATGCGATTGAAGAAAAAGGGAATCGCCACGCTTTTTGTCAGCCACAAGCTTGGAGAAATATTTGAAATTGCTGAGTATGTAACCATCATCCGCGATGGCGCCAAAATCGGGGACTATTTGGCGGGGGAACTGGATAGCAGCAGACTGACATTTTTAATGACCGGTCAAAAGATCGACGCCACAGTCTACCAGCGTGATCGGGAAAAGCTTTCAAACGATAACTTACTCGAAGTAAAAAATCTAAACCGTAAGGGTCATTACCGCGACATTACTTTTTCCATCAAACGGGGTGACATTCTTGGCATAACAGGATTGATCGGCTCCGGAAGAACGGAACTTGCCCTGTCTCTGTTCGGATTAAATAAGCCGGATTCCGGAGACATTATTCTGGATGGCAATCCCGTCTCGATCTCATCGGCGGACGCGGCTATGCGGCTGGGCATAGGATATCTGCCCGAGGATCGATTGCTCCAGGGCCTTTTCGTTGAAAAATCCATCGGAAGCAACATTGTGGTGACGGTGGTGGAAACCCTGTTGAACAGGTTCAAATTAATCTCCGGAGATAAAAGGAAACAAATTGAATCCAAATGGATCAATAACTTAAAAATTAAGACGCCATCCGTGGACTTGCTCGCCAGCAGCTTATCCGGAGGCAACCAGCAAAGGGTGGTACTGGCCAAATGGCTGGCGACAAATCTGAAGCTGTTTATTCTCGATGGTCCTACGATCGGGATTGATATCGCCTCCAAAAAAAATATTCATGATATCATCCGTGACTTCGCACGCGAGGGGGTGGGGATTATTTTGATCTCAGACGAGATCCAGGAGGTGTTACAGCACTGCAATCGAGTGCTTGTCATGCGGCAAGGGAGGATAGAAGCCGTCATTGAAGATCCCCAAAGTGTCTCGGAAAGCAATGTTTTTGATATCGCTGCAGCGCAAACGATTGATCCGGTAAGTTAAATGATCGCCAAGCTATTAAAAAGAAACGAAACCTACCTTTTTTTCGTCATTCTGGCATTCAGTTTTGTTGTCACCGCAATCAATCCCGTATTTCTCACCCTTGAGAACATGTTCGATCTGATTAAAAGCAGCTCGGGAATGGCAATTCTGGCCATCGCTTTCTTCGTGGGACTGCTGACGGGAGGTATCGACATATCCTTTCCCGCCATTGCGATTGCCGGACAGTATATTGCCGTCAACACCCTCATCGCACTTGGGGTGGACAATCTGCTGCTGGCTTTTCTCATCTCATGCGCTGTTGGAACCGCACTGGGGGCTATCAACGCTTTTTTTATCAGCTCTTTTCGAATACAGGCCCTCATTGTCACCCTGGGCACCGCCAATATTTTTCATGGCGCCCTTTTGGTATTCGTTGGCACAAGGGCCGTAAATACAGGACAACTGCCGGATTGTTTTAAGATTTTTGGTCATTTGCAAGTGCTCAGCCTGACGAGGGCCGATGGGACCACCTATGGTCTGTCCATTTTTGCTGTTTTATTGTTCTGCATAGTCGTCCTGACATGGTTTATTCTGCAGCGTACATTACTGGGTAAATCCATTTACGCCATCGGCGGCAGTTACGAGTCCACCATACGGGCCGGATTTAGTATTAAGAAAACGCTGTTTTTCGTGTATAGTTATATCGGATTTCTCTCGGGAATTATGGGGGTGATGCATTTGTCATTGATCCGATACAGCAACCCGAATTATATCGTCGATACTGAGCTCTTGAAGGTCATCGCAGCCGTCGTCATCGGGGGCTCCAGGATAATGGGTGGCAGCGGCACCCTGACCGGAACTTTACTGGGTGTCGTCATGATGGTTATTTTGGAGAAGAACCTCGTACTAATGGGCCTGTCTTCTTATTGGCACCAGTTTTTCACAGGATTGGTCATCGTCCTGGGCGTGAGCATCACCCATTACCAGAGCAAACTTCAGAGTAGAAAGAGCCTTTCTTTTGCCTGATGGGGAGACAATATCCAAAAGTACTAGGAAAATAGATCTTTTTTTTAGACATTATCAGGCGTGGTGAAGCCTTCTCTGAGCATAGGTTTCAGGTTTCAGGTGTCAGGTTTCAGGCCGGCTCTTGCGTTTTCACTACTGACACCTGACACCTGAATGCCAGTGTCCAATTTTCATGCAATCCCACGACAGTTAAAGAGTTATAGCTATTTTTCCAAGCTGAATGACGAGGTCTGCAGGAGTGAGCGTTGATTGGAAAGCTAAAAATAAGCAAGTCGGATAACCTGACACTCTTCATATTCATGATCGCCGCGATTACGGTCATGACGATATTTCTGCCGGAAAAATTTTTGCGACTGGTCAACTTCCAATCCATGACGAGTCAGTTTCCGGAGTACGGGTTGCTTGCTCTGGGTATCATGCTGGCCATGATTACCGGCGGCATCGATCTTTCAGTCGTTTCCATCACCAACCTGAGCGGTGTCGCAAGTGCTATGGTTCTGGCAAGCCATGTGGACGCGCAGGCCCTGGGTATTTCACCCGGTGTCATTATTTTACTTGCCATCCTTACCGCCATGGCAGTTTCCCTTATTTGCGGATTAATCAATGGACTCATCATTACCGTGGTCGAGGTACCGGCCATCATCGCCACCTTGGGTACGAACAGTCTGTTTATCGGGGCCGCCATAATTTTAACCAAAGGGCACGGCGTCCGGGGATTTCCTGAGGAATTTCTGTTCATAGGAAGCGGGACCATACTGGAAATACCCATGCCTTTGATTATTTTTATCGCCGTGGCATTGATGGTATCTCTTATGCTGAAAAAAAGTTCCCAGGGATTTAAAATGTATATGCTGGGTTCCAGCCCTCTTGCAGCCAGATTTTCCGGAATAAATATTAACCGGGTCCTTATCAAAACATATCTTTTGTCGGGTTTGCTGGCGGGGATTTCGGCCATTATCATTATTTCGCGGGTGAATTCGATGAGACCCGGTTATGGCTATGCCTATTTGCTACTGGGGGTTTTAATTGCTATCCTCGGAGGGACAAACCCGGAGGGCGGCCGCGGCAACGTACTGGGGCTTTGTATGGCCATCGTAATATTGCAGGTTTTGCAAAGTGGACTGAATATCCTCGGTTTTAACCCTTTCTACAAGAAGTTTATCTGGGGCCTGATACTGATTATAGTCATGGTGATTAACTATTTCCAGGGAAACGGCCGGCTCCTGAGGAATCTGGTCAAAAAATATACCCGGACAACTATACTATTTTCAAAACGCCTTCAATGATTTCCTCAACCGTTGGAACACAGGCGTTTTCTAAATTGAGGTTATATGGTATGGACGTGTCCTTTCCGCATATACGGGCCACCGGACCATCCAGATCGTCATAAGCCTCTTCCATGATCATGGCGGCGATATCACCCCCAATGCCGCCCCGCCTGCAGGCCTCATGCACAACGATAACCCGGCCGGTCTTCCTGGCAGAGGCCAAAATGGTTTTTGTGTCCAACGGTTTCAGGGTCCTCAAATCAACAACCTCGACACTGATGCCCTCTCTTTCAAGCAACTCGGCGGCTTCAAGACACTTCAAGGTCATGTGGGAATAGGTTAAAAGAGTGACATCCTCGCCGGTTTTTTTGATATGCGCTTCACCGAGAGGAATGACATATTTTTCTTCGGGAACCTCTCCCTTGGTCATGTATAACAATTTGTGCTCTATGAAAATTACAGGTTCATCATCCCGGATGGACGCAACCAACAGACCATACGCATCACAGGGCACTGAAGGCATCACGACTTTTAAACCGGGAATATGATAAAACAACGCTTCCAGGCTTTGAGAATGCTGCGCGGCCAGACCGTTTCCCATCCCGCCCTGGGTCCTTAAAACCATCGGAACATGACCCTGGCCGCCGGACATGAATTTATACTTGGCTGCCTGATTTACGATCTGGTCCATGGTGAGCAGGGTGAAATCGATAAACAAAAGTTCCACCACAGGGCGCGTGCCGACAAGGGCAGCACCAACAGCCGCTCCGGTAAAGGAAGCTTCCGCTATAGGGGTGTCGATCACCCGTTCAGAACCGAACTCATCCATCAGCCCTTCCGTTACTTTATAGGATCCTCCGCGCCAGCCAATGTTTTCTCCCATAACAAATACGAATGGGTCCCTTCGCATTTCCTCAAATAGGGCGCGGTTCAATGCATCCCGGTACATCATTTCAGCCATGTTGCAACTCCTGTATTAATGCCGTTCAAAGGTTCTGGGTTCAGAGGTTCAGGGTTCACTGTTTCCTCTGGACCAGAGGCGAGGTTATCTTGATGTAATATCCTTAAAACTTTCTATTTTCATGCGTTTTCCCTCCCGCAGTGACGCGGCACCGGCGCGGCAGGCCGGAGTTCATGAATCAAGGAGATAAAATTTACGTGAATCCCAACCCCTTAACCCTGAACCCGGAACCATTGAACCCATGAACGCTTTTATCAGTAATCAGGTATACTTGCCAAAAATTCATCCACAGATGGTTCAGGGCTGTTAATGGCAAATTCGACGGCCTCGACCAATTCCAGATCGACTTGTTCTTCGATCCTTTTAACCTCTTCGGTATTCTGAATTTTTGCGCGAAGAATATCAATCGGATCCCTGGCCTTCCACTTGGCCAGAACTTCTTGATCCATATAAAGGCCCGGGTCATTGATATGGTGGCCTCCATGCCGGTAGGTCTCCGCCACGATCAGCGTCGGCCCGGCTCCTTCGAGGGCCTTTTCAGCAGCCTTTTTGGTTGCATGATAAACGTCTACTGCGTCGTTGCCGTCGATACAGATTCCCGGCATACCGTAAGCTTCTCCTTTACATGCCAGGTCACACTGTCCGAAGGAATTTTCAAAAGGAGTTGATGAGGCATAGTGATTGTTTTCAAGCATAAAGATAACCGGAAGGTTAAATAGCGCCGCCAGATTCAACGACTCACCGAAAACACCATTGTTGGCGGCACCATCACTGAAGAAAACCACAACGACCTGTTTGCTCTTTTTAACCTTGATTCCCATGGCAGCTCCAATCCCAATAGGAATCCCACCGCCGACAATCCCGTTGGCTCCCAGATTGTTATCCGCCTTGCTTGAAATGTGCATGGAACCGCCTCGCCCCTGGCAGTATCCGGTTTCTTTGCCCATAATTTCAGCCACCATCAGCTTTAAGTCCGCCCCCTTGCATATGCAGTGCCCATGCCCGCGATGGGTGCTGACAATATATCCGTCGGGTCCGATGGCCGCGCAGACACCGGCCGCAATAGCCTCTTCGCCCAGATATGGGTGTATGAATCCCCGGATAAGACCCTGGCGATAAAGTTCTATGCATTTGTACTCAAACTGACGTGTGGTGTAAGCATTGCGATACATTTGCAATAGAAGTTTCTCGGCTACAGCCGGCGACGATTGCCTGGTTTTGGCGGGTGATTTTTTTGCCATCTTTTCCATCCTTCTGATTAAGAATTATAAAATGTTTCGGGATTTCGGCATCCTTCATATAACGCCAAAAGTAGTTTACACTTTTTATCGTAGGTTGGGTTGTGCGGGCGTAAACGTCGGGTAAAGCTTAGTTCAGCTAAATAACAACTTCCTGATATCTAACGTAATTTTTCTGCAATAGCACTACCCAACATTAAAGTCGCTTAACCCAACCTACAACTACTTCCGATATTGAGCGGTTTCCCTAAGCTTTTTCCGAGACTACGCTCGGAAAAGGTGGCCCCTGCGGGTCAGCAGAGGCAGCGAACATCTGATGGCACATGTTTCAGTACAATGTCATTAGCTTAAGGCTTGGTGGGAGCGGCTTTCCAGCCGCGATTAAATGGATTTATAGCAACTTTCTTTCGTGGCTGGAAAGCTACTCCCACGAGCAGTTGGTGTTAAGTTATTGACATTGGGTTTCGGTATTTAGTACCTCCGCGCCCTGACACCTGGAACCTACAGTTTCTTACAACATGTTGTCAGATAAAGCCCGATAAGGACCTAATCAACCAATCAACAATGTCTGAATTACGTAATGGCTTCCGTCATTTTATGCATCAAGCCGGACAACCGGGAATAAGTCTCGATATATTGGTCCACATAGAAACGGTAGGCCTCGTGATTTGTGGGATTCGGATCAATGCGATCCTTTATTTCCACCATTTTTCCTGCGGCTTGACTCACTGTAGGATAAAGACCGGCGGCAACGCTCGCAAGAATGGCGGAGCCCAGCAGGGGGGCATCCTGTACTTTTGGGATGTGAATCGGTATGCCACTCACGTCGGCATGAATTTGCATCCAAAGTCGACTGCGGGTGGGACCCCCGCAAGCATATATCTCTTCGGTTTCATATCCGGCTGCTTTAAACTGACGAAAAATATACTCGGTGCCGTAGGCGATACCCTCCATCATTGCCCGGAAGATGTGTTCGGGCGTGTGATGCAACGACAGCCCCCATATGGCTCCTCTCAGGTTGGGATCGACAAGCGGGGTGCGGTTGCCTTGAAATGAATCCAGCACGATGAGTCCATCGGATCCCAACGGAATTTCGCCGGCCCTCTCTCCCATCAAATCATAGAGACTCTTTTTTTGTACTTCGGCTTCCTTTGCCTGGTGAATCAAAAAATGGTTTTTGAACCACTGCACGATCGAGCCGGTGGAGATTTGTCCGCCCTCCACTGTATATAGTCCGCGAATAACCGCATTGGGATATGTTCCGAATATTCCCTTGCGATGGAAGTCTTTGCGGGACATCCCGAGGTGAAGATGAGATGATCCTGTGATGAAAGCAAGTCGGCCGGGTTCAATCACATTCAAACCGATCATGCCGACAAATGCATCGGCCCCTCCCTGGGCCACAATAGTTCCCTTCCTGAGTCCCAGTTCGGAGGCGGCCTCGGCAGTAAGCGGACCGACAGGCTGATCCATATCCAGAACTTCTGCAGGAAATTTGGCAATCAGGTCCCCCAGTTCGATGGCTTCGTAAAATGAGTTAGGGAACCCGCCTTCGTCATCGTCGAAATACCAGCGGATGGAAGCATTATTAATGCTGGCTGTCTTTCGGCCGGTGAGGCGGTAGTTTATAAAATCAAGGTATTCGCAGACAACCGTTGCATTAGAATAGATCTGCGGCTCATGTTTTTTTACCCATAACGCTTTGCAAGGCATCCATTCAGCAGATACATTGCCGTTACCGTTATATTTTAAAGCGGCGTGCCCACTCTCTCCGATAAACTGAGCTTCGCGGCCTGCACGCACGTCCATCCACAGCAGCGCCTTTATAGGAGGATTCATCATTTCATCAAGAAAAACCACCGTACAGCAGGTAGCGTCCAATCCGATCCCCTTGATGGCTTCCGGGGCCACTCCCGAATCTTTCAACAACGTCGCCATTGCCGTCCGCAGGGCGGCCCACCAATCCTCCGGCTCCTGTTCCGCCCAACCGGATTGGGGGAATTGGGTCTCGTAAGCCCTTTTGTCTGGCCAGGATAAGGTTACCTTCCAAATCAAAAAGACCGACACGAATCGATTCCGTGCCGCCATCAATCCCTATAACAAACACGTCCTGATCGGTCATGCCTTCCTCCTTTCAGTCAGTTTCCGAATTTTTGATATGGCCGTAAAAAGGCACAAAGATAAAGTTTAACTAACCCGGATAAACCGGAAAAATGAACTAAAATTTTCTGAGCAACTTGCGCTACTGGTAAAAAAATATTTTGCCACAAGATGCACAAAATTCATTTGTAAGAAACTAATAGTTGCAATAGATTATTAGATCGAAATTCGAGAATATTGAATGTTTACGAGATCGTCAATTCTTGGATCTGCCAATTTCTTTGCGCCGTTCTGCGAGGATCAGTGCCGTTGCCCATTGGACGGATTTGCCAATCACCGTTGTGCACGCCCACTCGTGTCCGCCCGCCGCCTCGAATTGTTTTTTTTGTTCCGGATCCCATAAATCAAAGGATCTTCTCATGAGCTTGGTTTGAATTTCCCGGCATATGACGGTATTATATTCATCAAGGAATTTTTGCACCATCCTTTCACCCAACCGAAAAGCATGTTCTCTTTTTCTTTCCGGATCGGCGATTTTGTCTAATTCTCTGCCGTATATCTGACTTAGAACCATAACCCCGCCGGTTAAGCCGCCACAATGTCCTTCGCCGGTCAGTCCCACACCAGTGGCCAGGCCGCTGGCAGACTTAAAGACGGCGTCATTTCTTAATTCCGGGAAGATGCTGTATAACGCCGCTATGGTACACTGAGCGCAGCCATGATATTTTTTTTCAAATTCACCCCCCCCGGCCGAAGGCTTGCTTTACTTTGTCCTTTTCGGACATAACCCTGTATCTCCTTTTCGCGAAAAGTAGGCGTTCATGGGTTCAAAGCCTGCCCTGGCCTCCGGCTCGTAGCCTACGCCACGTAGCCTACGCCTCGGAGAGTGCGACTCGTGGCATGATTCCAAACCCATGCTTGAGTATGCTTAGACTGTGCTTTTCGCATGTATAGTGCCGATGATCGGTCTGGGCCAAGGGTTCAGGGGTTCAAGCCAGCCCCGGCCTCCGGCTCGTAGGGGCACGATCCTACGCCTCGGAGAGTGCGACGTGATGTGGCTATGGAGATTAAACCCAATAAAATTGCACAATCTTTTGCCATGCAGGTCTGCCTGCTTTAAACCTTTTGCGCGGTTACGTCACGGTTGTCAAGAATAAATCCCAAAATAAAATTGCTGCAAGACTCAGGCGCTCCTTGCATTCACAAATGAAATGTGATAGCGCTGGGTGTAAATAAGACATGAAACGTCGGAGGAGGTCCCATGAAAAAAATGATTAACAAGCCTGAGGATTTTGTATCGGAAATGTTGGATGGGCTATTGAAAGCACATCCTGATCAATTGTCCTACGCCGAAGATATCCAGACTATTGTCCGCGCCGATGCGCCGGTGGAGGGCAAAGTCGGCCTGGCAACGGGTGGCGGATCCGGCCATCTCCCGGTGTTTTTGGGATATGTCGGCAAAGGTATGCTCGATGGATGTGCTGTGGGTGATGTATTTCAATCTCCCAGTGCGGATCAAATGCTGGCCGTAACCCGGCGAATAAACGGCGGCAAAGGTGTTGTGTATATCTATGGCAATTACGGAGGGGATGTCATGAACTTCGATATGGCCGCCGAAATGGCGGACATGGAAGATATCCCTGTCCGTACGGTTCTGGTTAAAGATGACGTGGCTTCAGCCTCTCCGGCAGACGCAGACCGGCGTCGGGGAGTTGCCGGCATGGTATTTGCCTTCAAAGTTGCGGGAGCCAAAGCAGACCGCGGCGGCTCGCTGGCGGAAGTTGCGGATATTGCCCAAAAAGCACTGGCCAATATCCGAACCATGGGAGTAGCCCTGTCCCCATGCACGGTGCCCAGAGCCGGAAAACCGACCTTCACCATTGCAGACGATGAAATGGAGATTGGTATGGGGATCCATGGGTGAGCCGGGCATGAAACGGGAAAAGTTACAAACGGCCGACCAGATTGCCACCCGAATGACGACAGCCATCCTTGATGATATGAAACCTTCCACGGGAGATCGTCTGGCCGTCATGGTCAACAGCCTGGGTGCCACACCGCCTGAAGAACTTTATATCCTCTACCGCCGGGCTCATGAAATACTCGACGCAAAAGGCTTGACGGTTCACCGAGCCTATATTGGTGAATTCGCAACGTCCATGGAAATGGCGGGCGCTTCTTTTACTTTTTTTCGTTTGGATGATGAACTGGCCGACTTGCTTGATGCGCCGGCCCACACACCGTTTTTCAGCCAGGCTAGTGATTGAACTTGAAAATGGAGTTCCCGATATTTTTGGGGCAGGGTGGTGAAAATTCTCATATTGGGGCCTTTAATTTCTACCCATTTTTATTCCTCTTTTGGGAGTAAGGTTTCAGGTGTCAGTATCGAATTTCGAAGGGAAGCTTCGCTCGTGCAGCGCTTCCAGGCCGGAGGCGCAGGCGCTTGCGCCAGGTGTTGCTCAGTTCTTTTAATAAAATTGACAGAATTCATTATTCGATGTTGGACGTTCAATGTTCGATGTTCGACGTTCATCAGTATCTTTTTCGATTAGAGGTAGCTGCCATGACAGATTCATCGGTGATTCGTTTTCAGCAAATCGTTGCGGCCTTGGAACGGGTAGCCGTGGCTTTGAACGACCGCCAGGAGTATTTAACCGAACTTGACCAGGCTATGGGAGATGGGGACCTGGGCATTACGGCTTCTAAAATTTCCGTCGCCCTTAAGGAATATGCCGCCGCAACCACCGGGGAGGATCTGGGCAAATATTTGGCTGCGGCGGGGATGGCCATCAACCGGGCTGCTCCCAGCACCATGGGTACCCTGCTGGCCACAGCACTTATGAAGGTGGGAAAAGAAACACGGGGTCTTAGTGAGTTCAACGAAAAGAACCTGGCAGCAGTAGTTGAGGCCGCCGATCGAGGTATTCAGGAGCGCGGTAAGGCCAAGCCGGGGGATAAAACCATTGTAGACGCTCTGCATCCGGCTGCCGAAACTTTTAAACAAGCAATCGAAGAAGGCGTCGACCTAAAAGAGGCGGGCGAAAGAATGCTGGCAGCAGCTGAAAAAGGCCTTAACGACGTGACGCCATTGCAAAGCCGAATTGGTCGTGCAAGCTGGGTTGGAGAGCGGACCAAAGGTCAGGTAGATCCCGGATGCGCTTTTTTTGTGGCTATCCTCAAAGCAATTTTGAAGACCTAATCCGGATAAACCGGAATCAAGCAGGCTTTTTAGTTTTTGATTTCCTGCTTGTCCGGAAATTCGAAATCAGAAATCAGAAACTCGAAACAAATCCTAAATCCGAATGTTTCAATGACCAAAACAACATCAGAACTCAACGTCTTACAGGCCATGTGCCTGTTTTTATCATTAGAATTTTTGTCATTCGATTTTGTTTCGGATTTCGATTTTCGATATTCGGATTTTCTTATCTCATTGAGTTGTCTGTCTTTATTAATTTTTTGCCACAAAATACGCAAAAATTACAACTAAAGTATTGTCTGAAAGCCCCTATTATCTGCCTTTTATTTCGAAAAGATTACCATCGTCGTCTGAAATAAATGTAAGCAGTTTGTTCTCCCTCGGCACCTGAACGATTTTAACTTGCAAAGTGCGGCACTTTTCGAGAAATGCCGCAATATCATCGACTTCGAGACAAACATGTTCGATTCGCCTGACACTGCTATTGTTATGACTGGTAACGAATATTTCGAAATGGAGGTGTTCATCCAGGTAGTTAATGATCTTTAATTCGGAATTAATGTCGAACAGGGCTTTAGATAGGGCAGGGGGAATTGTTTTCGGTTTCGACTTATTCAACCCTAACAAGGCTTGGTAGAATTTATCTGATTTTTCTTCAGAGCTGCTGGTAAGCGCCACGTGTCGCAATATCATGGAACCCTCCTCATCAACGGTCGCAAATCACGGCCGTTGGTAAACGTTGGAGTGATGGAGTAATGGATTGGTGGATGGTTGATATAATGGAAAAATATAAACCCTGTTTGGATCTTCGGATACCCAGAAGGTAAAAGAGTAAAAATCAGATCTATTTCCACTTTTAAGCCCAACACTCCAGTACTCCATCGCTCTCTCCGAGCCGTAGGCCAATACTCCAGTATCTTACATGTCGACATACCACAAATTGCCACGGATATTCCAATAGTCAACAGTTTTGATTGACACCCCTATTCAACCAGTAGACGGTCTAACGAGATCTGACATCAAAGGTTTGGCTTAATGATGACTTTTATCGAATCTTTGCCGTCCAATACCAGTTGAAAGCCTTTGGCGGTATCGCTTAAAGGAAGTCTGTGGGAGATCAAATCATCTACGCGAATGGTTGCCGTTTCGATAAACTGTATGGCCTCGACAATATCGGGGGGCCCACAATAATAGGAAGTAAGTATTTTAACCTCCCGGGTCCAGAGGGCATTTATCGGTATCGTGACACGCTTGTCAGGGTCGGGCACTGCAAAAAAAACAATGGTGCCGCCTTTATCCACACATTCCGATGCACGTTTAATCGCATCAGTTGCCGCAGCGCACAAAAC
>PVMK01187062.1_pt1 | contig 12550 bp, 13 predicted proteins | sample 1853481 | NCBI WGS metagenome assembly PVMK01 (sample SAMN08533507, study PRJNA380276) | Marine sediment metagenome, whole genome shotgun sequencing project.
TTGAGAAAGGAGACCCGCATGACAGAAAGTGAAAATGCTTATCAGGTTGGCTAAAACTGTCGAAGATGTCGAGCCGGAGGACGCGGCCGCGTTGGCCCGGCAAGCACTGGACGAGAGTCTTGACACTTTAATGTACATCAATGAGAGTCTCATACCCGGCATTAGTCGAGTTGACGAACCCTATTCCTGCGGCGATGCCTTTCTTCCCGACCTGACCGTGGGCGGTGAGGCCATGAAGTCAGCCCTGGCCATCTTGGAACCGGCCTCGCTAGGGAATCAACAGCGGGAGTGACTGGTCGAGTTGTTCTGGATACGGTTAGTCGTGATTTGAATGAAATCGGCATGACTCTGGTTGACACCATGTTCACGGCCAACAGATTTCAGTTCACCGAGCCAGGCATTGATCCGCCGACCAAAGCATTTATCAATGCAATCAAGGAAACAAAGGCAGAAATCGTGGGCGTGGCGGCCCTAATAAAAGCGACGATGCGAGAACAACAAACGATCAACGACGCCCTCAAGCAAGACGGCGTTTCCGATCAGGAGAAGGTGATGGTCGGTGGCGCTCCAGTGACCCAGAGGTAGGTCGACCAGAGTGCTGGTCCAGGTACGGAACCGTAACGCATTATGTCAAGAAATTATTTATTACACTGCACGTCGCTCCCTGTGATCCACTGGCAGCAGAAGTGGTTGTAAGGATAATACAACATGGCAAATCCCACTGTACAGTTATTTCCATATCTCTTTCAGCCAAGCTCAGGCCGGCCAATTGCCGCCGAGTGGGGCCAACTCTATGTGCCCGAAAACCGCCAAGATAACGAGAGTCGACTAATTGCCATACCCTTCGTCCGATTTCGTTGCCTAGAGAAAAATCCAGGCACACCTGTAGTCTACCTACAAGGAGGACCCGGGACGTCCACCTTATCAAATCTATCCTGGCTGTGGACAAGACCAATGATTCGACCTGCCGTCGAAATGGCAGATTTCATCTTCATTGAACATCGTGGCTATGGCCTGTCGCGACCAAGCCTGGAGTGCCCCGGTACCTTCAACGTGCCTCTGGATAAACCAGGAAGCCCCGAACTTTACCTCGAAGCTCATTGCCAATATCTGCATGAAGCGGTTTCTTTTTGGCGAGAACAAGGTATCGATATCGGTGGCTACAACGTGCGAGAAATGTCCGCAGATATCGATGATCTCAGGTTAGCATTGGGTTACGAACAGATCTCGCTCCTGGGAGGCAGCTTTGGATCACATCATGGATTAGCCATGCTTCGCTACTATGGTCAATTTATCGAACGGGCACTTCTATGGAGCGTTGAAGGACCTAATCATACCTTTAAGCTTCCCAGCAACATCCAGAAACATCTGGCTAAGCTTGGCATTCTTCTTAAACGAGACCCATCTCTAAATAAGCATATTCCTGATTTACTTGATTTGATTGCTATGATATTGGATAGATTGGAGCGACGACCGGTTATCGTTGAGACCGCCCATCCACATACGAAAGAATCAGTCAACATTCAGCTTGGCAAATATGACCTGCAATTGATAACGGCCAACGGAATGGGCAAAACGCCTTTTCTGCGAGAATTACCTGTACGATTCTTAGCTATGGCCCAAGGCGATTATATCTGGCTAGCGCAGCAAGTCCTCCGAGAGAGGGTTAAACCAGACGGTAACATCATGGTTGAAGCTACAGACTGTGCTTCTGGAGCAACGGCAGAACGAATGAGGCAAATCGCCATAGAAGCGCCAACGACTTTGCTTGGCAACGCCATCAATGAGTCATTTCCCGCGCTCTGTAATGTTCTCGGGAGTTATGACCTGGGCGATGATTTTCGAGGCCGGCTGGTCTCAGATGTCCCTACCATGCTTGTCGGTGGCTCACTCGACGTGCGGACCCCCATCAGCAACGCTGAAGAACTACTACCGGACCTTTCGAACAGCGAGTTGCTAACTATTGAAGGCGTCTCCCACGATCTGGCTATAAGGGGCGATCATATCGAAGAACTGGCTCGATCTCGGAATCGGTTTTTTCGCGGAGAGCCATTAATCAGTAGACGGCTTCAGTCAAATTTTGCATTTCAACCATATGAGGGGGATATCTAGTAGGCTCGCCATTACCAAAAACGCGCAGTACGGTGACCGGTGCAGAATTTCCCATTCCGGTCATATCTGAATAGTTTGCCGGCCCGCAAAGTTTTACATTTCGCTCCCCGGCAAGGTCCGCGTTCAGGGGCGTCGTTACCCGCATAAGATATAAGAGGCTCCTTTAATCACGGCATCAAGCTTACGCCGCCATATATCAGTATGGACCGGGTCGTCGCCCAAATCCACACAGGCAGCTCTTTCTGCTTGCCAATATGGTATGTTTCTTCAAGACTTGTCAGATATACAGGTCTCTCCTGGCGTAAGTATAGTATCCGCCGATGATAAGAACTGCGGTAATAGCCACTGACAACAACACGTAGCTAATATCAATTGTTGACTCGTGCAGTAACGTCGCTGGATTGAAATAGGCGAATGGAGAAAAGATTCTTAGGAACTCCAAGTTTTCATTCACACCAGAAATTACTGAAAGGAAGTACGTGCCCAGCAGTAAGGATACAGAGACCGCGCCAGCTCGCTTATACTGCTTCATCGAACATCCCAGGAATATCCCGAGGGACAAGAAGACCATCTGTATGATAAACAGAGAGACCATACTTAGGGCAAGGAAGTCATAAAATTCACTGTCAGGTTGGTATTGGGCGACAGCAACTAAAGAGGCAATCCACAAGATTAACAACAAACCGATGCAATTTACCAAGGCTGCGAATATCTTGCTGGTGACGAGTTTTTCCCTGGTTATCGGCAATGTTAGAGTAAACTCAACCGTCTTATCACGCTCCTCTTTTGAAATGATATCACTACCCCACATTGCAGCTGAGATCGTGGCAATGAGAGAAAAGTAGGTGAACATCACACCATAAAAACCGGTGATTGTGGTCAGGTTGAAGGCCTTAAAATTAAAGGCTTCCAGCAAAGCCGATGGCATTTTGTCCAATATCTCCATTATCTCAGGATTTCCTTCGTATGCTGAGAATTCGGTGATCGCCAAAAAGATAAATACGATAGTAATTGCACCCCAAATTAGCAGAGATCTTAGATTCGCTCTTAATTCTCTTAGAAAGATGTTCATCTCTTCTCTTCCTTAATCGGAATGGATATTTTTTATGGTGCAAAGTACATGGTTGTCCCGTGTGACTCAAAAGAGACATGGATTAAGTCATCCCGGACGTCACGCAATTTCCTAAAATTTGTAACGGGGATTTGTGGATGAAAGCCGGTGATTATCGGAGCTTCAAACTGTGCCATCAGATTGCGCAATTGGAAATATTCGGTCCATTCTGGAGGTTCCGACCACTCCTTACTAATAAAAAGCTGCCCATCGCTTTACATGCGGCACGTTTGTTTCGCAACAAGGTATGTTCTTTCAGGACTTTTCAGATATACAGGTCTCGCCTGGCGTAAGTATAGTATCCGCCGATGATAAAAATTACGGTGATAGCCACAGACAACATTACGTAGCTAATATCAATTGTTGACTCGTGCAGTAGCGTCGCTGGATTGAAATACGTGAATGGTGAAAAGATCTTAAGGAAGTCCAAATTTTCATTCAGACCAGAAATTACTGAAAGGAAGTACGTGCCCAGCAGTACAGACACGGCGACAGCACCTGCCCGCTTGAACTGTTTCATCGAACATCCCAGGAATATCCCAACGGACAGGAACACCATTTGTATGATAAACAGAGAGACCATGCTTAAGGACAGAAAGTTATAAAATTCTTTGTCAGGTTGGTATTGGGCGACGACAGCCAAAGAGGTAACCCATATGATTATCAACAGTCCGATGCAATTTACCATTGCCGCCAATATCTTGCTGGTGACGAGTTTTTCCCTGGTTATCGGCAACGTTAGAGTAAACTCAACCGTCTTATCACGCTCCTCTTTTGAAATGATATCACTACCCCACATTGCGGCAGAGATTGTGGCAATGAGAGAAAAGTAGGTGAACATCACACCGTAAAAACCGGTGATTGTAGTCAGGTTGAAGGCCTTAAAATTAAAGGCTTCCAGCAAGGCAGACGGCATACTGTCCAATATCTTCAACATCTCAGGATTTCCTTCGTAGGCTGAAAACTTGGTGATCGCCATAAAGATAAAAAGGATCGTAATTCCGCCCCAAATTAGCAGTGATTTTAGATTTGCCCTTAACTCCCGTACAAAGATATTCATTTTATCTTCCTTACACGGAATGAATATTCCTTCTAGTGTAAAGTATATAGCTTCCTACGACCGAGATCATTATCAGAGAAACACTTATGAGCACCAATGGAACATCATAGGCCCCGTTTGCTACGATGTAATTTGACTCAAAATGTTTGAAAGGCGTTATATTGGATAATTTATCATCGCCAATCATACTGCTAAAAGCGCTCAGGATATACAGCCCGAACACGAGCCCCATGGAATACGGTGTTACGCTTCTTATCCTTCTCTTGAACAGGGAAATAAACATCCCCACAGTCAGGAAAAACAATTGCAGAAACGCTATGCTAAAAAGGAGTAAGATCAATGTCTCGGTCTCGTAAGGCCTGCCATCCCGAAAAATGCCTATTATGACAAAGCTGCTTATCCAAATAATGATATTGGTTATCGCAAGACCAGTGAGGGCAGCCAATAATTTACTGGTCAGGATTCTTGGGCGCCCGACAGGTTTCGTCAATAGAAAATCTGCTGTCAGCTCTCTTTCTTCGACAGAGACCAACGAGAACCCGTAATTCGCCGCCTGAATGCCAACACATAATTGGACAAAGAGAATGATCAATCCAAAAAATCCCAGAACAGTTGAGAGGTCTATGCCGTTCATGCCAAAGGCAATTAAAAACTCCTCCGGAAATTCCGCCATCATTTCGTTCACTGCTTCAGCATCGTCGGCAAAACCTGAGAATACTGACATATACACCAATATCAATAAGAATATCGCAACGGACCAGGTAACTACGGACCGGGTATTCATTTTGAATTCATGCAAATATATATTCATTGTCGTCACCTAGGCGTAATAATGCATGAAGATCTCTTCCAGAGTAGGCTCTTCAATTGAGACATCGGAGACCATATTTGAGCTGATAATCTTAGTTATGACATTGATGTCTCCTCTGTAGAAGAAACTTACACTATGGTCGCTTGTTGTCAGATCGCTCACGCCGTCTATGTCAAATTGTCTATCGTCAATATCATCAGCAGTGATCCTGATTCTCTTGTAATTATCTTTCTGAAGTGTCTTGATGTCTTGAACTTTAACGATTTCTCCTTCACGAATTATTGCTACCCGGTCGCAGATTTTTTGCACTTCGGCAAGGATGTGTGAAGAAAAGAATACAGTGGCCCCCCGATCATTCTCTTCTCGGACTAAATTGAAGAATTTTTGTTGCATGAGTGGGTCAAGTCCGCTTGTTGGCTCATCCAAGAAAAGAACTTTTGGCTGGTGCAGAAGCCCCTGCACAATGCCTACTTTCTTTTTGTTACCGTAGGATAAGTCGTCGATCCTTCTTTTAAGGTCAAGCTCCATAATCTCTGCTAATTCATGCAATCTTTTTGTGCAGTCCTTCTTGTAGAAGCTGGCAGAGTATTTTAGCAAGTCAATGACTTTCATCCGGTCGTAATAAAAGACTTCACCCGGTAAATAGCCTATTTCCTGTCGTATCTCCGGGCCATGCTTGATAACGTCCTTACCAAAGATTTTCGCGCTACCTTCGCTGGGATAAATCAGAGAACAGAGTAATCTAATGGTCGTTGATTTCCCTGCACCATTAGGACCAATAAAGCCGAATATTTCACCTTGCTCCACCTCTAGCGACACATTGATGATGCCTCTAGCTTTTCCATAATACTTGGTTAGCTTATTGGTTTCGATTTCGCTCATAACGGTGCTCCTATGTCGAGATTTCTTCTGTTTGCTGAGGTCCAATCTGACGATTGATTTCAGAACTTCTTTTTGAGGCAGATATCGCTGCCTTTATACCTTCTTAATTATTGTCTCCAATGCCATTCTTGAGAATATCCATAAACGTGTCAACGTTATCTATCATAGATTCATATATCGCCTGTGAATGAAACTCTGAAGAGTATTCAACAATTAACATACTCATTGATGTGACCAAGTAGGTAATCATCTCGGCACCAATGTCATCTCTAACCTCACCACCTTCAATAGCCTTATTTACGATCTTCTCGAAAATCGCATACGAAGAGGGCAAATGCTCAGCTTTTAATTCTTTGTAGATCGATGCATCCTTGTTCGCTAGAAGCTTGTTGCCGATGGCTTCATATCTAGGATGCTCGATTGCAAACTGTATTCCCGAGATAAACAACTCTCGAAATAGAGTGAAAATATCATGCTCGTCGGGATTGCGAACGATAGGCGAAATATAATTGATCTTCTCCTCAGCTATCTGTCCAATAATGTATACGAACAAATCTTTCTTGTCTTCAAAGTACTGGTAGAAACTTCCTTTGGCAATACCGGAATTTGCCACGACCCGGTTAATACTCGCCTGGTCAAATGAATATTGTGCGAATTCATCGATGGCAACGTTGCAGATCAACGCTTGCTTGTCATCGGGTAAATTTAAAAAAGTGTCTTTTGGCACCAGCGTAGTTCCTTCACAGACCGCCCGATCACATGACCAGGCAGCCACATGACCTGGTAGTCACATGACCAGCAGGTCACATCATATACCCGCTCAGTCAAGCCGTCAATACCAGACCCCAACCATTGTTTCTATTGTGTCAAAGAGGCGGGTCTGGCAGTACCGCTAGCCCAAAAGTTGCTCTGATCAGTTGCTTGATATGACTGGATCGAATATCAGCGGATATCTAATATTTGCGACGTGTGGGTCAAGTCGATGTCTCAAAGATACAATACCAGCCTAAGCTTACCATGCTAGCCACATGATTTGGGAATAATCTGGCATATGAATTCCGACGGTAAGATTACAAAACTCGATATTGCCTCTTGGGCGGGCTTCGTGATATTCGCGATCAGTGCCGTTATCGTTGCCATAAGTCTGCCCGAAATATCAAGAACATTTTCTACTAACCTCGCCGAAGGGGGACGGTTGGAAACGGCCAGAAATTTGGTCTTACTACTCGTGTTACTACTAGCCGGCATGTTGGCACAGCGATGGGGAAAAAAGAGGTTTCTTACATTGGGTCAGTATCTAATTGCCGCAGGGTTTTTGTTGGCGAGTTTTTCCCAAAACTATTCGATGTTAATTCTTGCGCTCTTTATTATGGGCTTTGGTGGAGGATTCTCTGAAGCGCTGCTTAGCCCGCTGGTTGTCGACGTCCATAATCAGGAATCGGGAAGATACCTGAATATCAGCCATGCATTTTATCCCATTGGTATTGTCGCTTCAGCCTTGCTTTTCGGCGAGTTGTTGACCCAGGGTTACTCCTGGCGGCTAATGTTTCAGATTGCCGCAATGGGCGCACTAGCTTTGGCCGTTTTTTTTACATTACTGAGATTCCCGCCGGCTGAGAAGGACGAGAGTTCCTATCCGAAATTATTCGCCAGTATCATAACTCTTGGGGGGTTCTGGCTATTCGCAATAGCCATTTTTCTTGGCGGCAGTATCGAGTCGGCTCTTACTTTCTGGAGTCGAAGCTATGTAGAAACGTATCTCAGTGATGTGCCTCGTTCCGGCGCTGTTGCCCTCGTGATTTTCGCCGGCGCCATGGCTGTCGGTCGTCTGCTGACAGCATATCTCGCAAACAAGACAAGCCTAAACAACATCATGATCGGATCGGCGATATTGGGGGTTGGTGTGAGCGGGCTGATTCCCTTCTCGACCACACTATTCTGGTTTTACTCGCTACTTGCTCTAGCGGGTTTAGCAACAGCATGTTTTTGGCCTACCATACTGGCCGAGGCTGACTCCTATCTGAATGTGAACACAACAATACTCTTTATATTGCTTGCGTGTGTAGGTATTGTTGGCTTTGGATCAACACCTTGGGTCATGGGAGTAATCGGGGACAACGCAGATCTTAGATCTGGTTTTGCCATCATTCCGATACTATTCCTTGGCCTAATTGCCGTACTGACAGTAGAGAGGTATCTGAGTAATTCGACCTCGAATAATCCAAGGGAGTCTGAACAGAAACAGCCAAGTGACCAGGAAGAAGATTAAATTCGGGCTCAGATAGCAGCATAAACCAATGATGAAACCCATATCCAGCGACAATTGAGAGTTCACGCTGAAAATTACCAGTTTCATGTGGCCATGTATGCCGTATAATGTCGACAGTCCTCGATCTATTGAGCGCAGCGTAGAGTATGATTCTTAGCTAAATAGCTTAGTTAAATAACTTAGTTAAATAACTTAGCTAAATAGCTTTGCTGGATTGACCAGCCTCATCTGGATATATGGCTTCGATGAGGACAAAGGTCAATGGTTCCACCTCGACCAGTCGGAGCGTAAACAAGCAAGAGACATTGGAAGGCGACGTCGATGACATCGAGTAGGCGTTTAGGGGTAGTGCACCCCAAAACCTGTACCTATTTTTCGGGTTTTAGTGTGGTCTTCAAGGACAGTTCATACAAAAAATGTTCCTTTTCGACATTGTTCAACCAGCGCTTCAGCCAATGGAATAATGGTCAATGACACAACGGCCAATTACACAACGGTCAATGAAACCATGGCCAATTACACCCGCCGGCCAATTGAATCCTGGGCGAGGTGGTACATGGACAGGGCCTGAATACAGGCAAGCCATTTCAGAGTTGGCGGCCCAGCCATGCAGCCAACTAACCAGACCCACCCTGGCGAGCAGTTTTGGATGGAGCTATGGCTTCACTGGAGGTCAATCAGCCCAGATGCGATTACCGCGTGGAACGGTCACGCACGGAGTAGCCGATTCACTACGGCCGAGGCAATCCCAATATCCTGCACTGCGACGCCCGTTAAGTCGGCGACTGTGATCTGGGCGTCATCGGAACGGCCGGGTAATTCTCCACTTATCACATGCCCTAACTCAATTAACCGATCTTCGGACAGCAGCCCCGATTTTATCGCCTGATGGATCTCCCCACGTTCTAGACATTGCGGAATGCTATCGGCCACGACCAGATCCGCGCGAGCCAGGATGCGGGCATCAAGCTCTTGCTTGCTTGGTGTGTCACTACCAACGGCAGTGATGTGTGTGCCGGGCTGCAAGTGGGCAGCGTCTAGCAAAGGCTCGGTTGCCGGGGTGGTTGTCACGATGAGATTACAGGATTCCTGCAGAACGGCCGTCTGCATAGTTGTCTCCACCCGGTATCCATGTGGTGTTATCTCATCTACGTAGGCATTGAGCTGTGCTTCACCACGACCCCAGACCATAACATCCCGGCATGGCGTTACATCCGCCAAATAACGCAGCTGTAGGCGTGCCTGAATGCCAGTGCCGACAATGCCAATTCGCTTCACGCGGTCGGGGGCAAGATATTTGGCGGCGATTTGTCCGGCAACAGCCGTTCGCGTGTCCGTTAAATGCCCCTCATCTAAGAGTATCGCTTCGGGTTGCCCCGTTTGCTGGCTAAACAGAAGCATCATGCCATTGCCGGAGGGCAGCCCTATTTGGGCATTCCCATAGAATCCAGAGGCGATCTTAATGACGTAATAATCCCCACCTTTCAGATACCCATACTTGATATGCACTTCACCCTTCTCCAGCAGCAGTTCACCCACTGGTGGCACCACGGCCTGCCGAGCTGAGTATCGAACGAACCCATCTTCGATAACCGGAACAAGATCCAGGTCAGGCAATATGGCTTTGATTTGATCAAGTGTAAAGACATTCATAATAGCCCCTATTTATTGGAGGATTTAACTTCCTTAAGCGGTGGTCCTCACAATCACAATATCTCTTTCAATGTTTCCAAACTGATATTTGCTCCGCAGAGCACAACGGCAACTCGCGATTCCTTGAGCTGATCGGCAACTTTTAAAAAAGCGGCGATGGACACAGCGGCCGACCCTTCAATTAACTGATGCTGCGCTCCCATAAATTCACGCAAGCTGCTAGCAATCTCTCCCTCGGTAACAGAAATATATTGATCCACGAATTCACGGCACAAGGGAAAAGTGATTGAGCCGGCTTCGACGCCTCCAGCGGTGCCGTCAGACAGTGTAGGCAACGAAGGTAAGTCGAGCAGCTCACCAGCCTGCACCGACTTGGCCATCACCTGTGAATTTTCTGGAGAACAGCCGAATACCTGGATGTTTGGCCTGGTAGACTTTAGATAGGAAGCGATTCCGCCGATCAATCCCCCTCCGCCCACAGAGATAATACAGCGTCAAGATCTGGCACTTCTGCAACAGCTCCAACCCAATCGTTCCCTGCCCAGCTACGATTAACGGGTCATTGTATGGTGGCACATAAGTCATGCCATGGGCGGCGGCAAAGTCTCGGGAATGTTTTTCAGTTTCGATGCTGTCCATGCCAAAGGTACGAATCTCGGCGCCCTGCCGGCGAATGGCAGCCAATTTGGTTTCAGCGGCCGTTTCGGGCACAAACACAATACCGCTTGCCCCAACCTGCTGCATAGCAAACGCACAAGCCGAACCATGATTGCCTGTGGATGCGGTCACAATGCCTCTGGCCAGCTCTTCTTCGTTCAACGAAAGTATTTTACTTAATGCACCTCGCACCTTGAAAGAGCCCGTATGCTGCAAGTTTTCGCATTTGAAATATACATCAGCCCCAGTGCGCTGGCTGTAGTATGTTGATGGCTCGAGTATGGTTTGACGGACATACGGCTGTATTCGTTCCATAGCCTCGGCAACCAATTGAGGTGAGTTAAAAAGAGGAGTCATTAGCGTCACGTATTGGCTAGATATCTCTGTAATAACCCTTGCTATCGCCTTACGACTCTAGCCCTCTGCTGCCATCTCGCCAATCAAAGCGTGAATCCGATCCAAGGCCGCAACAAGATAATCATGCGGCAAGCCAAAGCTAATGCGAACAAAGTGATCCATGCCAAAATGGTCGCCAGGGACGATGAGCGTGCTTTTTTCTTGGCGTAGTCGTTCAGTGAAAGTCGTGGAGTTGATATCCATATGATATCGAACAAATGCGATGGCTGCAGCACCGGGAGGAGTTAGAGATAAGGTGTTTTTATGGTCGTCAACCCACTGCTGCAGCACCGGGAACCCTTGACGAATATATCTGCGGGTTCGCTGTAGGATTCGCGGGCGAACCTCGGGTGATAACGCCAAGGCAGCCAGCTTGTTAGACAACATCGTGGCGCTAATGGTCGTATATTCATGTCTTGCCCAGATGTCGGTGAGGGTGTTTGATGGACCGACCGCCCAGCCGATGCGTAAGCCGGGCAAACCATACGCTTTGCTCATGCTGCCGACGGCGATCACTTTTGGATAACGGCCGTAAAAAGACGGCGTCTGAATATCGGTCAATCGCTCTGCACCACTGTATACTTCATCCGCTAGAATCCACGCCCCCACCTTGTCGGCAATGCGGATGATGGTCTCCATCTCGGATTCGGTCAGGATGCGCCCTGTCGGGTTGTTGGGGTTACAGATGGCAATAAGCCTGGTGTTGGGAGAAACGGCCGATTCCAACTCATCAAAATTCGGCGCCCAATCCTGGTCTGCCTGCAAAGTGAAGGTCTTGATTGACAGCCCATGATTACGGGCAATGCCCCAAATCTGCATATAATTTGGCAGCATAATCGCGATCTCATCACCAGGGGCTAGCAGAGTGCGCGTCGTGATGTAGTTTGCCTCTATGGCCCCCACGGTGACCAGTACGTTATCTGCCTTCGCATCTGAATACATGTCCGCGATATGCTGGCGCAGTTCAGGAATTCCGTTAACGTGGGGATAGTTCAAATCAGTGTCTAGCAATTCCGCAATCAAATCGGAACGATCCGCTAATAGTTCGCGCATCACCATTGGATGCACGCCGCTCTCGGAAAGGTTGTATTCAACATCCTGTTCGAACATTGACATCATGCGTTCCATTACGAATGGTTGAAAAGTTGTCATTGGCCTTTCCTTTTATTGACAGTCACCGTTTGAGAGTGGTTCTGACTTGTTCATCCTATCTTACGCGATGTGGCAGTTTGAGAACAGATAGAATCGTAAGTAATTCGCGCAAACCGGATCAAAAAGCAAGTTACTGAAATGAATCGCAACAATGTGCCGTATTAATCGGAACAATCGGGGCTATAAGACTGAGATCGGTCAACTTGGAGGCTTGCAGATGGTAAAAATTACTCTGCTTTGATAACAATAAATTTGTTGTCTGCCGTCGTCGAGACTAATCGTTCGCTGGCGTTCAAGGTACCAGGTCGCACGCTAAGCCATTGATTCTTGTTTATCCAGCGGAAAGTCATCTATCCTGGTGCCAATTATCGGTTTGAGCAGCGAAAACAAGTGATATTTGTTATGGCGGCGACTGGCTGCTCTTAAGATACAACCCCATAGCGGTAA
>PVMK01189465.1_pt2 | contig 12550 bp, 15 predicted proteins | sample 1853481 | NCBI WGS metagenome assembly PVMK01 (sample SAMN08533507, study PRJNA380276) | Marine sediment metagenome, whole genome shotgun sequencing project.
GATCTCGATCTGATGCGCCGCCGCCGCGAGATGCAGTGGGCGGCGCGGATCAACAATGCACTCGAAGAAGACCGATTCGAGCTATATCGCCAGACCATTCTGCCCCTGCAGGTCGACGAGCCGGGCGCACATTACGAAATTTTATTGCGCATGCGCGATGAGAACGGCGGCATCATCTCACCGGGCTTGTTCATCGAGGCCGCAGAGCGCTATTCGATTACACCAAGCATCGACCGCTGGGTGATTCGCAGTGCATTCCGCTGGCTTGTTTCAGAGGCGGACGAGCGGGAGCGACTCGCAATGTGTTCAATCAACTTGTCAGGCCAGAGTCTGGGCGACGACAAGTTTTTGCCATTTGTCATCGATCAATTCCAGATGAGCGGCCTGGATGCTACCAAGATATGTTTTGAGATCACCGAAACTGCGGCGATCGCCAGTTACTCGCAAGCCAATCGCTTTATCAATGCGCTGAAAGAACTCGGCTGTAAATTTGCACTCGATGATTTCGGCACGGGACTGTCGTCGTTCGGCTATCTCAAGCACTTTCCTGTTGATTTCCTCAAGATCGATGGCAGCTTCGTCAAAGAAATTCTGCACGATCCGATCGATCGCGAAATGGTGCGTTCGATTAATGAGATCGGACATCTGACCGGCAAAAAGACAATTGCCGAATTCGCCGAGAACGAGGAGATCATTACGATGTTGCGCGGCATGGGGATCGACTATGCGCAGGGCTATGGTGTATCGGAGCCCAAGCGCGTCACGCGGGCAGTCGCATGATGTCACTAATCACACTCCTGCTGCTGCCGTTGCTGGTGAATGACGATCCCCAGTCGAAGACGCCGTACAGTTGTCCTGCGGCCGATATGGAGGCCTACACAACTGTCATCAAGCAGTCAATTCTCGCAAGTTGGCGGCCCAGTCGTGGCGAAGAGGCAAAAAAATGCGTCGTGGTTTTCGCGCAATCGTTTCGCGGCGAGGTTCTGAATGTCGAATTTGAAGAATGTACACACGAAGCGTCAGTGCGCAAAACGATTGAAGACGCCGTCTACCTGTCTTCGCCGCTGCCGTCGCCGGTCAACACGCACTGTTTTGAACGTACCTTGAAAATCAGCCTGTATCGACCGCGCTGACCGATATTTTTTTACATGAAGAATCCATGGTGGGCTCCCACCATGCTCATCACCAGTGGTATGGACATCAGCGTATTCGATCGCGACGCGAGCAAAGCCGTGTTCTTGGCCTTCGCTATTTCCTCGGCGGTTGCCTCGACCATGCCAAGGATCTTTTTCTGATTCGGCCAGATCAGTACCCACACATTGAACAACATGATGGTGCCGAGCCATGCGCCGATGCCAATAGTCATTGCATAAGCGTTAGTCGATTCGCCCATCATGCCGAGTGCAAAGGCATCATCCAGAGTGCCCAGCGCGTTGCCGGGACCCGCTCCGAAACGTAACAGGTAAGCGGCGCCAGTCAGCCATGTGACGAGAGCGCCCCAGCGAAACCACCACAATGCGCGCGGCGCAACGTACTTGGTGATGCCCGCGCCACCAGGTCCACCGTCATCACTCATTGCCTCGCCGAGTGCGGGCACTTGAACAAAATTGAAATAATAGAGCAGACCGATCCAGGTGATGCCTGCCAGAACGTGCAACCAGAGAATGATCGCGAGTTCCGGGACAAGTACCAAATGGTCGCCTTTGGTTACCAATGCAAGAATGACGGCCAGGATGATTCCGCTGATGATTGTGCCAGAAATGCTTTTTAAGGGATTCATGCTTCGCTCTCCGGGTTCGCAGCCGCCATTATAGGGTAAAATTAGCGCAACGGACGGAGGAAGTGCATGCGGGTTCTTGTAATTTTGCTGGTCGGCATCATCTTGTCGGGATGTTCCGGCCTGATGATGAGTGGTGCGTCGAGTGGCGGTTCTGTCAGCGAGAACGGGCCCAGCCAGTCGCAGCAAGCCTCGGATTCGGCGATTACTGCCCGGGTCAGGAGCAGGTATGCAGCGGATTCGCTGGTCAGCATGTTCGATATCGATGTACGAACGTCCAGTGCTAAGGTGACACTCTCGGGCACGGTGGCCAGTTATGCGGCGCGAGAGGAAGCGGAAAAGCTTGCGATTGGTACAGACGGCGTCAAAGCCGTCGATAACCAGATCAATGTGAAAGACCCAAAGTAGAGGATACCTGACGTGGATGTAACACAAAGAATTGAAGAGCAGCTCAAGTCACACGAGGTGCTGTTGTACATGAAAGGCACGCCTGACTTTCCGCAGTGCGGTTTTTCAGGCCAGGTCGTTGCCGCAATGAATGCGATTGGCAAGCCGTTCGCGTTCGTCAACATATTTGAAGACCAGGAGATTCGGGAGGGCCTCAAAACCTACTCGAACTGGCCGACGTTCCCGCAGCTCTACGTCAATGGTGAGCTGATCGGCGGCGCCGATATTGTTATCGAAATGTACCACTCAGGTGAACTGAAGACGGTCCTCGACGATCTAGACGAGTGACCGCATTCACGGGTCACTTCTTCGAGGTCGCGAGGTATACCGGCTGAAATCGATTGACGATTTCGCAGAACAGGTCCGCGGTCATCTCGGCGTCGTAGGCAGCCGAGTGCGCGGACTCCTCGTCCCATTCGAATCCCGCCGCTGCGACTGCACGTGCCAGCACCGTCTGGCCGAAGGCCACGCCACACAGCGTTGCTGTGTCGAAGCAACTGAATGTATGAAACGGATTGCGCTTGATCTCCGATCGCGCGATGGCCTCGTTCAGAAAGGCAAGATCGAAGGCAGCATTGTGGCCAACAAGAATCGCCCTGCTGCATCCATTGTCTCTTACGGCCTGTCTTATGCCGCGAAACAGGCGTTGTAGCGCATCACGTTCGTCGATCGCCGGTCGCAAGGGATGATTCGGGTCAATGCCATTAACCGCGAGCGACGCGGGTTCCATGTTTGCGCCCTCAAACGGTTTGACATGAAAGCGAGTGGTCTCACCGCGCGTCAGTATGCCGCCGTCACCAAAGTCCACCAGCACATCGGCGATCTCGAGTAACGCATCGGTTTTGGAGTTGAAACCACCGGTTTCAACGTCGACGACAACGGGCAGGAAGCCACGAAAACGTTCCGCCATGCAAGGATCTTTGCTCACTGCAAAATCTTTTCGTCGAGCAGCAGGCTCATCGTGTAGCGGACGCCGAAACCCGTCACCTCGCCAGGAATGTGCGCCAGGCCACCTTTGCTATCGCTTGCGGCGAGATCGACATGCACCCACGGCGTATCGTTCTCGACAAATTCCGCAAGAAAACTGGCAGCGAGAATGTGGTCGCCGGTGGGATTCCGCGAGCATTGCATGATGTCCGCAACGTTACTCTCAAGATCGGACAGAAATTCCTTGCCGATCGGGAATGGCCAGACGCGCTCACCACAATTCTGGTCAGTACGCTTCAGGCGCGGATGCCATTCGGCACGATTGGTGAAAACGCCGCTGTAGCGTGTCGTAATCGCATTGACTACTGCGCCGGTTAAGGTCGCGTAATCGATCATGAGTCCGGGTTTCTCGCGGCTCGCAAGTGTCAGCGTATCGGCGAGAACCATTCGTCCCTCCGCATCGGTATGAATGGTCTGGATTGTCTTGCCGTTGAGGGCGGTTATTACATCTTGTGACTTGTACGCGTTCGGTCCGGTACGATTTTCGGTAATTGCCAACCAGCAATCGACAGTCATCGAAAGTTTGAGCTGCGTGATCGCGAGTAAAGTGCCGACTGCCACCGCGCTGCCTTGCATGTCGCCATGCATATCGAGCATGGACGTGAATGGTTTGAGGTTGGTGCCACCCGTATCAAAAATGACGCCTTTGCCCACCAGGCTCAGTTCGGGCTTCGCACTTTTCGCGCCGGGCCGATAACGCAATCGAACAATTGAAGCGCTGTCATTATCATTGCCCTGTGCAACGGCAAGAAAAGCGCCTGCGCCGGCCTTCGCCAACTCCTTTGTCGAAAATCGTTTGTAATCCCAGCCGTTTCGGCTCGCAAGATCCTTGAGCATGTCCGCGTAATTGGTAGCGTCGAGTTTGTTGGGCGGCATCGTCGTCAACCAGCGGGCGATATTGTTGCCGTTAGCTTCAGCATGCGTTCGCGCCAGGTCAATTTTGTCGGTCAGGCCAATCACACGTATGCTTTTGATACGGGCTGGCGTCGCTTTGCTTTTGTAGGCCGGGAGTGTGTACCCGGCGGCGAGGGCGGCGGCGCAGACAGCGCTGCAAATCGTTTGTTGATCACTGGCGTCGAAGCCCGCGGCAAGAATGCCCAAAGTGCCGGCTTTTTCAGTAGTTGCAGCGGCCACGAGTTTGCGCGAAATCGTTAATAGCTCGAAAGCACTGGTATCAGCTGTAACGGTTGCCACGACGACGAGCGTCTGTCGTTTATTCGCGAGTCGGGTCTGCAGGGCAGGAACATCGCCGCTTTTACGTTTGCCCATCGCGGCCTTGAGCCTGCCGCCTTGAGGGATCGCGTTCCACAGCGCGGGTTTCGGCCGTTTGGGCAGTATCAGGACCAGCTGATCGATGGCCTCCAGCGTCTTCGTATCCACCCGACCCGTCTTCTGCGTGATGCGGATATCGGGTGATTGCGACAATAGTTCGTGCATATGTATGAATTCCTTGATGATTGCTTGACCGCCACCGCACAAACGTCGAGTATGACGCCCCCAATATGCCTATACGCCGGCCTGCCGCGATTGCGGTTCACGTATTGTGGATGAATTATGACTAGTTTCAATCCTTTCGACGATATTGATCCAATCGAGACCAGCGAATGGGTCGAGTCTATCGATTCCGTACTGAGCCAGCACGGTCCGGAGCGGGCGCACTTTCTGCTCAATCAGATGATCGATTTCGCGCGCCGCTCTGGCGCGTACCTGCCGTACAGCCCAAACACTGCGTACCTGAATACCATCGCGACGGGACGACAGCCCGAATATCCAGGCGACCGTTCGCTGGAACGACGACTCGAGGCCTACATTCGCTGGAATGCGATGGCAATGGTTGTGCAGGCCAATCGCGTCAGCACGGAGTACGGCGGGCACATCTCGAGTTATGCGTCGTCCGCGACGCTTTACGAAGTTGGTTTCAATCACTTTTGGCGCGCACCGACGAAAAAACAGCAAGGTGACATGGTGTTCTTCCAGGGGCATTCATCGCCGGGCATCTACGCGCGTGCCTATCTTGAGGGGAGGCTGACTGAAGCCGATCTGAATCGGTTTCGCCGCGAGGTTGGTGGCGGTGGTTTGTCGTCGTATCCACATCCGTGGCTGATGCCCGATTTCTGGCAATTTCCGACCGTGTCCATGGGCCTCGGCCCGATGATGGCGATCTACCAGGCGCGATTTCATGCGCTACATGGAGAATCGTGAAATGGTCGCGCCGTCGGATCGAAAAGTCTGGTGCTTTTCTCGGTGATGGCGAGATGGACGAGCCCGAATCGATGGGTGCAATCACGATGCCCGTCCGGGAAGGCCTCGACAATCTCGTTTTCGTTGTCAACTGCAATCTGCAACGCCTCGATGGCCCGGTGCGAGGCAACGGCAAGATTATTCAGGAACTCGAGGCAGCATTTGGTGGTGCGGGTTGGAATGTCATCAAGGTTGTCTGGGGCGGGCGTTGGGACCCACTGCTCGCAAAAGACCGCAACGGCCACTTGCGAAAGATCATGGAAGAAACGGTGGACGGCGAATACCAGACGATCAAATCGAAAGATGGCGCATACGTGCGCAAGGAATTCTTCGGCAAACATCCCGACGCCGCCGCAATGGTCGCCGATATGTCCGACGATGAGATCTGGCATCTGCAACGCGGCGGGCATGATCCAATCAAAGTGTATGCGGCGTATGACGCGGCGATGCGCCATACGGGCCAGCCCACGATCATCCTTGCGAAGACCGTCAAAGGTTACGGCATGGGTTCAGCTGGCGAAGGTCAGAATACCGCGCACCAACAAAAGAAGCTGGACCTCGAAGCGCTCAAGGAAATGCGCGATCGTTTCAATATTCCGGTGTCGGACAAAGTCATCGAAGACGTCCCTTATTACAAACCGGATGCCGACAGCGTCGAACTTGAATACCTGATGGAACGACGCCGGGCACTGGGCGGATCCTTGCCGCAGCGACGTAAGAAGGCGGCCACTCTACCGATACCGCCACTCGAGACTTTCAAAACACAACTGGACGGTACCGGCAAGCGCGAGGCGTCCACGACGATGGCATTTGTTCGTATCCTGACTGCGCTGCTGCGTGACAAGCAGATCGGCAAACACATTGTGCCGATCGTGCCCGATGAAGCGCGCACATTTGGCATGGAAGGCATGTTCCGGCAGGTGGGCATTTATTCGTCCAAGGGTCAGTTGTACACGCCCGAGGATGCCGGCGAACTCATGTATTACCGAGAGGACAAGAAAGGACAGATTCTCGAGGAGGGCATCAACGAGGCCGGTGCCTATTGTTCCTGGTTAGCTGCTGGCACAGCGTATTCGAATCACAATACGCAGATGGTGCCGTTTTACATCTACTACTCGATGTTCGGTTTCCAACGAATCGGTGACTTCATCTGGGCGGGTGGCGATCTGCAGTCGCGTGGATTTCTAATGGGAGGGACAGCGGGCCGCACAACACTTGCTGGCGAAGGCTTGCAGCACCAGGACGGTCACAGCCTCCTGAATGCGTCGACGGTGCCAAATTGCGTGTCCTACGATCCGACTTATGCGTACGAGCTCGCGGTCATTATTCAGGACGGCCTACGCCGCATGATCGGTGAACAGGAAAACGTCTTCTATTACATCACTTGTATGAATGAAAACTACGTGCATCCACCGATGCCAGCGGGCGTCGAGGACGGCATACTCAAAGGCATGTACCTGCTGCAGGTGGGGGGGGCAGGGCAAGATACGTGCACAATTGATGGGCTCGGGAACGATCCTGCGCGAGGTGATTGGCGCGGCGAAGTTGCTTGAAGAGGACTTCGGTATTCCATCCGATGTCTGGTCGGTTACGAGTTTTAACGAGTTGCGACGCGACGGGCTCAAAACGGAGCGCTGGAACCAGCTGCACCCGGAATCGGAGCCCCGCAAGTCTTACGTCGAGCAGTGTTTTGTGGACAAGGTAGGTCCGTTTATTGCAGCAACGGACTACATGAAGATCGTGCCTGATCAGATTCAGCGTTGGGCTCCCGGCCGCTTCATTTCGCTGGGTACGGATGGCTATGGACGCAGCGATGCTCGCGCCGCGCTGCGCGAGCATTTCGAAGTCGACAAGCACTACATCGCCATAACCGCTTTAAAAGCACTGGCCGACGACAGCGTTCTGGACCAACAGACGGTCGCCCAGGCCATTCAGAAGTACCGCATCGATCCGGATCGCAGGGATCCGGTGACGCTCTAAATGGCGAAAACCGTTGACATCGTTGTTCCCGATCTCGGAGATTTCGATAACGTCGAAGTGATCGAAGTGTTGGTCGCCGCTGGCGATGCGGTAGAACGAGAAGACGGACTGATTACGCTGGAGACAGACAAGGCAGCGATGGATGTACCGTCGCCTGAAAATGGAAAAATTGAGGGTATCAGCGTCTCGGTAGGCGATACCGTATCGAGCGGCGATGTCATTGGGCAACTATCGATCGCGGTGACCGATACGGTGGTAATCGCTCCGATTTTCAAGCATGAGCCAACGGGTGACACGACCGTTCTCGCAAGTCCGGCCAAGCCTGCCGGTGAACCGCAACGCTCCGGTGGCGTACAAACGCTGGTCGTCCCGGATCTCGGTGACTTCGACAACGTCGAGGTCATTGAAGTCTTTATATCCAAAGGCGATCAAATTCAGGTCGAAGACCCGCTGGTCACCCTGGAAACGGATAAAGCGGCGATGGATGTGCCGGCCATCGTTGCGGGTCGATCGAGTCAGTGCTGGTCAAAGTTGGTGACAAGGTCTCGGAAGGTGCATCGCTTGCGATCGTTGAGGTTGTGGTTGGAGGAGCGCCGCCTGTCGTCGAGGCAAAGCCACAGGTCGATACGCCGCCCGTCGTCGAAGCAAAGCCGCCGGTCGCAGCAGCAAAACCGCAGGCCGAAGCGCCGTCGGGCAGGTTGCCGCCAATTAATGAGGCGGGATTTGCGCGCGCACACGCGAGCCCATCAATACGCAAACTGGCTCGTGAACTCGGCGTCGATTTGGCGCAGGTCAAAGGCTCCGGGGCCAAGCATCGAATTCAGGCCGACGACGTCAAGGCTTTCGTCAAGGCGATACTGACCGGGAAGATGGGGGCGCCAGCCGGTGCGGCATTACCCAAAGTACCCAGCGTCGATTTTGCAAAATTTGGCGAGATTGAGCTGCAGCCGCTTACGCGGATTCAAAAAATTGCGGGGCCACGTTTACAAGCGAGCTGGATCAATCTGCCGCATGTGACGCAACATGATCACGCAGACATCACGGAGCTTGAGGCAAAGCGCCAAAAACTCAAAGGGCCCGCTCGCGAGCGTGGAATTTCACTGACGCCACTGGCATTCATAATGAAAGCCTGTGTCGCAGCGCTCGCGGAATATCCCAAGGTCAATTCGTCATTGGCGGATGACGGCAAGAACCTCGTCTACAAAAAATACTGTCATCTCGGATTCGCGGCAGATACCGAACAGGGCCTGATGGTTCCCGTCATTCGTGATGCCGACAAAATGGATGTCTATGAACTTGCGGAACAACTGGCCAAGCTGTCAGCCGCGGCGCGAGACGGCAAGCTCAAAGCCGATCAGTTGCAAGGTGCGTCATTTACGATCTCAAGCCTCGGTGGAATTGGCGGCACGGCGTTTACGCCCATCGTCAATGCGCCGGAAGTTGCGATTCTCGGCGTCTCACGTTCGGCCATGCAGCCCGTATGGGACGGCACGAAGTTCAAAGCGCGCCTGATGTTGCCGCTGTCGTTGTCTTATGATCATCGCGTCATTGATGGCGCAGCTGCAGTGCGGTTTACGACATTCCTGGGACAGGCGCTGGCCAATGTTGATGGCTTGCTTGAGGGCGCCAGGCAGTGACAGAACACAATGCGCAACTGGTCGTCATCGGCTCTGGTCCGGGTGGCTACACGGCGGCGTTCCGGGGCGCGGATCTGGGGCTCGACGTCATCCTGGTAGAACGCTATGACGTGATTGGCGGTGTATGCCTAAATGTTGGATGCATTCCATCGAAAGCACTGCTGCATGCAGCGAAAGTTATTGACGATGTCGCGGCGATGGCCGATCACGGAGTGCAGTTTGGCAAACCGAAGATCGACGCGGGGAAATTGCGAGACTGGAAAAACGACGTGGTCAGCAAGTTGACGGGCGGGCTCACACAGCTCGCGAAACAACGCAAGGTTCGCATCGTTCATGGCGTTGCCAAATTTGCATCGGAAAACACCTTACGTATCGACAATGGCGACACCGTCACGTTTGAAAAGTGTGTCATTGCCGCAGGTTCTCAGCCCGTGATGCTACCGGGACTACCGGATGACCCACGCATCATCGATTCGACCGGCGCGCTTGAGCTCGACCCACTGCCCAAGCGAATGCTAGTTGTGGGTGGCGGCATCATTGGGCTCGAGATGGCCTGCGTCTATAGTGCCCTCGGCACGGATGTCAGCGTAGTCGAATTGCTGGATACGTTAATGCCCGGTACCGACAAGGACCTGTTGCGACCATTCCTGAAGATCGTGAAGCCGCGGTATGAGGCGATAATGACGGGCACCAAGGTCGTCGGCATGCGACCAACGATCCCGGGAATCGAAGTTACGTTCGAAGGCAAGGATGCGCCGGAAATAGGCGTCTACGATCGAGTGTTGGTTGCTGTTGGTCGTCGCGCCAATGGCGATCAACTGGATGCAGAAAAGGCGGGCGTGAATGTTGGCGAGCGCGGCGTCATCGATGTCGATAAACAAATGCGGACCAACGTGCCACACATATTTGCGATTGGTGATCTTGTGCCGGGGCCGATGCTTGCGCATAAAGCGACGCATGAGGCCAAAGTTGCGGCCGAAGTGGCGGCCGGTGAGAAAAGTGCATTCGACGCCCGCGCGATTCCGTCCGTTGCGTACACCGATCCGGAGATTGCGTGGGTCGGGGTCACGGAGACGGAAGCAAAAGCAGACGGTATTGACTACGACAAGACCCAGATCCCGTGGGCAGCGAGCGGTCGTGCGCTGTCGTTAGGCCGGTCAGAAGGATTTACCAAACTATTGTGGGACAAAAATACTGGACGAGTCATCGGCGGCGCCATCGTTGGTCCGAACGCCGGTGACCTGATCAGCGAAGTTTGTCTCGCTATCGAGATGGGTGCCGATGCTGCCGATATCGGCATGACGATTCACCCGCATCCCACCTTGTCGGAGACCGTGGCATTCGCCGCAGAGGCTTACGACGGTACGCTCACCGATCTGTACATGCCGAGGAAACGCTAGTCGACGGTGCCTTTCTCAGGAGTAGGCACTCTCCACATTCGGGTAAAGTTCATCGAGTGGAATCGAGCGCCCATCCCCTTGCACAATCCGGCAGTGAAAGCGCCGCAGGCCGCGAGGTTCGGCAACACCGCAGGAATGGGCGATGATTCCGATTTCCTTGCGCATCGTTTCCGAGTAGCGGCGTACTCGTTCGGCCTTGTCTTCTGGCACGAGACCGCGCTGCAACTTCTTGTCATGTGTCGTGATGCCGGTTGGGCAGGTGTTCTTGTTGCACTGCAATGCCTGGATGCAGCCCAGGGCAAACATGAAGCCGCGTGCCGAGTTAATGAAATCGGCGCCGACGCAAAGCGCATACGCCGCACCCGATGGATTAATCAACTTACCGCTCGCGACGACCCTGATGCGTTCGCGTAAGCCGTAACGATTCAGCTTGTCCACGACGAGTGGCAGGCTCTCCCTAATCGGCAGGCCGACATTGTCGATCAGGCTCATCGGTGCGGCGCCCGTTCCGCCATCGCCGCTGTCGACCGTGATGAAGTCGGGTGCGCACTCGATGCCGCGTTCGCGGATCAATATAAACAGATCGTCGAGCCAGCCGTAGGCACCGATCACGGCTTTGAATCCCGTCGGCCGACCGGACACGTCGCGGATATGGTTGATCATGTCCAGCAGGTCCTCCGCGGAATCGATTTCCGGGTGTCGGTTCGGGCTGATTGAGTCCTCCCCGGCCGGAATACCCCGAATCTTGGCGATCTCCTCTGTGACTTTGGCGCCGGGCAGGATGCCACCCTTGCCGGGTTTTGCGCCCTGGCTCAATTTGAGCTCGATCATCTTGATCTGATCGTGGCTCGTGATCTCACGTAGCTTGTCGTCATCGATATTGCCATTCTCGTCACGAACCCCGTATTTCGCTGTGCCGATCTGAAAAACAATGTCGGCGCCACCCTCAAGGTGCCAGGGCGATACGGCGCCTTCGCCGGTGTTCATCCAGTTTCCAGCCATTCGCGATCCATTTGATAGCGCGAGTACCGCGGGTTTCGATATTGCGCCGTAGCTCATGGCAGATACGTTGAAGATCGACTTTGCCTCAAAGGGCTTGTCGGCATGGGGGCCGATAATAAGCGGTGACGTCGGTGCAGCGTCACATTCAAGCGTGGGGTAGGGGCAATTGACGAATATCGGCGTGCCGGCCGGCGTCAGGTTTAGCGATGAACCGAATGCGACCGTTGAATCGACGCCCTTGGCTGCCCGATAGACCCACGATCGCTGAGCACGATTGAACGGCATTTCCTCGCGGTCGAGCGCAAAGAAATACTGGCGAAAAAACTCACCCATGTCTTCGAACAAGTAGCGGAAGCGTCCGATGACCGGGAAATTGCGCCGAATCGCATGGCTCGTCTGTGTGACGTCGACGATGTACATGATGATGACGGCCAGGACGCCGAAGCCGATCAGTAATACGAGAAGCGTCGTAAACGCCTGCAGGATCGAGAACATTTTTTCAAATGATTCAGGCATTGGATTTAAGGAATCGTTTGGCGAGATAACTGTCTACGCTCAGTTTACCGGCGCCGGATACCATCAGCGGAATTAACATGGCAATGAACAACAGGGGTACGCGGTAGTTTCCGGAGCCATTCTTCGCTGTTATGCGGTACCCGTCCCACAGCTCGCCGAGGCTGCTCCACTCGGCCGGCCAATGCACGCCGGAGATTGCAACGATGCTCAGTATGATCAATGTGAACGCCCAAAAGCGAGTGAACAGACCGACAAGCAGTCCGACGGCACCGAGGATCTCGAACCAGGTTGCCAGGAACCAGCTGATATCGGGCGGGATGATATTGAATGGGAAGATGAAGTCGTCCTGAACATTACCGAACCAATTATTGCCATTAAATTTGCCAATTCCAGCTTTGCCGTATTCATACGCCATGAGTACGCGAATCAGCAACAGGCCACCACCATAGTGTGCGGCACAGTCCAACCAGTCCGCGATGCGTTTGTAAAGTTCGAGCAGTTTGTTCATCGTTATGTTCCTCAGTCTGGCGTTCGCGTGCCTGTCAGTATTTCGAGTTGTCGCA
>PVMK01114363.1_pt1 | contig 12549 bp, 10 predicted proteins | sample 1853481 | NCBI WGS metagenome assembly PVMK01 (sample SAMN08533507, study PRJNA380276) | Marine sediment metagenome, whole genome shotgun sequencing project.
CTGGCCACAGCCATCGTCGGCAGTAATCCATAGCCCCCAACGATGAACAGGCGCATCCACACTTCGGGGAGATCTACATTCAACGCGGCAAACATGCCGAAGGTGATTCCGCCCAGCACGACACCGAAGATCAGGTACACGCCGGCAGTTATGGTGGTTTCGGTAGATTTAATTAAAAATGAAAAACGATCTTTAAATGTAGATTTGAACCCCAGAACCGAAATCCCTATCGTTGCCCACGCCAAAATTGGCAAATGAATAGCCGATAAAACCAGGAAATGATCTTGGTATGTTTCACTCAGCCTGGGTGAGAGTAAAAATACGCAGCCACTTACTAGCAAAAGTCCCAAGCCAACATAGATTGTGCGTAAATAATATTTCCCCGCCGTTCGCGCCAAAAACACTAAACTGAAAAATGTAGCAATCGGCGCCCAAAGCAGCGCTAAATAGGGTGCGCGATCAAGGAATAAGGGGCCGCTTTCATCCGTGATCAGCCAAAAAAATAAACCTGTTGCCAGGCTCAATAACACTGCCAATTTCCAGTTAACGCCGCTCGCTGTTTTTTTAGGATCTGGCTGCGGCACCTGCTGCAGGCGGTAGAACCAGGCAGCCAACAAGATATTTTCAGGATTGGCATCGTAACAGGTGTTCAAGTCTGCCTGGAAGACATCGACATTTGCATTTTCCTGGGCAGTTTTATAGATCGCTTCCATCTGCTGAGGGTTTTCACTAGCTTTTTGAATTTCCAAAAAGTACTTCATGATCATCTCTCCTGGCAACAAATTAGAAAAGTCTGATAAAAAAAATTGATCCACCCTCAGGACTTAGATCTCAGCTTGTATAGCATTTCCGGAATCAGATCGACGCCGAATATCCATTTGGGGAAAAGGTATCTCGATGCCAATCGCATTGAGTGCATCGTAAAGCGCGCTGTTGACCCGGTCAAACATGCGGCGCGTGTCCTCATAAGAATCTAACCACCAACGCACGCGAAAAACCAAATCCGAGGGACCAAACTCTAAAAACAGCGCCTCTACCTTTTGATCGGGTAAAACGCCCTCAACATTGCGCACGGCCTCTATCATCGTACGGCGAGCTAACTCTAGGTCAGTGCCGTAGGCAACGCCAACATGAATCTGAATACGATATTTGGTGTCTGGATAAGAATAGTTAACGATCAGACTTTTGGTAAGCACTGAATTTGGAATAATGACCATGCGATTGTCACGGGTGCGAATACGCGAGCTGCGCAAACCAATATCGATCACATCACCCCATGTCGCTAAGTCTTGAATCTGAATCCGGTCGCCAATTCGAAAGGGCCGATCAATCATAATGCTAAAACCTGCAATCATATCCGCTAATGTTTCTTTTGCAGCCAGCGCGATGGCTAAGGAACCAATACCCAACGTCGTAACCATGGCGGTTACGTCAATATCAAAATGGCCCAACAACGTGATAATTCCGATCAACCATAAAAGGATTACCGTGATGCGTTGCACGAAGGGCATCAACTGCTCATCAAGATCGGTTTCGGTCCGATAAGCAATTTCCCGGCCGTACCAAGAAAATAAATCGACCACAACCCGCCAAATAAAAATAAAAATGGCCGCTCCATAGAGCACATAGAAAATATCATCTAAGCCTGCATCCCAGCTTGTTGGGGTAAAGTCGAGCCGGGCCAGCGCGATCTGGGTTGCAAAAACTACGCACAAACCATATAGTGGCCAGCGCAGGGCGCCGATGAGCACATCATCAAGTGTCGTGTCGCTGCGTTGGGTAATCCTGCGCACAATTTGATCCAAGAATATGCGTATCACCCACCGCCCTAAAGTCAGTGTCGCAGCCACAATAAGCAGGGAAATCCCTAGATCCAGCCAATCCTGCCCTCAAGTCCTATGAATGTATAATCCATGCTGCACCTCAATTAAATTATGCGAAAAGATGTCGGTATTTATCAGCGAATAAGGCCGGTGTTCCACCAGTATGCCAAAACAGTACTGTTTCTTCTGAAGAGAAAAATCCCTTACGGATCAAATCCATCATACCACCTGCGACACGGCCTGTATAAACTGGATCGAGCAATAAAGCTTCATAACGGGCAAATTGTTGAATAGCCTCTTTCTCGAGTTGGCTTGGAATCCCATAACCAGCTCCCAAATAATCGGCATTAACGAGAATCGATTCAGGGGAAAAGGTGATCGGCTCTCCCAAAAGTAGGGTTACATCCGAGGCGATTGCAGCCACCCGTGTTTGTAATATTTCTTTCGGTTCATCAATGCTGATGCCGAGTACCTTGCCTTGATACCCAAGTAAATGTGCGCCTGCAACCATACCCGCGTGAGTGCCGCCCGATGAGGAGGCAAAGACGATCCAATCTGGGGCAAAATCTTGTGCCAACATTTCCTCGATTGCATATGCATATCCCACAGCTCCCATTGGGCTGGAACCGCCATAAGGAACTAAGTAAGGCTGGCGACCATCCTTTACAGCCTGTTCATAAGCACGCTGCAAATCATGATGGCGCGATTCCCATTTAGCCCACACAACTTCCACCCCCAAAAGTTGGTCGAGTAAATAATTGGCCGAGGGCGCTTCAGATGGGTCACCGGCCAACACCAATATACAATCAAAGCCTAAACGGGCCGCGGCAGCCGCAGTTTGGCGGCAGTGATTAGACTGCACGGCACCAGCAGTAATTAACGTTTTTGCCCCTTGCCCTCGAGCCTCAGCCGCGAGATATTCCAATTTACGTGCTTTATTGCCGCCAAAAGCCAGTCCGGTTTGATCGTCACGCTTGACCCATAATCGCGGGCCTCCTAAAGCTGCGCTCAATCGAGGCAATTCTTCAAGTGCCGTTGGAAGATGAGCAAGTGGTAAATGAGGCAGTGATTTCAACATTTAATTCTCCATTTTTACTGTGAGTGCGCAATACCCAAAAGAGTCTGATCAAACGCAAAGTTTTTTTCCTTCACGCGCTTCAACCAAGCCATTAATTTTTCGCCATACCTGCTATACGTGTCTTACCACGGCGGCGCATGAAATCCAGAATACGTGGCAGGGTTTGGTTGTAAAGTTTATAGATCGTCGGGCGAATAGGATGATCATAGGCGCCCATAGTTTGCAAAACTGTGCCACCTAAACCGCGCTTAAAGCGGAAGACGCCCCACATCGAATCACGCTCATCAAAAATTTCTGGCGCGCCCCATAGGTCATACACCGTGCAACCCGCTGCTTTTGACCGGCAGATAGCTTCCCATTGCAAAATATACGTTGGCATTTTATTGCGATGTACTGGGCGGGACATGCCGTACATATAATAAGCCTGCCCTGCAAAGTGGAATATTACAACTGCCGCTACCGGTTGACCTTCAACTTCGGCTATTAAGGGTTCTGCCAAACCAGCCTGCATAAACGTAGACCAAACGGCGCGGTAATAATCTTCGTCGCGTATGGCAAAACCGTCTCGATGGGAAGTTTCAGCGTACATGCGGAAAAGCAAGCCCAAATCGTCTTTATCGCCTATGCGCACAACCACGCCTTTACGCCCCGCCAATCGAATATTGTAGCGCGTCTTCTGTTTCATTCGAGCCAGCATTTCATCTTCAGATGCGGTCAGATCAATCAATACGGTATTACGAAATTGAATTTGTTCGTCGGAATAACGCCAGCCGTGGCTGTGTAAATCATCGATGACCGATCTCCCCAAAGGGCTTTCAGTGGATTGCGGTGAGCCAGGTATTCCACGGCCAAGTGGCAGATCAGGATCGATTTTTATGAAGATCGCGCCTTGTTTTTGGGCAAAATCAGCCAAATCATTGAATACTAGATGACGCATTGCAGCATTATTCCAATCACGCAGCAGCGGTCCTTTTGGCACATAGATCACTCGCAGCCGACTGGCAAAACCACCCAATTGGATTGTACGGATCAAAATTAAAGCAGCCGCATCAGGCCGCGTCTCATCTCCCCAAATACGATAAACCGGCTGCCAGCCGTAGCGAGATTTGACCTGCCCCCACTGCCAGGTTTGCAATAAATGCGTATTCGGCAAGCTTCCAATTATTCGATTCCAATGCTCTTGATCTTCAATCATCTGACCGATTTTCCAATGCTGTGGGTTGAGATTACCCATGCTTAACTTGCCAGGCGTGGATCGAGCGAGTGTGTCCGGCGCCGCACAGGTTATTCGGGATTTCGTTGGGAGCAAAAAAACAAATTTCGGTGCTCTCAAAGCTTTTCTGTAAAACACCTTCCATAATATCACAAGCATAAACTAAGAGAATGCCTTTGCCGCGTGGATCATCATCGAAATAGCACGCATCGATCAAATGGCTGGCACGCACTTTGAGGCCTGTTTCTTCCAATGTTTCGCGTTCTACCGCTCGCGCTGGATGCTCATCGGCTTCAACGTAACCTGCCGGAAGATTCCAATCTCCACGCCACGGAGAATCAGCGCGCCGCAATAGCAAAATGCGGCCATTTTTTACAATAATCGCACCTGCCCCAACTTTGAGCTGTTCGTAGAAAACCCATCCGCATGCTGGGCATATTTCTCGGGCACGATTTTCAACCATGCGCATATTTAGAGCTGTGCCGCACGCTAAACAATATCGATGTAATTTAGTTTTTGGCATCATACCTGATAGGGTTTATTTTAATTTGCGCACATCCCCTTCTCGAACGGTGATACCTATTGCATCCAAATGTTCCATCAAGGCTAGAACATACCGGCGAGTAGTATTAAAGTGATCGCGCACCTGAGCAATTTGAATCGTTCCTTGCTGTGTCAAAATCCTTCGCAGCTCTGAAACCATGGTTTGATAATCTTCCCAGCGAAAAACTACTTCGCTTGAAACCGGCATCAAGCGACCCGCATCGATTAATGCGGCATAAAGATCGTCGCCCAACGCGTCGAGACAGTCTTTAACTGTAGGAGGAACATAGGGCTGGGATTTGAATTTCGCCATCAAAACATCTACCTGCTTCTGTTGATCCGGGGAATACCGCACTTTGTGATCAGGGTGCTGAACAACGGGTATAGAACTCATTCCAGGCAAGTCGCGGCGTAAAGATAATTCTATCAATTGATTTCCAGCTATCAGATGCGCTAGCAGCGCATTAAAAATACGCGTTGTAATTTGCAAACGGCTTTTTAGTTCCTCGCGTGGCATACCTGACCGCAATGGATAAGAACGATGATAATTAGTAATTTCTCGCACAGCGCTGGAAAGCATTTGTCCCCAATAGGTTTTGCTAGATAACAATGTGCTTGCCGTGATTAATTCATCTTCGTTCAATAATAATAATTGCCCCTCATCAATAAGCGTATCTAAAGATTCTTTGGCCGTTTCTACTGCCAGGCTGGCTTTATTGGCAGTATCTTGAAACGATGCTACCCCTAAAACCAGCAATGCCTGCATGAATATATCATCCGGAGTGCCGCTTGCCAGTGCATCAAAACGATCCAAGACATCCTGATCAAAACGTTTGTGACGCCCCTTTGGGTGCGGGTCAATGACTACGCCACCACCCATCGTTTCGGCCGGTGAGGGTCTACGCAAGATGTAACGATCACCACGCACAGCCACGACCGGGGACACCAACTCTAATTGCAGCCATCCTTGATCACCTGGTTTTAACAATTCCACACCCATTAGGCGCACACGGGCGATAACTTCGGCGGCTCCAATAAAGAACTTGGCCGTTGAGTTGTGCCTTAGCGGATGACTGGCCTCCGGCAGCATTTGAAAATGTACATCGAGTCGGCGAGTTGGTTGATATTTATTCGGATGCGCGATTACATCACCGCGCTGTACTTGATCGATATTAATACCGGATATATTAACTGCGGTACGGCTGCCGGGAACCGCAACTTGAATCTTGCTTTGATGGGTCTGCAGCCCTCGAACTCGGCCGCTTATACCTTGCGGTAAGATAGTGACTTCATCCCCAATTTGTAGTTGACCTTCGGTGAGTGTACCGGTGACCACCGTGCCAAATCCATCAATAGTAAAAACACGATCAACTGAAAGACGCCCACGGCCCAAATCAGCGCGCGGGGGCTTATCTGCAAGCACATGCTGTAATATTTTCCGCAACTCGTCGATGCCTTCCCCCGTTTTTGCTGAGACGCGCACCACGGGTGCAGAATCCAACACAGTGTGAGCTAAAGTTTCCTGCACCTCGGCTTCCACCAAATCCAACCAATCGGGATCATCGATCAAATCAACTTTGGTCAGGGCAACTACACCACCATCAATTTTCAATAGATTTAAAATTGCCAGGTGTTCCCGGGTTTGAGGCATCACACTTTCATCAGCGGCAACAACAAATAAGGCCGCATCAATAGCTCCTACACCCGAGAGCATATTCTCAATAAAATCGCTGTGCCCAGGCACATCAACAATACCAATTTCGTCTCCATTGGGTAAGGTTAACCAGGCAAAACCAAGCACAATGGTCAAGCCACGATCCCGTTCCTCTTGCAACCGATCAGGATGCGACCCAGTAAGAGCCTCTATGAGCGCAGATTTTCCATGATCAACATGACCTGCTGTTCCAATAACACGCATGATCACCTTCTTTTGCAGATGATTTGATGACTCTTCCGAGCGTGGAGGCAGACATCACCTATACCCGGTCACTTTCTGAGTGTAGTTTTTTTTGTACACCCGTGGATGTCTTATAAAAAACCGCTGACCACGGTGCAGTCAGCGGCAAGAATTTCTAATGCAAACTTATCGCAAACTACCCCGAAGACGCTCGTGATCAGCGGTTAAATCTCGGATCGGCTCTAAAATTACCTGTAGTCTTCTCCAGGTTAACTCGTTGATTTCACTAAAATAATCTCGGATCTCTTGCAAATTGTCTTCAAAATCGGCCATACTCTCGGAAACACGTTCAAGTCGCTGGTCGGTTTCTGTTTGTTGTTCGCCATGCGAGAGCAAGTAATTAGTCCAGCGTTTTTGATCATCAGCCTTAAAGGTGGTCCATTCCTGACGGAACCGGTCTTCCGCCAGACGCTGCATTTCGGTCAATTCATTGATACGGCGCTCAACCTGGCTTATAAGGTCGCTGACAGTCTTTTGAGTGTGCTGGGTTTCAAGATGTGTATTTTCTAAAGAGCGCAAGTGACTTTCAACTTTTGCAGCTTGAGACTCAATAATTTCAAAACGAGATACCCAGCTTTTCCAAGTTTTATCACGTTCAACATTCGCAGCAGATTGACTCTCGATAAATGCGATTTGTGCATCATGACGCTCACGTTCAATCGAAAGCAATTCTTTCAGGCGCGATTCTGTGCGCTGCAAATCAACATTGATAACATCGAAACGGCCCCGGTACTCATCAGAAGATTTCCTTAAACCTGTTACTTCGCTTTGCAAATCGGTAACGCGCTTGACATCTTGATGACGCCCATCAACAATAACGCGATAAAAACGGCTTTGTTCTTCTGCCTGGTAACGCATTTCTGTAATTTTTTCTGAAAACTCACTTACCAACTGTACAATGCGTTTGTCTTCTTGCTTGCGCGCTTGCAAATCACTCTGAATTATGGGAATAGTTTTAAGCTTTTTTTGCGTTTTTGCTACGTTGTTTTCAACTCCTTTCAATTCGGCTTGAAAGAGTTTTTTTATCTCAGAATCACGCTGTATGGTTTGTTTTTTAATTTGATTGATCCAACCCGTGAGTTCGGCACGATTTTCGGTCAAGTCATCATCAAGGCGATCCATACGCCCCAGTACAGTTTTAAAATGTGTTAATTCGCTTTTTAAGGTTTTATTATTTTGTTCCGCAGCACTCAACTGCCCTTCAAGAGAAAGAATTCTTTCTTGCAGTTGAGAGATCGAAATTTTATCTTTTCGACGCTCGTCATCAAGCCAATCAACTCGTTTTTCGAGGTGTTTAATTTCCATCTTTGTCTCCAACTTGCCAGGTATCGGCATATTTTAATATGCTGGCAAATTATAGCACGATCCCTTCCTAATGCAGTTTAAGGAAGCAGCAAGCCTATTCCTGTCCTTAAGAATGGGAGTGACAACCATTGAGGGATTAATCCTCCTAAAAAAAGAGCAGCAATACCGATCAACAATAATCCCTGTGCCATCCAGTTCTCTTTTTCGTCTGCACGCCAGGGCAATTCTTCAGGACCCATCACAAGAACCGCTAATGAGCGCAGCGCGGCAACAATTAGCCCGATACTTCCCAGCAAAGAAACGACTACAGGCCACCAACCGACAGTCAACAGTTGTTCCCACAAAATATAATAGATGGGGAATCCCGCTAATAGAGGAATTCCTGCAAATGAGAATTGGGCTAATAGCAGCCCGGTCGCTACAACGGGAAATTGGCGCGCCATACCTTGAATTGCGTAGAAGCGTAAATTTCCAGTTCTAGCGTAGATTAAAGTGAGCGCCAATGCCCATATACCCAAAGATAAATATCGAGGCAGAGATAACCCAATGTTCAGCACTGCGCCGCCTTGAGGCAAGCTAATCGTCATCAAAATTCGACCAACTTCCAACATCAGTGCAAACCCGATGATCCGCCCCAAATGCCGCTGAAAAGCAGCCCAAACTCCAGCAATTAATATAGTTGTCGCGCCGATAAAACGCATTGTCCTAAATATGTTCAAAGAGTCTTGCAGCCAGGGATAACGCTCAATAAAGTCCACACCAAATAAGGCGATGGTGCTCAACATTGTTGTCAGCACAAACGCAGCAACATATGGATGCGCATTTTCGGTGAGCATAGGAATCCAGGTATGCAGAGGAAAAACCGCCAGAAGAAACGCAAACCCAAAACCCAAGAAGGCTGCAGCTCGAATAATATTATCAACACTTTCACCGCGCGCATCAATTCCGCCCAGAACCCAGCCTGCAATAAGGATAAATAACATACCTATTGTTTGAAAGGTAAGATAACGCATAACACCGCGGTTGACACTTTTTCCGATGGGAATTAGGGCGATAACGCTTAGCAATACTGCAACCTCAATAAGCAAGGCTGCAAATATAAATGGCTGAATTGATAAGGCAGCTATCAACACCGCGCCCATGCCTAAGCCCATGGAGAAAAAATTTGGCGTAACGCGAATAGCCAGCGCACCAAAAAACCAAAATGCTAAGACGCCAAAAAACAAGAAAAGCATTGACTGGTCGGCACTAGAAATTACAAAACTGCGCCCGACTATTGTTAAGCGTGGATCAATCTTAAAAGCCCAAGATCCAATGATGGTTACTTCACCAATTTCAAGCTGCCAGGCTAAAATCGCCAATATCAAAGCGACACCAATCGCAAGGATAGCTGATAACACCTGCTGCCGCCGCAATATAACCAGTAAAAAAGCAACCACCATGGGCGCAATGATCCAAATTGTTGGCGCGTTCATATTTCAGATTCCGTCTTATGCAAGATAAGCAAATATGCGCCTATCAGTGCAATCCCCAAATTGATCACAGCTAAGAATGCATTCACTAGCAAAGATGTTTCCATCGTTGCGTAGATAATTTCAAAGCCCGATATTAATGTCAATAACCCCAAGGCAATACGATCAGGTTGAGCCGTAAACCCCAAGTGCAAGAGTCCAAAACTCATTAATATCATACTGCCCAGTATTTGGTCGGAGGATGCATTAACTGCCCATTTTGCAACCGTGGGCGCTAAAGAGAGCATCGCCAAACCCATCATGCCGGCAACAAAACCACGGAACAAGCTTCCGCTAATCCAATAGCCCATTTCATTCCCCCAGCTTCTGGGATATTCGATGAGACTGACTCCCAAAACAGCCGCTGCAATCCAACCAGCAACTAATTTGATAACGGCTAATTCCAGCGGCCAGGAGATCGAAATTAACAGCAGTACACCAACGTATTGCGCGCCCATAGCGCTGAGACCCACTCGCCAATCTCTGCTTGCTAACAAGATTGTTGCTGTTATGGTCAATAACCCAACGACAAATGGCGCAACAGCTGCAATATCCAATCTCAGCCTCCTACACCGCGTTGAGCCATCACGGAGATCAATAATATTAGCATTAGTAGCGCCCAAAGTACGCCGCCCTCACCTTCTAGAATCAACGAAATAGCGGCTAGCAATTTGCCAACTGCCCGATATACCCACCATATAATACCGTACAACCACGACAGCGATAGCACACCCTGAAGCGCGGGCATAACTCGAGCAGGAAGCGGCAATCTTCGCGGAAGATATCTCGCTGCCAAGGTTGCCAACCCGACAGCAAGCACGCCACCCCACGCTGCCATTGAACCCCAATTAGGCCTGAGCAAAGTATTGGAGCGTATTGTCCAACCCAACCCAAAATGCATTACAGGCAGCAGGGTCAATCCCAAGAGATATAGTACCCAAGCCCACGGTTCAAGTTGATAATCGGGTTTGTGGTGATGAAGAGCGAAACGCACATAACCCAACACTATTAACACATGAGCAAGCAAAAAAGGAGTCAGCAGGATCCATGGAATAGATCCATAGAGTCTTGCGCCTTCCCAGGTAGGAGCATATGGAAGCGCAGAAATACCCACCAGTCCCAAAAAGCCAGGGAAAAGAAGTTTTGGGACACGGTACGACATCAGAAATAGAATACTTCCGGAAAATAGCAGACCGATACCCCATGCCATACTGGCAATCGGCTGCCCATAAACGGACGAGGCAAAGGCTAACGCAGCCATGCCCAAAATCCAAAAAGGTCGCCCATCAAGCTCATTCTTTGAGCGCACCCAGGCGGCACTGCCATAAAGTGCAGCTACCAAAGCTGCTGCAGCTAAATAGGGAGTCCACGTAGATGGCGCGCCTACATCAGCAACTCGGGTGAGCAAAACCAGCGTGCTGGCAATTGGGATCAATCGCACGATAGTGCCCTGATTTCGGCTCAAGCGTGGCTCTTTGAGAAAGGCTTGGTGAGGCGGTAAGATACCTAAACGCACGCCAACCGCCAGTAAAAGATAGCCACCTGCTTCTGGTGGAATAGCATCGAATGCCAACACAAATCCTTGAAAGTGCGCTCGCAAAACCGCCAGCATCAAGAAAAAAATACCTGCGAGACGGATAGTAAGGACTACCACAACACGTTCTCGATGAGCACTACTGCTGACCATGTTTAATAAAATCCAGGTTTCGATTAAATCTATGGCTGCCCAGGCAGGCAGCAAAACCATCGGGTTTTGCGCTAAAATAGCTAAAAGCCCAAATCCCGTAAAGGCCAGACCGCTGGCCCAAGACATGGGCTTAAACCAACGCGTTCGAGCAGCATCCGTTAATAAAACAGCCAATGCCAATGTCGCTACGGCAACAGCATAACTCCAAGAAACTGAATCAAGCAGCAATACAGGGACATCATCCTGGTAGCTGCCAAGCTGCCAAAAAGGCAAGGTCACTTCTAGAGGCAAACGAAGATAAGAGAATACCAGCAATAGCCATGCCAGGGCAGCGGCACCTAATGCCAAAAACCACTGATAGCCAACATTTAGACGGGCGCGATTAAAAATCACCAACACGATGGGGGTTAGAAAATAGATACCCAGGGGAATAGTCATCAACATAATTCAGGCAATTAATTCTGAGGGATGAAACTGCTCTACGCCCTCACGTCCAAGTGAATGCAGCAAGGCTTGCATGGTGCGCCCCAATTTAGGATGCTTTAATTTAGGCGCTAATTCCACTAAAGGAACCAGCACAAACGCACGCAGGTGCAACCGCGGATGCGGGATAATTAATTGATCTTCTTGGATCACGCAATCGTCGTAGAATAAAATATCCAAATCAACAATGCGCGGACCATTTCGGAAGGTTGGTTTCCGTCCCAAACTGGCTTCGATATTTTTGAGATACGCTAATAATTCGAAGGACGATAAATTTGTCTTTGCAGCAATGACTTGATTAAGAAAATTGGGTTGGTCACTGAAACCCCAGGGTGCGGTTTCATATATTAATGATTTAGCCAGAACACTAATTTTTGGTGCTAATGCCTTCACAGCATCCCGTAGATTTGTCTCACGCTCCCCTAAGTTTGTACCCAAGCCTATATAAATATTATGTTCCATATTTGCTCAAGAATACCACATTTCACAGGCTGAAGCCCGTAAGCACCAACACCAATCATGGATAAACTGCAGGAGAAATCAGCCAGCAAATACTGTTTTATCGCAAAAAATATTATGGTATAATCCCGCTCGCTGGTAGAAAAACTCGACCCGCACAAGATTGGAGAGGTCGCATAGTTGGCCTAGTGCGCGCGCTTGGAAAGCGCGTATACCGAAAGGTATCGAGGGTTCGAATCCCTCCCTCTCCGCCAAATATAATCGCTCATTGTTCCTGAGCGATTATTTGATTCCTATAAACAGTTTCCCGGGTAGGGCAAGCGCTCCAGGACCACTTTGATTTGTGCTAAAGGCTGCTGGATGTTTTCAATTTAATTGGCATCAGCCAATCGCGGGGTACCTTCTCCCCACGCACCAAAACCCGATCCGGATTTTAACGCCGCCCCAGCTTCATCGAACAGCCAATTGTGGTGATTGGTAGACGATATTC
>PVMK01161333.1_pt1 | contig 12548 bp, 13 predicted proteins | sample 1853481 | NCBI WGS metagenome assembly PVMK01 (sample SAMN08533507, study PRJNA380276) | Marine sediment metagenome, whole genome shotgun sequencing project.
GGACGACAGGCTGGCGATGCTCTGCGCGGCGTCAATGGGCTATGTGTACGCGGTTACCATTACCGGCATCACCGGTGGCGATGCGGGACTGCCCGATGGTCTCGCCGATTACCTCGACAAAGTAACCGGCGTATCGGATCTACCCGTATGTGCGGGCTTTGGCATTCGAAAGGCGGCCGACGTCGCGAGCGTCGGCAAACACGCCGCCGGTGCAATTGTTGGTTCAGCGCTTGTCGAAGTGCTCGAGGATGGCGGTGATCCGGCAAAGTACCTGAAATCGCTGCGCAGCCAATGAAAAAACTGAATTCCTCAGAATCGCTGGTCACGATTAATCACTGGAAGAACATCCTGCAGAGTGAGGGCATCGCCTGCGAGATTCGCAATGAACATCTCGGTTCGATCATGGGCGAGATGCCATTCGTCGAGGTTTGGCCACAGCTATGGGTCGTTAATAACCTCGACTTCGACCGCGCACAGCAGCTAATCAGCGATGACCTCGTGGACGAGAGTCCAGCCGAGCCGTGGAAGTGCCGCCATTGCGGTGAAGAAAATGAAGGCCAGTTCGCCGCCTGCTGGAGCTGCGGGGCTAGTCTGTAGGAGGCGGCCATGCCGGCGATCGCGCCTCGACAGCCGCCTCCAGATTAAGGCATGCCGCGAGCGAGTAACCGCGTACCGGCGATCTCCGAGCGAAGAATTGCCGCGACCTTTTCCGATTGCACCGGCTTGCTGATCAGGAAGCCCTGTGCGAGATCGCAGTTGCAGCTTCTCAGGAATTCGAGCTGCGTCAGTGTCTCGACGCCTTCGGCGGCGACCTCGATATCGAGACCTTGTGCCATGGCGATGGCGGCACGAACAATGCGCTGATGGCTGTCGTTCTCTTCAACATCGGCAATCAGCGACTGATCGAGCACAAAACTGTCGATGTAACCGTGGTCGAGTGATTCGAACGACACATCACGGGTGCCGAAGTGATCGAGTGATATGCGTACACCGAGCTTGCGGAGCCCCTGCAGAATGCCGAGCTCGGTCGTGCGCTTGCGAACGATGTCGCCGTCGCCGATCTCGAGTTCGATGCAGCCTGGATCGAGCGCCGTGTTATCAAGCGATTCCTTGACGGCATCGATTAGTCGTCGGTGCATGAGCTGTTGCTGCGAAAGATTGATCGCGAGCGACAGGTCCGGCAGTTCGAACTGTCGTTGCCAGGACGCAAGTTGCCGGCACGCGGTCGCGATCACCCACTCGCCGGCCGAGTGAATCAAGCCGCTGCTCTCGAGAATGGGCAAAAAACGGCCCGGCGGCAACAATCCAAATCGCGGATGTTGCCAGCGCAACAATGCCTCGAGTCCAATCAGTCGTCCGGATGCCAGATCGATGCGCGGTTGGTAATGCAGTAAAAATTCATTGCGAACGAGCGCATGACGAAGACCTACCTCGAGTTCCTCACGTTGTGCCAATTTGGTGTTCAGCGATTCCGAGAAATACTGGAACCGGCCACCACCGCGTTTCTTGGCCTCGTACATTGCGAGGTCGGCTGCTTTAATCAGACGATCGGCCGCGTCCCCGGACTCCGGATATACGGCGATTCCAATGCTTGGTGTGGCGTATACCTCACTGTTACCAATTTCGTATTTTTCCGAGAGTACGAGCAGCAATTTTTGCGCCGCCGCCGCTGCGTTGTTCGATTCGCCAAAATCCTCGAGGCAGACAACGAATTCATCGCCGCCCCAGCGACCCGACACATCGCCAATACGCAGATGCTTGCGTAAACGTCCTGCGACTTGCTTCAGCAACGAATCGCCAATGTCATGTCCCAGCGTGTCGTTGACCGACTTGAAACGATCCAGGTCGATAAACAGCACCGCGAGCGGCGCGGACTTGCGCTGGCTGCGGCCGATTGCACGCGCGAGTTGTTCGACAAACAAACTACGATTCGGCAGGCCCGTCAGTTCGTCGTATTGTGCGAGCCGCCGCAACTCGTTGGTTTTCTTTGTGGCGTCGGTAATATCGCGGAACGTGACGACGCCGCCGATCAGTTCGCGTTTGCCATCGTAAAGTCCCTGTCCATTGATCGAGAGTACGGTGTCGACCTGTTCGGGGACCCTGTACAAGGCGACCTGGTTCGAGAACTTTTCTCCGTAACGCGCACGGACCAGCGGCAGATCTGCGGAGTTACGATAGTTGTCACCATTCTCGTCGATGCAGCAAAACGTTTGTTCCCAACTGGTGTCCGGTTGCATGCGCGGACCCAGCGCCAAAATTGTGCGTGCTGCCGGATTGATGTCCATTACATGGCCGTGTTTGTCGACGATGATTACGCCGTCATTGATGTTCCTGAGAATCGACAGCACCGTGACATCGGTATCGGACAATCGTTGTTGCAGGCGATGACGTTGCACGGCATGCGCGAACGCTGCTTCCTGGCCCTCGACGCTAATGTCATCGACACATATATAGGCTTGTGCGCCGGCACGTATCGCCGCAATGCCGCGATGTTCGCGATCCCGGGTCGTCAACGCGATGACGGGGTGTTTGTCGAATGAGCCAATCAGTTCGGCGATGGACTGGCCCGACTGCGCGATCGCGGGGCCTGCCTCGAACAATACGAGGTCAATGATTGAGGGTGCGTCGACCGGAATTCTCAGCGACGCCGACCGGGTCAATAACGCGCAACAAGGAAGGGTTTCAAGCTCGTGTAAATAATCGTCAGCGAACTCGCCGCGACCAAGATAGAGAATAGAGTGCCCCGCCATAGATTGTTGTCGCTATTCCGTTTTTAGGGTTGGCCGGTGTCGCTCTGGGCCAGACGCATAATATCAGAATAGCAAGGAAAGACAGGTATTTAGGGGCATTCTTCAAACCATTTGAGGGGGACAGGCATCCAAATAACAAAGGAAATGGAGATTTAGCCCTTGGGAGTGCTTTTGGCGGTACCGGCGAGCGACTATAGTCCTCAAATGGTGCCATTAAAACGTCCGGAGTTGACTGACGAGGCCGAATGGATTGCTCAAGCGCAGCAGTCGAATTCGAAAGCGTTCGAAAGTCTCTACCGGATGCACATTGACAGGGTCTACGGGCTTTGCCTGCGGATGACGGGCAATGTCAGTGAGGCAGAGGATTGCGCGCAGGAGGCATTCATCCAGGCATGGAGCAAGCTTGACAGATTTCGCGGCGACAGCACATTTGGCACCTGGTTACACCGCATCGCCGTCAATACCGTGCTCGGCAGGATACGTAAGTCGAAGCGCGAACAGGACCGGATTCAGATTGTTGCTGAGCAGGCTACATCGCCAGTAACGATGCCGGACACTGGAGATCTGCGGGACTTGTCCGAAGCGATCGACAGGTTGCCGGAAGGAGCAAGACACGTATTTGTGCTGCAGGCCGTGTATGGCTACAGCCACGAGGAGACCGGCGACATGCTCAACATCGCGTCGGGAACGAGCAAGGCGCAACTGCACAGAGCACGACGACTGCTGGCACAACAGCTGCAAGAGCAGGGATTTGAATCATGAACGCGATAGACGACGACAAATTGAGCAAAGCGGCAAGCGATCTTGCGACGGAGATTAGTCCGGAGCGCGACTTATGGCCGGGTATCGAAGAGGCCATCAACAAGCCGAAACGATCTCGCTGGACACCGATGCTGGCACGGGCGGCAGCGGTAGTGCTGATCGTTGGCGCTTCATCATTGCTGACTTACGTTGCTGTCAAGTACGATAATCCTGATGTGGCCCAGGTAGCGCCGGCGAATCTCGTTTTCGAGCGGACCGCGTTCGGTGCAGAATACACGTTTGCGTCGGTCTATGGCCGGGCCGGCGGGGATGTCGAGGCACGCTTCGATCGCGAGCTGGCGAAATTGTCGCCGGAAGCGCGGGAAGCGTCGAGCTCAGCCTGGCCGTGATGCGCCAGGCGATTGATGACATTAGCCGGGCGTTGGAGAAAGATCCAAATAACGCATTTTTACAGAAGCTGCTGGTCGAAGCCTATGGCAACGAACTGGCATTGAAGAACCGGGTTGGGCGAGTGACACAACGTGTCATGGCGCGTAAGGATATTTAGCAATAACCATAGGAGGGCCTTCAGGCCCGAGTGGATAAGATGACGAAATTTGTACACGGAAGCTTTGATCGCATTGTTGGCTGGACTGGTAAGTTTGCCGGCTATCGCTGACGAAGAGATCGACCAGATCGTTGGATGCCGCAGCGGAGGGCGAGCATCGAGGATTTTCAATACGTCCGGGAACGATCGAGATCGTGGGCTGGTCGCGAAACAGCGTCGAAGTGGAGGCTGTATCTTGGTGACGATGTCGAAGAGCTGATCTTCGAGCGCGACGGCAACGTGATTCTAATCAAGGTCAAAGTGCCGAACCGGCATTGGGGAGACATCGAGGCGGATCTGAAGATTCATGCGCCGGAGAACAGCTCCATCGAGGTCTCGGGCGTGAGCGCGGACATCGAAGTTGAGGATATCCGCGGTGAACTGTCATTGGAAACGGTTAGCGGTGATGTCGAAGTCAGCGGGGCGGAAAGCGACGTTGCAGCTGGTTCCGTCAGTGGCGACATCGACGTATCGGGCAGCGGCAAGGAAGCAGACACTGAAGCCGGCACCGTCTCCGGCGATGTAGTTCTTACAAATCTTGCAGGCAGTGTTGCGGGTGCATCCGTGTCGGGCGATGTTGAAATCGATGGCGGATCTTTTCGCGAAGCCCATGTCGAGTCAGTCAGTGGCGACCTCTCGTTCTCTGCGGCCCTTCAAAATGGTGGCGAACTAACGATGGAATCGGTTAACGGCACAATCGACGTCGAGTTTTCAAATAAGGTATCAGCGCGATTCGAGGTCGAAACATTTAACGGTGATATCGACAACTGTTTCGGGCCGCAAGCCGAGCGCTCGAGTCGTTACTCGCCAGGCCTGGAGCTGAGTTTTACCGTGGGCGACGGGGACTCCGAAGTCTCTATCGAAACGCTGAACGGCGACGTTTCTATTTGCAGCAAATAACGTCGGGGTCAGAGCCCTTCAATCTGAGCGCGACCGTCTAATTTGCTACTCTTAAGGCCCCCTGACCGGAGGTCGCTCGATGGGCCAAGCACGCAAAACCATTTTCTATTTCGTTGCCGCTGCCGTGGCCCTGCTGGTCTTCGGCGCATTCAGCTTTCTGCTGCTTTTCGACCCAAACGACTATCGCGACGAAATCGCGGCCGAGGTGAAGCTAGCCACGGGCCGCGAGTTGATTATCGAGGGCGACGTAGAGGTCAGCATATTTCCATGGCTGGCTATCGAAATCGGCAGAACCCGGCTTGGCAATGGAGCGGGATTCGGCGACCAGCCATTTGCGAGTTTTGAGCGGGCAAGCCTAAGTGTCCGGCTGATGCCACTGCTGTTTGGTGGTGATCTCAGGGTGGGCACGGCCGCTCTCGACTCTCTGCAGCTCAACCTCGCCATTAACCAGGATGGCCGCAGCAATTGGCAGGATTTTATCGATGGCGCCGATGCGGCCGCAGCCGTACCCGCGGCGGACGGCGAATCCAGTGACACGGCAGGTGTCTTCGAGATCTCCAGTATTGAAGTCCGCGCCGCGTCGCTCAACTATAGCGATGCGCAGACCGGCGACCGATACCAACTGAGCAATGTCAACATGGTGTCAGGCAAAGTATCCGCTGATGAGCCAATTCCTCTGTCTGGAACGCTTAGCTTCGACCTTCAACCGGCAGGAATATCGGGCAACATCGAGATGCAGACTGTTGCCACATTTGATACCGATGCGAGCGTGGTCCGTCTGGACGACCTGACGATCGATGGATTGCTGGAGGGCGTTACGCAAATTCCGACCACACTGCAATTCAATACAGCGTCGTTCGAAGCAAATACCGCAACTGAAACCATTACGCTCGAAAAAGTTGCAATGTCATTGCTCGGGCTCGATATCATGGCCGACGTGGAGCCGTTTTCCTTCGCCAACGAGATAACACCGATCGCAGTGATCCAGGTTGATGCGTTCTCCCTTCGCAGCCTGATGCAACGGCTGGACATCGAGGCACCCGAGACCGCGGACCCGAACGCCCTGGGTAAAGTAAGCATTGATGCGACAGTGCGCGTAAGTCCGACAGCGCTTGCGCTAACTGATCTAACCCTGGTGATGGACGAAACGACATTCACCGGGGAGTTGTCGATTCCGCAGGGCGACGGAGTTTATACGCTCGATCTCAAAGCGGATTCGATTGATCTCGATCGCTACATGGCACCGGCGGAGGAGGGAACGGTAGCGGCAGCTGGTGATGAGGTGCCAATCGAAATCCCGGTTGATCTTTTGCGACTTATCGATGCGCGTGGCAGCCTGACGATAAATACTGCTGAGCTTTCCGGCATGCGGTTCGAGAGTATCGAACTCGGCCTGAATCTTGCGGGTGGCAACATGCGGCTGCATCCGATTTCGGCAACATTATTCGAGGGCAGCTATAACGGCGATGTACGCATCGACGCGTCGGGCGACGTTCCCGTGATGTCGGTCAACGAAAGAATCGAAGGCGTACAGCTGGGTGCGCTGGCGCAGGCAATGTTCGAACAGGACAATATTTCCGGCACGATCAACGGGTCCTTCAAACTTGCAGGGCGAGGCAGCGACATGGCTGCGATTCAACGCGATCTGGATGGCAACATTGCGTTTGAACTCATCGACGGTGCCTGGGAAGGTACCGACGTCTGGTACGAGTTGCGTCGTGCCCGCGCCACAATCAAGCAGGAAGCGCCGCCCGAACCAAAGTTGCCGGCGCGAACCCAGTTCAGCCAGGTCAAAGCGAGTGGCCCGGTTAAAAACGGTGTATTCAATAATAACGACCTGCTCGCCGAACTGCCGTTCATGCAGGTAAGCGGCAAGGGGTCGGTTAACCTTGTCGAGGCAACAGTTGATTATCGAATGTCGGTCCGGGTCCTCGATAAGCCGGAATTCATTGGCGATGAGTTAACTGCAGCTGAGCTCAAGGACTTCACAGGGACAGTTGTTCCCGTTCGCGTATCGGGCCCACTGGCGTCGCCCAAAATCGCGCCGGATGTTGGCAAGTTGCTTGAGGAGCAAGTGAAAAAGGAAGTTGAGGATAAGATCAAGGATAAGCTTGAGGACAAGCTCAAGGACTTGTTCAAATTCTAGGCGCATGAAAACAGCCTGCATTTGTTTCCTGCTGCTCTGCGGCGCTGCTGGCGCGGCTGAGCTGCGTACAGTCGAGGTCGATCGCACTGCAGGGCGATACATTCTGACTTCGGAGGTCTGGTTCGACACAGATATCGAATCGATCTACGCCATATTTCTCGACTACGACATGCGGTCACGCTTTTCGGGCTTTATCGTCGAATCACGCAACCTCGAACCCACTACGGACGGGCAGCGGCGATTCTACATTCGCAATCATGGTTGCGTCTGGTTTTACTGTCAGTCGTTCGTGCGTAGCGGGCTTGTTGAACACGAACCGCTGGTTTTCATTCGATCCACGGCTGATCCTGCGAGTAGCGATTTTCACACCAGCCTTGAATCGTGGCGTTTTCAGTCGGAAGGAACCGGCACGCTGGTTGCTTACGACTTTGAATTCGAGCCGAAATTCTGGATTCCGCCACTGATTGGACCTTATATGCTGGCCGAAAAGCTGCGCAAAGATAGCGTCGGGGCGATAAACCGGATCGAAGCGATCGCACAGGCGAGGCAGCGATGAACGATTTTTCGGATCGAGTACTGCAATGGTTTGGCGAGCACGGCCGCAAAGATCTGCCGTGGCAGCAACATGCCGGCCCTTACGAGATCTGGGTATCGGAAATCATGCTGCAACAAACGCAGGTACTAACCGTCATCCCGTACTACCAACGCTTCATGCGGCGCTTCCCGGATATCGACAGTGTTGCAGCTGCTGGCATCGACGTTGTGCTGCAGCATTGGTCGGGACTGGGCTATTACGCACGTGCCCGAAACCTGCATCGAGCGGCGCAGATAATTTGCGAGCAATTTGCGGGCAGGTTTCCCGACAACTTCGATGACGTCGTTGCGCTGCCCGGTATCGGCCGGTCGACGGCCGGCGCAATCCTGTCACTGGCGCACGGTGAGCGACACACGATCCTGGATGGCAACGTCAAGCGTGTACTTGCACGGCATCAGGCGATCGAAGGTTGGCCCGGCAAAACGGGAGTAGCCAACCAACTGTGGTCGGTGGCTGAGACAAACACTCCCGAACAACAGGTTGCCGAATACACGCAGGCAATCATGGATCTCGGTGCAACGCTTTGTACTCGTAGCAATCCCATTTGTACTGCTTGCCCGGTTGGCGACGATTGCAAATCGCGATTGACCGATAGCATCGACCAATATCCGGGACGCAAACCCAAGAAGGCCAAGCCATTGAAACAGACCACGATGGTAATGGCGGTCACCGAGAACGCGATCTACCTGGAGCGCCGGCCACCGGTTGGGATCTGGGGTGGTCTCTGGAGTCTGCCAGAGGTGGACGACGTCGATGACTGGTGCCGCCGGGTGTTGCAGAGTTCACCGGGTGATGCAGAAACCATGGACACACTACGGCACAGCTTCAGTCACTTCGATCTCGATATCCGGCCGGTCGTAGTGCGTGTCGCAGCAGTGTCGCGTAAAGTGGCCGATAGTCCTGATGCGACCTGGTATTGTCCGGACGATAACCCACCCGGCGGCATCGCGGCGCCGGTGCAAAAACTGATTAACACACTGAAGACGAACCGACATGTCACGAACAGTTGATTGCATCCTCCTCGGCGAGGAAGCAGAAGGTCTCGATTACTCGCCCTACCCGGGCGATCTTGGCCAGCGTATTTACGACAACGTCTCAAAGCAGGCGTGGCAACGCTGGGTTGCGCACCAGACGATGTTGATCAATGAGTATCGTCTTACCCCGATTGAGCCCGAGGCACGCAGCTTCCTCGAGGCTGAAATGGAGAAGTTCTTTTTTGGTGAAGGCTCGGCCGCACCAAAGGAGTTCGTGCCGCCTACGACCTGATGCAGTACTGCACGCTGAACAATTTCCCGGGGTCCGTCCAAACCTGTGCGACCTCGAAGCCAGCTTGCTCCGCCATCGTGGCGAAACCGCTTAGCGAGTACTTGTGTGAGTACTCAGTCAGGATGGCCTCACCTTTGTTGAACACGACAGCTTCCTGACCAATGTTGACCGTTTGCATTGCTGAACTAATGAGTCGCATCTCAATACGTCCTTCGGTTTCGTTGTAGCGAGCGTTGTGAGACCACGATTTGAGGTCGAAGTCGGAGCCGTACTCACGGTTCAAATGACGCAACATGTTCAGGTTGAATTTCGCCGTTATACCACTGCTATCGTTATATGCACGCTCGATAATGGCGGGGTCCTTTTGCAAGTCAACGCCGATCAACATCGCACCGCTTGCGCCGGCTTCGTGGTGTATAACTCTGAGCAACGCGCGTGCGTCGTCGTCTGTAAAGTTACCGATGGTCGAGCCCGGAAAATAAACGATGTTGTGCAACGGCATGACGGTTGGATCGGGTAACGCAAACTGTTTCGTGAAATCGGCGACGACAGGAAGAACCTCGAGATCAGGAAGCTCCGATCGAATCTGCTGGGCGGAAGCGAGCAAATGGTCTTCGGAAATGTCGACCGGCACATACACGGCTAAATCAACTAAGTGTTCGAGCAAAACTCGAGTCTTCAAGCTTGAGCCGCTGCCGTATTCGATAAGGCTGGCCCTTGGTCCGATCAGTGCCGTTATTTCTGCGATGTTCTCGCGCATGATGTCGAGCTCGGTAACCGTCTGGTAATACTCGGGCAGCGTCGTTATCTGATCGAATAGCTGTGAGCCGCGCTCGTCGTAAAAATATTTCGGCGAGATCATTTTTTCGGGTTGTTGCAGCCCGTCGATGATTTCGCGAAGTTCACGATCATGCGTTGCTGCACTCATGACTCGGCGTCTTGTGGCAGCGGTAATTCTTTCTTTTTTTGCACGGTGCGAATGCAGACGCTGGAGTTCACCCTGGCGACACCAGGCAGGCGCGTCAGCGCGCCTTTGTGCAAGCGCTCGAAGTCGGCCATGTTTGCGACGACGACGCGCAGCAGGTAGTCGAACTCGCCTGTCATCAGGTAGCACTCCATCACCTCGGGGATACACTTTACGGCCTCTTCGAATGCGGCAAGTTCACTCTGCTCTTCGCGGTGCAGGCCGATGTGTACGAACACGTTGCCGGAAAGACCGGCCATCGATTGATTAAGCAGGGCCGCGTAGGAATCGATAAACCCCTCGTCTTCGAGGGCACGAACCCGCCGCAGGCAGGCCGATTCGGAGAGATTCACGCGGCCGGCAAGTTGTACGTTGCTGATTCGCCCGTCTTTCTGAAGTACGTCGAGAATCAGCCGGTCGTATCGGTCCAAAGTCATGGCGGAATATTGTGAGAAAATGACAAGAAGTAGCAGAATATTGCGCATAAAGACCAATATATCAAGCAAAAAGCAAGCAAATGGCACAAATATCGCTGTATCGTGTCGTCATCTGTACAGCGGGGGTCAGGAGACGGCTCATGAAGATCGGGGTACCCAAGGAAATCAAAACGCTCGAGTTTCGCGTCGGTATGACGCCGGCTGGCGTGGCCGAGCTTGTACACGATGGCCACGAAGTTGTCGTTGAAACCAATGCGGGCAGTGGCATCGGCATGACCGATGCAGACTACGAGAAGGCAGGCGCACTCGTACTAAAAACGCCCGAACAGGTGTTCGAGGCGGCCGACATGATCGTCAAGGTCAAAGAGCCGCAGCTGCACGAGTGCGCAATGCTGAGTGATGACCAGGTGTTATTCACCTACCTGCACCTCGCGGCGGATCGCGCGCAAACCGATGCGCTGGTCAAATCCGGAACGACCGCAATCGCATACGAAACCGTGACCGCAAGTGACGGTTCATTGCCATTGCTGACGCCGATGTCCGAAGTCGCTGGTCGATTGTCCATTCAGTCGGGCGCTTATGCGTTGCAAAAGGCGAACGGCGGTCGTGGCGTGCTGCTCGGTGGAGTGCCGGGCGTGGACCCGGCCAAGGTCGTCATCATTGGCGGTGGCGTGTCGGGCTCGAATGCCGCAGAAATGGCAGTGGGTCTCGGTGCGGACGTCAGTATTCTTGATCGGTCCCTGCCACGGCTTCGGCAACTCGACGACATTTGGGGTGGGCGGGTTCGCACGGTGTACTCGACGAAACACGAAATCAGCAGATTGGTCACGGAAGCGGACCTGGTTGTCGGCGCGGTGCTGGTTGCCGGCGCTGCCGCACCGAAACTTGTCACGGCGCAAAACGTTAAGGACATGCACCGAGGCGCCGTACTCGTTGATATATCGATCGATCAGGGCGGTTGTTTCGAGACCAGCCGGCCAACAACGCACGCCGATCCAACCTATGTGGTCGACGATGTTGTGCACTACTGTGTCACCAACATGCCGGGCGCTGTTCCTCGCACGAGCACCTTTGCTCTGACGAACGCGACCTTGCCGTTTGTCAAAGAACTGGCAAACCTCGGCTGGCGCGACGCACTGCTTGGGGACCCACACCTTGCCAATGGACTCAATGTACACGCGGGACACGTAATCTACGAGGCGGTCGCCAAGGCTCTGGGATACGAATATTTGTCGGCAGTTGAGGCGCTGAAAGCTGCGTAACGCCGTAATAGGGCTCTGACCCCGATTCGTTAAACCCGGGAACGAGGCAGCGAGAGTGCGGTCGAAACGTTGATGCGCACACTGATAACAAGTCTCTTCATGTTGGTCTTCGCGACTGCGGTCGCCGACGAAGGCCCCTTCGTATTTGAGTTCGAGCAACTTGCACCAAATGTTTGGGCAGGGGTGCGACCCGACAGCTCCCGCTTCCCGGTCATGGGGAACACGACGTTTGTTATCGGCGATGAAGGCGTGGTGGTGTTCGATGGCGGCGGCATGCCGGCCATGTCCGAGCAAATTATCGACAAGATACGATCGCTCACCGACAAGCCGGTAACGCACGTCGTGATCAGCCATTGGCACGGCGATCACAACTTTGGTGTGTATCGATTTGCAGAAGAGTTTCCGGACGTTGAGTTCATTGCGCACGAGTTCACGGCCTACGTAATGAACAGCACGAGAATCACCTACATTGATCGCCAGCGGCAATTCGTCGAAAACAATGTACCCGAGTTTGAAAAGAGCATAATGACCGGCATCGACACGGATGGCAGCGAGCTTAGTGGCGTAGATCGAGGAATTTATCAGCGAATCATTGTTGATGCAGACGCGATTGACGCGGAGTTCAACCGCTCGAAAGTAACGCCGCCGGACATCGTGTTTACCGACAAGTACACGATCGCATCGGGCGACCGCAACATCGAACTTTTGTATCTCGGCGACGCCAACACCGCGGGCGACATCGTCATGTGGTTGCCCGAGGAGCGAATCGTGGCCACGGGAGACATTATTGTTTTGCCGTCGCCGTACGCTTTCAATGTTCCACCGCGTGCATGGGTCGATACGATGCGCGCGCTGAACGACCTGGATTACAAAACGCTCG
>PVMK01132241.1_pt1 | contig 12546 bp, 25 predicted proteins | sample 1853481 | NCBI WGS metagenome assembly PVMK01 (sample SAMN08533507, study PRJNA380276) | Marine sediment metagenome, whole genome shotgun sequencing project.
GCGTAAAACCCATAATTTCTTAAATTTCTTGGTTTTAAAAAAACGACAAAAATGAGATCATTTACAAGTAAATTTTGATTGAAAATGGGATTCATTGCCGTATTTCATGAAAATAAGTGGGGGGTTTTTAGATCTTTGTTTACAATTAATGGCTGATTTACATTATATTTCCAAAAAGTTGACCGAACACTTCTGAGAACCAATTAATAATCCAGTCTCCAGCTTCTCTTAATCCAGAAAGTGCGTTATTTGCGGGTTCAAAAGCTTCGTTTATTTCCCCCTCATCAACAATTGTTTGTTTTTCTTCAGTAAAGCCTGGAATATCTGCCATCTTTCCATCCTCAACAAATGTTTCTGCCGCTTTATGTTCAGTCATTTAACAATTTTACTTCCTTTTGGCATTTTATAATCTGTGTGTTTATTTTTTTGAACATACTAGGATGAGATTATTTCTTCCATCTCATGGAACTGTTAAATTATATATTTTTTAAAATGTCTTTAAAAGAAACCGTGCAGTTTTTTCATGCATTTCTGAAACTCTATCTACTGCATCAAAAAGGGTCTGTTGGTTAATGTCTATTTTATCATCTAAAATCACATAAACCCCAATTTTCTGTTTTCCATCCTCATCTATTATTTTATTAATTGCATGTAGGGAATAACAATAATCTCCTACTTTTTTCTCAAATCTTTCTTTTTCATCCGGGCTAAATCCCAAATATCTAGCAATTTGACTATTCTTCATAACTACTTTGGAGCCAACTACGATAACCCCTGGTTGTTTTTTTGGCTCAAATATTTCTATAGGGACACCTGTTTTTCCTGCATGTTTTACAAGAATATGGAATAGGTTTTCTGGGTTTTTTACAAATTCAAAAGAATGACTCTCATGAATTAGCCACCGTTCCATATTATCCCTCATTCTACTGCTGCTCATAATTTGACATCTGTTTAGTACTATATGATTCTAAATTAAGGGATGGTTTACTATGGTTAATTTAGAATATTTCTAAATTCGAGTTTAGAAATATTCAATATCTATTCATACGTTACTTTGATTTTTGATTTACGCACAAATATCATTAAACGTTAATGTTGAAACCTGGATTAAGTTCAGGAATTTGTGTCAAGACTAACATGTTTATCATAATTCCAATTATTGCAAGAACAATTCCTAGATAAAGACAATTTTTCGCTTTTTTAGGATCGTCTTGCCGTAAAACAAAGTAGGCTATAATTCCTCCAATCAAACCCAAAAATATTGGCAGCAAAAACCAAAAATTACTTCTAGGTCTTTCTGGGTACATTAAATTTTTAATTTAGGTCGGCAATAAAATGTATTCTTATCTTACATTATGATTTTTTCTGTACCTGTGTAATTTCAATTTCTACCGTTTCAAGAGGATCTTCTACTTGATTCCTTTTAATTGAAAACATTTTTGGCTTTTCAAAATCTTTAGTACAATCAGGACATGCATATACCAGAACTCTGTGCTCATTTGGAGCCTTTGGATTTGATAATCTTGGATAATAAACCAATCTTGCACCGCAATCAACACAATACCTGTTAGCCCTTTTTATTCTGGCCAATGTAATCCTCCTGCATTCTAAGTAATGTGCGATCATCTATTAGATCTGTCCTGTCTAATTGAGTACACCAAATTGTTGCATTCGATCTATGTTTCTAAACTCGAAATTAGAAATATAATTCAAATAAATATTAACCATAGAAAAATTTGTTTCTAAACTCGAATTTAGAAATATTAGACGCCGCCCACCAGACTTGAACTGGCGACCGTCCGATTAACAGTCGGATGCTCTACCACGCTGAGCTAGGGCGGCAACATGTTTGTACCTTGGTAAAAGTGATTTAATCCTTACTACGATTCCAATTAAATCAAACACTAAATCAGCTTAATTGAATTTTGCAAAAAAATCTTTGATTTCTTTAGAAAAACTTTCTACTAGTTCAATGATTTCAATATGTTCCTCACCAGTGGGTTCTCTTTTATGGACAATCTGAAAAGCACTGAGTGCTGATCCTACCATCTCTCCTACAAAAAAGCCACACAAGAAATCTCCCACACTTTTACATTCCCATACTTGTCCCACTCGAGGTGATGCACCTGAAGCTTTGTACAATTCTAGTGTTTCTTCAATTAGTTTTGTAGTTTGTTGTTTGAATTCAGAGTCTAGAGTCATGGATGATATTTTCTCAACACTTTGAAATATTATTTTTCTATTCCTTTTTTCTTTTCATAGACGTAAATTCCATCTAAGAAAACTCTATGGTCCTTGTTTTTTACTTTGGTTTTCAATTCTATGTTTGCAGCAGTTTGAGTAATATCTGTCCAAACTTCACCTGTTAAAATAACATCTTCGCCTTTGGGTATTACTTTGGTGTTGCCAACAATATTGGCTGTCCTTGGTGCTCTTTCTCCTTGAAAATTTTCTATTGAAATTGTTTTGCCTTGAACTTTAACGGTAACTGGAAAGTGTGCATAAACAACTTTCATTTTTATTGTATACCCTTCTATTAGCCCTTCACAAATTTTTTTGATTAATGAGCGGGCAGTATGTAGAATGGAATAATCCTTTTTTCTTTTTCCTTGTGCTTTGATGATTATTTTACCATCATTAATTTCAACATCTACAGGAATTTTTCTAAGGCTTTTGAATGTTTTACCTAGCGGACCTTGAAATTCCATCATATGTTTTTTGATGGTAACGTTAACTCCCTCTGGAATTTCTACAATTTCTTGGAAGTCATCTAATTTAGTAGACATACCCTATCAAAAACCCTCCAATTTCTTTTGATACCGCCTCGGCGTGTGACATCACACCTTGATTAGTAGTAACAATAAGCATTCCTCGATTATATGCAGGCAAATATTGCTGCTCCCAAGAATTAAACGCATCTTTTTTTACTTTAAATCGTGGCGAAATTGCTCCACATTTTGTAATTTTTGCCAATAATTTAATTTTGAATTTTCCACCTCTATTATCATCTATGCGTTCAAACTCTCCAATGTATCCATGTTTTTGCAGAGATTTGAGCACTTCAATTCCTAATTTTGAAGTTGGAAGTATTATGCAATCTGTATTCCTTCTAGCCTCGTTATTGTAAATGGTTCCAAAAATATTTGCTAAAATGTTTGTTGCTGGCATTTTTATCACTGATTTTTCCTAAAACCTAAAGATACTGCCACTTCTCTGAAACATCGTCTACATAACATCAAATCATATTTTTGAATAACTGCGGTATAATCCCCACAGCGTTTACACCATCTTGAACCTCTACCAAAATCATGTTTTTTTCTTCCAGTAAATTCGTATGATCTATTTTTAGGCATTATACTACTGTCACTCCAAACTCGTTGATTAGATAATCTTTTGCTTCTTCCGATTTTATTATGTGTTTTTTACCAACCTTCGCTTTGTGTTTACTTCTTGTTCTTATTCCAAACCCTGGTCTAGTTAGCGTTACAGAAACTCCTAGGCCTAATATTCCAATTTTTGGGTCATATTTTACTCCAGGAATGTCAATGTGTTCATTAATTCCAAACGAATAATTTCCAAAGTTATCAAATGACTTTCCTTTAACTTCATTTCCCTTTGCTTCAAAAAGACGTTTTAGTAATGCAGTTGCATCTTCACCCCTTAATGTAATTGCTACTCCAATCGGTTCACCTTTTCTTACTCCCCAGTCTCTGTTTGTTGCTTTTGCTTCTCTTGAAGCTGGAGTTTTACCTGCAATCTGCTTGAGAGCATTTTTAGCAATTTCAATTACGTCACCTGATTTTCCTAATCCCATATTTAGAACAACCTTCTCTAAGGAAATTTTCTTCATTGGGTTTTCTTGAGTTTGAGACATAGTATCACTTTATTTGAATAGCTGGTCCTTCTTTTCCTATTACAATTACGACATCCGATGGAATTTCGATTTTTCTTTCCTCAAGATCTAAAAGAATTCGTTTTGGAAGAATGAATGTTCCTTCTTCAATGGTTTCTATTTTCCCAATTTTGCCAGCGTTAACTCCACGGGTAACTAGTACATGTGCATCTTTTTCCAATTTTAACACCTCAATAATTTTTAGATCCGGTATTTGAATTAAACAACTATCCCCAACATTGACTTGTATGTCTGAAATTGTAGAACGTCCATCATGAAATCCTATTTGCATTTTTCCATTTTTTATTGTAGTTTTACTTACTACTCTTACAATTTTTTTAGTTTTTTCAGATTCTTTGATTTTTAGCGGTTTTAAAATTTTACCATCGGTTGGAACAAGTCTGTAGATATCTGAAACATCTTGTAATTCTATAACATCCATCAAACCGATTCCTTGATGAAGAGATTTTCTAACAATTCCATCGATCTTTATTCTTCCACCATAAATTGCCGCCTTGGCTTCTCTTAGAGTATTTACAATTTTTAATGTGTCCCTTAGAAAAACCGCACTTGGGATGGAAAATTCTTTTTTATGTGGTCCTGGTTTTACGGTGATTACAAATCTTTTATTTTTTCTGTTAATTCCCCAAAATTGAGGCGCCATTTGTCGTTTAAGTTTTTTACTTCCTGCTATGCTTACCATTATTTCTCATCTTCCTTTTCTTTTATTTTTTCTACTTTTGTTTCTTTGTTTGGAGTCTCTTTTTTCTCATCTTCCTTTTCTTTTATTTTTTCTACTTTTGTTTCTTTGTTTGGAGTCTCTTTTTTCTTTGAAGAAGGTTTCTTTCCTTCTAACTTTGAGATTCTCCATTTATCATCTGAGCTAAGGCCAGTAACTATTACATTTGAAGAATGAACATAAACATCAAACTTTTCTCCTTTTGTTTTTTCTTTTTTTACTCCTTCTACTGCTAAACTACTTTTTTGAATAGAAATTTTAGAAATTTTTCCATCTACTCCCTTAAATTCCCCTCTTACAATCTTAACACTATCTCCTTGAACTACACGAACACTTTTTTTAGAGAATTTCTTTTTGAGATCTTTTGATAATGGACTTGAAACCTGCTTACTTCTAGTAACATGTGAGGCACGATAAATCAACTGATTTCTCATTTTTGTAGGTTTCATTTCATACCACCATTGATGCCAAATTAGCTACTCTTGGCCATTTCTCTGAAGCTTCAGCTGCTACTGGTCCCTTAATGTCTGTCCCTTTTACCTCGCCTTCTGGAGTTATCAAAACTGCAGCGTTGTCTTCAAAACAAACTCTAACACCGTTTAATCTTCTAACTGGATATTTTTGTCTTATAATTACTGCACCGTAAACTTGTTTTCTAAGTTCTGCTGGACCTTTTTTTACAACAACATTGCAAAAGTCGCCTACACCACCAGCTGGAAGTCTTGATACTCTTGTTTTGTATTTTGTTACATTGATTACTTCTAAAATTTTTGCTCCGGTATTATCTGCACAAACAATGTTTGCTCCCACAGGAATTACTCTTGTAACATATGGACGGAACTCTGCCACGCCCTTACCTGCTTGTTTTGCCATTACTCCTTAACCTCCACTACGACATATGATACTGATTTAGCAATGGGCCTACATTCGGCAGCTATTACACGATTCCCTAATGAAACCTCCATGCATTCAGGAACATGTGCATGGATGGTATTTGTGCTTCTAGCGTATCTTTTATATTTACTAAAGTAAACTGGTGCTTCCTTTTGAAGTGTAATAGTTTGTTTTGCTTTATCTCCTGTTACTTTACCATCAAATAATTTTCCACGAATTGAAAGTCTTCCATGGAAGGGACAATGGACATCATTGCATTCTTTTGTTGGTACCTTTACTTCCAATCCTATATTTTGAGTCATGCTTTTCCTCCAAGTCTATCAAATGGTCTTTTTTGAATTTTTGAGCCATTTATTGTAATTTGTTGGTTATTTACATTGAATTTCCAACTACTGTTGGCTTTTGGAATTAATTTTATTCCACGAATGGTACTTAAAGTAAACATGGATTTTGTTTCATTAATTACTGTTCCATTTAATCCTATAATTTGGGAATTTGAAGAGTCTATAATCTGAGTGTTTAGTCCAATAAACTCATGTTGTATTATATTTTCTGCCGTTATCATTTCTTTTTCATCTCATTTACTCTAGTAAGCATTCTTGCAATATCATGCCTTAGAGCTTTGATCTTACCACTTTCCTTTCTTAATGTTCCTTTAGAACCATCAACTCTTAATTTTCCAAGTTCACTCCTGGTTTCTTGAATTTTGCTTTTAAGGTCTTTTTCATTTAGTGCCCTTACAGTTTTCATGCTTATTCTCGTCATTACTTTAGCTTCTCCTCTTCTTCTTCTAGTGTCTCTATTTTTTCCATCTTCTTTTCTTCTAATTCGATTACTTCAGTTTCAGATTTAGCTTGGTCTTCTTTTCCTTCAATTTTGACAACTTCTACTTTAACATCTCCAACTTCTATTTCCTCTACTTTTACTTTTTTTGGTTTTTCTTCTTCTTCTTTAGTTTCCCTTAATTCAAATTCTGGAACAAATTTTTCTTTTCTTGCAATTCTTATTCTAATTCCAATTAATCCCATTGCAGTAGTTACGTGTGCAATATCTTCGGCGACGATCACTTCAGCATGATGTCCTGCTCTTGGCAAAACTCCTGTTGTGTGTTTTTCAAAGGCAGAACGATCTCCTCTTAGTTTTCCAGAAATTGTAATTTGTACTCCCATAGCTCCTCCTTCCATTATTTGTTTTAATGTCCACATTGTTGCCCTTCTAAATGCAGTTCCACGCTCAAGATGTGATGCCATTCTATTACACATGACACTTGGTGATAATTCTGGTTTCTCAATCTCATTTACTGCAATTTGTGGATTTTTTAATCCAAAGTCGGTTGCAAGTTTTTCAGTCAACTCTCTAATTCCAGAACCTTTTCGTCCAATTACTATTCCTGGTCTTGTAACAAAAAGAGCTACTCTTGTACCAGTTGGAGTCTTTGAAATTTCTGCATGAGAAAAACCTGCATCTTTAATTGCTTCTCTTAGATAATCTTTGAGAAGCATCATGTTGTAATTATCTTTGATCACGTTTTTTACTGCTGACATTTTAAATCTCCTGAGCCACCAATTCTACATGAGTTAACACATTGTTCTTTGGAGTTGCTCTCCCCATAGCTCGTGGAGTAAATCTTTTTACTAGAACTCCTTTGTGAACCGTTGCATTAATAATTTTTAATCTATCTAAATCCATTCCTTTGTATTCTGCATTGGATTCTAAATTATCTAAAACTTTGATAAACTCTTTTGCTGATTTTTGTGGATATCGTCCTGACATCATTCCAGGATCTGACCTGTGCCCAACTTGGTTTTTGTATCTTCCAAAGGCAATTGCTCTTTCTTTGTTTACTACTGCTTGTAAATAGTCTCTTGCTTTTTCAATTGACAGTCCTTTGATTGCAACTGCTATTTCCCTTGCATGCTTGTGTGAGATGTCTTTTTCTCTTAGAGAAGAACGTACATGCTTTGTTGCATCATAATTTTGAAATGCGTAGTCGAATCTTCCCAAAATAATCACTTCAATGGTACATAGAGGCTGGATCTTGATGCTCCGACACCTGGGGCACCGTGGTTTACTCTTTTGTTGGTAATTACGTATTCTCCAAGATAATGTCCAATCATCTCTGTCTTTATCTTAACTGGGACAAAGTCTTTTCCCGAGAAAACATTTACTGTGACATCTACCATGTATGGCAGAACAATCAAATCTCTAAGATGGGTTTTGATTGGAGTTTTTAATTTACCTGCTTTTGCAGCTTTTATTTCTTCAATTACTTTTCTTTTTCCATCAGTAATCCCACGTGTGAGGGATCTTCTCTGTCTTGAATTGAATAATTGAAATAGCTTTTCTAGCGAGGTGCTGTCTAAATCCTCTTTTGATAGTCCTCTGTATAAAAATTCCTTAACCATTTTTCTTCTCCTGTGTCCGTGGTTTTGAGGTTTTATGGTCCATATTATAGCATTCCTATCTTTGTGGCCAAATCTCTAGCTTTGGCTATCGTTTCGAATTGAACAAAGGCTTTCTTACCATAAATTGTTCTTGCAGTGTTTACTTTGATTGCCTTTTCCTTGTAAAGTATGTTAACAGCTTCAACAATTTGTGGTTTGCTTGCTTGCCTTTCTACAATAAAGCAAATTTTGCTTTCATTTTCTACCATTGCAAATGTTTTTTCTGTAATGTATGGCTTCAAAATGATTCTACTGGCTTGATCTACGTTCATTTTGTTATCTCCATTAAGTTAAGATGTGTTGATTTAATTTTTGCAATCTCTTCAATTGCTGCTTTAGAATATACTGTGAGTCTAATTGGATCAGAGCCTGGTGATAAATCTAAGACGCTCAAATCTTTAACTGATCTTGCCTCAACTCCGGGTATGGCACCACATGCTTTGTTAATTTTCTCAGAATCTTTTGTTACAAATAAAACACTTTTGCCTACTTTTTTGCCTCTTCCTCTAAGGGCAGTTTGTCCACTACGTGCTTTCCTTCCTTGCAGTCTTTCAACATCTTTAGCTAGTTTTAGAGACTCTAGAACTTTGGTAATTTCACTTGCTTTGGAAATTGATTCCAAGTCATTTGATACTATTATTGGAAATGATTCAATGTCGTCTACCTTATGACCTCTTAACAACACTCGTTCTTTTGAAGCAGTTGCTGCAATTGCTGAACATAATGCCAGCTTGTTTTCTTTTTTGTTTAGTTTTTTGTAAATTACTTTGTTTACGTTTGGTGGATGTGCCTGTCTTCCTCCTCTAGTAGATGCAACCTCTCCTGCTTGACCTTGTCTACCTCCACCTCCACCTCTCATTCTGGCAATACGGGAAATACCTTGACCTGTTGGTGGGTCATTAGTATCCGCAACAACATCCATTCCTGCAGTTGGATGTCTTCCCTGCCTTTGGAATTTATGGGAGTTTAGATTAGTCCATGCTTTGTGAATTAGTTCTCTTCTAAATGGTGTTGAAAAAATTAGAGGTAATTCAATTTCTTCTTCTCTATCTCCGGTAAGCGTCAACGAAGTTGTTTTGATCATATTACTACCTCCAAAATATTAGGTTTAGATATTTTAGCTGGCGCGTTTCTAATTTGACTTCTTAATTTGATCAATCTTCTATACGTTCCTGGAACTGACCCTTTTAGAACAATAAAATCTCCTTTAACTAAACCAAAGTGTTTGTATCCTCCATCTGGATTTATTTTGAGGTTATTATCTTCAGTGTTTCCCATTACCATAATTCGTTTGTCATATTCAATTCTTTGATGAAATCCCATTTGTCCTGCTCTTGGGACTGTGTACATGACGTATTGCGGTGATATTGGACCAAGAGACCCAACTTCTCTTACTGTTTTTCTTGATTTGTGTTGTTTTTTCTTTACTCCCCATCTTTGAATAACTCCTTGCCAACCTTTGCCTTTTGTTATTGCAGCAACATCAACAGTTGAGCCAGTTTCAAAAATTTGATCAATTTTAATTTCTTTTCCCAACAATTCCTTGACATGCTCAAATTGTTTTCGAATGTCTCCTCCGCTTACTAGTGCCTCAAATATGTACGGTTTTTTCTGCTCTAACCCTGCTGCGCGTGGAGATACTGCAACTACTGCAAAAATCTCTTTAATTTTTTTGAGGTGTTTTTCTGCTTCTTCAAGCGCACCTTCTTTACTTTTTAATTTAATTTCTTTTGCGATATTTTTTGGAATGTCTTGTGCATAGACATCAAATTCAGCATGTGCGCCATCTACATCTTTTGAGTAACCTCTAATTCCCAAAATTGTTACTGGTGGTGTTGCAAGAACTGTTCCAAGACTCACTAATTGTTTTCCAGCATTTGGAGTCTTGTCCCGATCATCTATGCTTACAATTTGTACGCAACCTGCTTTGAAACCACAATGAGCTAAAATTTTTGGTTCCTCTGAATTTACTTTTGGCCAAGCTCTAATTCTTGCCTCCATGCTTTTAGCACGGCCTCTAGGTGAGTATGCAAGACTTCCTCGTCTTGGTTGATGGTGTTTTCTAGCTCCCATGGATAAAACGAAATCATCGAGAACCGCCTAATAAACCATGTGAGAATATCGTTAACCTAAAAAAATAAAACGGTTAACGATGTTTTATATAAAATTCATGGATTCAAAACTTCATTAATCATATTCCAAATTGTAATGGCTCCAATAATTACTCCAATAGCTCCAACCCCTACTGCTAAAATTAGAAAATTCTTTTTTTCAGGCATATTTTATTTCTCATCATACACTATATGCGTTAATTATTGATAATGTTCCAAGTAGCGCCTCTTCTAGTCGCACTGTTTCTGTTGCCTGATTTGGAAAGAAGTTCAAGGTTTTTGAATTTTGTAAATTACTCATCTTTCCTCCAAGAATCTGATGAACTCCTTTTTCAGGAGAACCAAACACCAATAAAACTGGGCTAGTCGAGTTTGTATATTTTAAAATTTGTTCTTTTGTTGCAGTTTTACCCTTCTTTGAGGTTATGATAGACAAGCCCTTCCATTCAGAGATCAACGAAAAAAGATTTGCTCTTTCTTTTATCGTAAATCCCCAATATGCCGGAGCTTCTTCTTTCTTAATTGGCTTTACTTCGAATTTCGGATAACCAGATTTGAACTGTATTGTTGTTCTCTTTCCAATGTTTTCATGTCCAAAATATTGTACAAGCTGATTAATTCCAACATCTACAAATTTTCTTCCTTTGAAACTTACTGTAATTCCTTCTCTCACATCTCCCTTTTTGATTTTTTTTGCATCTGCCGGGGTAATGTGACTGGGAATTTTTAATGGATGCAAAACTCCTGCAAATTTTAAATCATTCATTTTAGGAAATAATCGTTTTCGCAAAAATTGAGGGGTATCTAAATATTTCAATATCAACAACATCAAATTTCTATCTTCTTTATTACTTCCATCTTGGTAGATGTAAATTGTATTTATTTTAAAAATTGCACAAGCTCTTGCAATCACTGATATTTTTCTAGTTTTATCTACTTTCAAAGACTCATCAGAAAGAGCCGAATCTGGAATTGCGATGGATAGGTTCAATTTTATTGCCTACAAAGAATGTAGATTAATTATTTATCTCCGTTTGGAAATTTTTCTTTTGCGGTTTTTGCAAACCCTTCAATTTCCTTCTCTGAAACTAATTCAAATAGCCCAGAGTCTGCTTTGATTTGAGCCATTCTGATGTGCTTTGTTCCCTCTTTGTCTTCACTTGCCAAATAAATGGCAGCCACTGCTAATGCTGATATGTCATCAAGGGACATATCATTTGCATAGGATTTCTCCAAAAAGTCAGTTACTTGATCAGAACCTGAACCAATCGCAATTGCGTCATATGATATGTATGTCCCACTGGGATCAGTTAGGAATAGTTGAGGGTTTTTGTTTATTACGCCTCCTAAAATCAATGAAACGCCAAACGGTCTAACTCCAGCATATTGGGTAAATTGTTGAGATTGATCTGCCAAATGTTTGGCAATTGTTTCAACTTCCACTGGCTCATCATAAACCAATTTGTTACTTTGAGAAAAGAATCTTGCATTATCTACTTGGCTTCTAGCATCTGGAATGTATCCTGCTGCAGCCACTCCTACATGATCGTCGACCTGAAATATCTTTTGAGCAACATCGGAAATTTGTAGTTTTCTTGGTTTCTCTTCAACTGCAATAATTATTCCTTCCTTGCTCTTTATGCCTACAGCTATAGTTCCTCTCCTTACAGTCTCTATGGCATACTCTACCTGGTATAGCCTGCCATCTGGAGAGAATACAGTAATTGCTCTATCGTAACCTTGTTGTGCAGGAAGCATTTAGATTTGAATGCTTTGGAAGATTAATTTAAGTCTAGCCTATCTGTTTTGCCGTGAGATTCGAGATTAAATTTTCTGGCCATGAAAATATTAGATCTACCCACAAAAAAACAATCGAAATTACCAAAGAATCCGAACTTACTCCCAGAGGGGATTGTATAATTGGCGTAAATGCATCTTGCGGTTGCTTTGATCTCCCACAGTCCCTTAAAGACAAGCTAAAGGATCCAAAATCTATTGTTCAATTTTCCATCAAAGTAGCAAAACACGAGTTTGTTGTAAAGGGCAGGGGGCATAAGGATCTAACTTTTACTCACAGAGAAGATATAGTAATTAGAAAAAGCAATTTCACAAGTCCAAGAACGCTTACTGTAAAATGTGATAAGGCATCTGATCTTTTGCCACGGGAAATGGTCACAATCCTACAAGATCCCAAAGCAAAGGGAATCTTTACTATTATAGTGGAATAAAACTGTGACAAATTTATAGGAACTAGATGAAATTTTTTTATGGGCCTAAAGACCAAAATCTTTATTCTTATACCCCTATCTGTCTTTGCTGCTATAATTTTTGGAGTCGGGATGTACAATACCTTGTGTAAGAACTCAAATCTTGATTTTCTTGGCTGCTAGCTTGATTAATTGATATCACTTTTTCTTTATTTTAGTTAAATCTGATTTAGCAAGAATTTCTTAAACTAGCAAGTTC
>PVMK01155342.1_pt1 | contig 12546 bp, 17 predicted proteins | sample 1853481 | NCBI WGS metagenome assembly PVMK01 (sample SAMN08533507, study PRJNA380276) | Marine sediment metagenome, whole genome shotgun sequencing project.
AGTAAGGGACCAACAAAGGCATTATGGGCACGCGTAATGTATCCAAATCTTGCCAGCATAATGCCCCAGGTACTTGGTGTATGGTGCGAGGAAGAAGGGCATGACGTAGCATTCGTTTGTTACACAGGTTTTGAGGATTTAATTGAAGAGCTGCCGAAAGATACTGATTTGGTCTTCATTGGTGCGTTTACACAATCTGCGCAATTGGCTTATGCACTAAGTAATTTATTAAGAAGTAAAGGTATATTAACTGCTATCGGAGGCCCGCACGCGAGGTGCTATCCGCAGGATGCACAGAAATATTTTGATTACGTACTTGGTTTTACGGATAAAGAGGTGATTCAGCAGGTTTTAATGATCTTTCTGCGCACCGCCCAATGGGCATGTATCTTTCTGCCCAAACTCAACCAAAGAATTTACCGGGTGTAAAAGAACGTTGGAAATTTATTGAGCCCACATTAAAGAAAGCACCATGGATTAAAATGGTACCTATGATTGCCAGCCTGGGTTGTCCTTACACCTGCAGTTTCTGTATTGATTCTGTAGTGCCGTATCAGCAGTTAGAGTTTGATGTAATGAAAGAAGATTTACAGTTTCTTCTTACAAAATTTAAACGCCCCCTTGTTGGCTGGCACGATCCTAACTTTGGAATTCGATTTGATAGTTGTATGGATGCGATAGAAGAAGTCGTTCCACCGGATAGTATTGATTTTGCTGCAGAAAGCAGTCTTTCAATCCTAACCGAAGCACATATGAAACGGCTTAAGAAAAACGGATTTAAAGCACTTTTACCGGGAATCGAATCCTGGTACGATTTGGGCAACAAATCCAATTCAGGTAGTAACAAGGGCATGGATAAAGTTTTAAAGATTTCTGAACATATAAATATGATTATGAGCTACGCTCCCTATATGCAGGCAAATTTTGTAATGGGGCTTGATTCGGATGATGGTGCAGAGCCATTCGAGTTAACAAAAAAGTTTATTGATCTCTCACCGGGTGCATTCCCCGGCTATTCACTCCTTTCTGCTTTTGGAGAAGCCGCACCTTTAAATTTACAATTCCAGAGTGAGAACAGAGTTCTCGGTTTTCCATTTCATTTTTTAGATAACTGCTCGGCAATGAATGTAAAAACAAAGAACTATTCTTATCCGGAATTTTATAAACATTTTGTTGATTTACTTAGCCATTCATTTTCAAAGAAAGCAATTGCCCGCAGATTTCAAGCTAATAAGTTCTCGATTCCCGGATGGTTAAATTTAGTCCGTGCAATTTCTTCGGAAGGACTTGGCAGGGTTAAATACTTTACCGATATTCATCATCGCCTTGAAACTGATCGCCAGTTCCGTATGTTTTTTGAACAGGAAACTGATGTGATACCAGAGTTTTATGTGAACAAGATAAAGGAAGAGCTAGGTCCACTTTGGGAATGGCTTCCTGAGGGGGCAATCTATCATGATCACCATGCATATATTAATTCCACCGAACAGCAAGTATTAACTGCTTGAAAAGGTAATAAAAAATTTTATTTTTTTGATTGCTGATCAATGTCCCTGCATTCTAATATTTGTTTTGATGATCCATACAACGTTACATTGATCATTGCTAATCCTATTTCCCTCAATGTAGTTACATATTTAGGGAAAAATTAATTTCCACAATGGATAAAATGGTGCGACCACTTTATAAATTTTATATGTGTTCCTTAATCCTTTTGTTGGTTGAATATATCCGGGTCTGAACATATAAACCCCTTTGAATGGAAGTTCTAATAAATCATTTTCAGTTTTGCCTTTAACACGAGCCCACATGCTTTTACCTTTTTCTGTGCTGTCCGTTCCAACCCCTGAAATATAACAAAAGGTCATATCGGGATTAAGTTTTACTAATGTGTTCGCAAAAGAGATTGTTAAATCATAAGTGATTCGTTTGTACTCATTTTCTTTTTTCCCAACTGAAGAAACACCTGCGCAAAAGTAACACGCATTGTATCCCGAAAGCTGATCTTCAATTGAAGACAGATCAAATAAATCTTTGTGAATGATTTCTTTTAACTTGGGATGCTCGACTCCGCAAGGTTTTCTGTTTATTACCAGCACGGATTCAACATCGGCATGCTTCAGACATTCATGAAGAACACCTTCTCCCACCATTCCTGTTGCACCGGTTATTATAGCTTTTATTTTCATTTAACAACCAATTTTTCTTTTTATAATACCGAAGAAGGTGATCTACTGCACTTTTTCAGAAGAGATAATTATGTTCAGCTTGAGGTTAACTGGTACTACTGATTAATAGAATTTTATGTGACTCAATCTACTCAACCAACCACAAATATTCACCATAACCTTCTTCTTCCATTTTTTCTTTTGGAATAAATCTCATCGATGCAGAATTCATACAATATCTTAATCCTGTCTCCTCGGGACCATCATTAAAAACATGACCTAAATGCGAATCGCCGTTTTTACTTCTAACTTCTACCCTTTTCATACCGTAAGATTCATCCTCTATTTTTGCTAAATATTTTGGATCAATTGGTTTTGTAAAACTGGGCCAGCCCGTGCCCGATTCAAACTTATCTTTTGAGCTGAACAACGGCTCGCCGGAAACAACATCTACATAGATACCCTTTTTCTTATTATCCCAGTACTCATTATTGAAAGCCCTTTCAGTCGCATCATTTTGAGTTACCTGGTACTGCAGGTCTGTTAATTTTTCTTTTACCTCATCATCCATAGGTTTTGTGTAATCCGTTTTGTCTTTCCAAACTTTCATAATAAATGTGTCCCTTCCTGATCCTTTGCGGTAGCTGTAATACCTCTCCGGATCTTTCTTATAAAAATCCTGATGATAATCCTCAGCAGGATAAAATGTTGTGAACTTAATTATTGGTGTTATTATCTGCTCATCAAAAATACCTGAATTATCTAATTCATTTATCGATCGTTTTGCAACTTCATTTTGTTTTTCATCGTGATAAAAAATTGCTGATGTATATTGAAATCCTCGATCAACGAACGAACCGCCGTCATCAGTCGGGTCAAATTGTTTCCAGTAAATGCCCAGTATTTCAGAATAGCTTATGATATCAGGATCAAAATAAACCTGCACTGCTTCACGGTAATCGGTGTTACCACTTGAAACTTGTTTGTAAGTAGGATCAGGTTCTGTTCCCCCGGCATAACCGGAGATAACTTTTTTTGCTCCTTCAACTTTTTCAAAAGGGGCTTCAATACACCAGAAACATCCTCCTGCTATTGTTGCAATTTCTTCGTATCCCGCTAACGTCTTTTCGTCTCCATTTTCATATACTTTATTTCTGATGTTTCTTTAGTATCGGTTTGTGAGCATGCTGTTGTAAGCAATGTGAGTGTAAAGAATATATTAATTAATGTTTTCATAGTAATTCCTTTATAATAATTATTCAGTCCTTAAGATATAATTATTGAGTATTCAGTTAAATCAAATATAAATTCTGAATATCACAAAAATATCACCAGCAGCATAATTTTTTCATCTTAGCTTAATTATACAAATTTTACTGAGCCGTGGTAAGTCCAAAATTTAGTTGTGCTTCGGCAAGTTTTTTCAGGAAATTACTTACAGTAACTGAATTTATTCTCTTCTCGTTTGCAGGTATTTAATAACTGCTGTTATAAAACTTTAGTGAATAATCCTCTCTAAATTTGAGTAGTTATTTATTCATCCTCCCGTTCTGCGTGCTTTTACTCTTATCTCATATTTCTTTGTTATTTTGTTTGCGCATAATTGAAGCTCAACATTTACCCCTTCTTTAGTAAGAACAAAATCTTCCGTTGAAACCGTATCCACAACAAAGCTTTCCGAAATCGATCCGGTAATAAAATTATTGAGTGCATTTCTCGCTTTTTTTTCACTGCTATAAGACGCATTTGCCTCTGCCTGGAATACCCCGTTCTGATTGCGACAAAAGTTAATCTTTTGTTCTTCGTTTTATAAAACATACAATCCATAGCCGGGATTACTCTTATCACGGTGAACCGGTTTTCCGTATTTATTTATAACATAGTTTTGTGTTTTACCAATCATATTGTGAACGCTGATATCCTGTGCAATTATAAAAAAGGGGAACAGGCATACCAGGAAAAGAGCAGCTAAAAGTTTTTTTTGTGTTTTCATCTTTTTGCCCATATCTCTAATTGTTTGGAAATTATTGTTATTAAAAGAATAGATGGAAAGGTTATAATCTTGCATTGCCTTGAGAAAGGTGTCTGGTGGAGAGGTTCATAGAATTTTTTCCAGTGCATTTTAACCTCCAAAGGAGTAAAAAATACTAATGCAAATTAGCTCATTCGTTTGTTAGAATCAACTGAAAAGGAAAGGTGGTGAGTTAAAAGCTTGTTTATATTATGAAGAGCTGCCTTTTTATCTTTTAGATTATACTTTGTATAAATACCCAAAATATACTGTTCAAAATAATCCTCAGAATTATTATACTTGTCTTTTAAGTTCTTATCTTCCGATAGACCAACATCGGAAGTTAGTGAAGACCCAAATAGCAAACCAATTATTGCAAATAGAAACAAATATTTTTATAAAATTAAGTAGGAGTAAAAAATGATCAATTTTAATTTGAAAGAAGCTATAGAAATTCTTGAACGAACTCCAGCCGTTTTGACATCATTATTAAGTAGTCTGTCAGACGGGTGGATTTATAATAATGAGGGCGGTGAAAGCTGGAGTCCATTTGATATCGTTGGACACTTGATACATGGTGAGAAAAATGATTGGATTCTTAGAGCAAAAATAATCCTGGAAAACGGAGAGGAAAAACCATTTGAACCATTCGACAGATTTGCACAGTTCAAGGAATCAGAAGGGAAAACATTAAACGATCTTCTGAACGAATTTACAAAGCTGAGAAATGAAAACATTGATGTACTGAACAAATTAAATCTAAATGAAAATGATTTTAATAAGAAAGGAATTCATCCCGAGTTCGGTAAGGTAACCCTTAAACAACTTCTTTCAACCTGGGCTGTACACGATCTTTCTCACATCAGACAAATATCCAGAGTTATGGCTAAACAATATAAAAATGAAATCGGACCGTGGGGAACATACCTGCCGGCAATTAATGAATAAGACATTTATAGATAAAAATTGATATGACCAATTTCAAAATGCTGATTTTTTTCTTCCATAAGGATTCCTACGGGACAGTTATGACCCTCTTTTAATTATGTGGCTTCAGGGTTACCATCCAGTATTGTGAGAGGACTTGGCGGGCTCGCTACTTCCCGCCGTATCCGACTGTAAAAGTCCAAGAGTTGCCTGGTGCTTATTTTAATAGGATCATCTTCCTACTTTGTTTGAATCCGTTACTTAGACCGGTTGGAGAAACTTCAATTGAGTAAAAATAAATCCCCGATGTTACATTGATCGCATTCCAAACCACTTCATACCTGCTAGCAGATTGAACTTCATCTACAAGTGTTTCAACTACTTCACCTAAAGGATTGTAAATAGTTAGCTTTACATTACTTTCTTCAGGCAAAGTGTAACTTATATTCGTTATAGGATTAAACGGATTTGGATAATTCTGCTCTAATACAAACCCAAGTGGAGCTGTTACTTCATCAGATCTAACTTCAACGACAAAATCGCTCACGGGGAACATGTGCATAAACAGTTCCCCATCTGCCATCTTCGGGTGGAGTCCCTGATCCCTTTGTTATTGCATATTCATTAAAAATCCAGAATGATTTATCATCGTTAGGATCAACACTTGCGCCGGTATAATCACCCCATCTATTTCTCCCTGCTCCAAATGTCCGAACATAAGAATCTAAACCCGCTCTTACTACTACTGATGGATTTACAGTACCCGCAGGATCTCCAACAAATCTACCTGCATAATAGGCTCCGGGAAAAATTGTGGGAGCTGAGGCGGAAAAACCAACTATTACATCCTCAGTACTGTTAACAGCAATTGATGGCATGAAAGTAAAGGTACCTGTTGCAATATCTTCACCACCTACATCACCCTGATCGGTTAATGTTGTTGAACCCAGGGTTGTGGTACTTAGCTGCACCCAATGTGCTGTTGTTTGTCCTATATCCGGTCCGGAATTTGGATTTATAGTAGTTGTCAACCAAAGGGAACTCTCTCTCCATACGGAATGTAAGGTTCGCTGGTCATTTACTTCAATTTTGGTTGTGTCACCCATTTGAGGTGCATCAGGTAGATCAGGGAATCCAAATGGTCCACCAATGTCTTCTATATCTCCTATAATAACAGTTTCTGTACTAAATGACGGAGATCCTAATGGATCGTCAACTCTTATTACTTGAATGGCCTCAGAACCCCCAACCCCTCCAAATGTTAATGGATACATAACAAGAAAAGTACCGACTCCTGTTGCAACTCCTCCTGAACCAAAAACATGAGCCGGTTGATGTGATCCGGCAAATCCACCTGATAAACTTGGGAAGTCCCACCCACCTGTCACTGAGGCGGTACCTCCACCATAAAATCCACCTGCCACACCTTTATCAACGATCCACAAACGCGTGAATGGTGGACCTCCCGAAGCCCCGGCATGCAGAAACATATTTGCAGTTACATAAACAGCTTCTTCATCAATAGCAAAACCGGGATAGTCTGCCCAATAATCAAAACCGCCAATCGATTCTTCAGCACTAATAGCAAAAAAGTACCAATCGGCACTGGTTGCCGTTGCCGGTGTACCGGTTTTTGAAACAGCAAAGAATATGCGGGATATATTACCGGGATCAGGATTTACCCCCGCATCAACTCTCTCTAAATCTACAACTACAAAACGATCCTCATACTGATCGTATATCACCTTAGGATCGAATGTAGTAGTTGTAGGAATAAGGGAAGTAAAAAAAACCTGCAAGATCATCCTGCCAAAGTAAAGTACCTGTTGTGTCCCGACATTCAATCATGTCATTAACGACAGCAATAACCCTATCCAAACCCCCTACACCAGAAGGATCCGGTGGGATAAACGAAAAGCCACCGTTATATATTGGGTTATCATCATAGTCAAAACCATCGAATGTGGTTATTGCATTTGGTGTATTGGGTTCCCGCGGATTTATATCGCCTGTATAAATAAATTTATCAATATCTCCACGCCGAATTGCCTCCTGCAGCATCATGTTAAACTCTGCACCGCCAGAGATAGTTGTTTCCTCTGCAGCATAAATTTTATCCTGCACTTGTTGTGCCGAAGTGTTTGGTGTTAATAAGAATAACAAAAAAAATAAGAATGGTAGTACGGTTAACCAAAAAAAGTGCTGTTGTTTCATTATGCCTCCTAAATTATTTTTAATAGATAAATTATTTGAACAAAATCATATTGAAATGGTCTGTAAAAAAAACAAAATGTTTCATAACTTTACTTTCTTATTAAGCAGAAAAGATAAGAAAGTTTCTGACTGGGGTTTTATTGATGTATATTAATACGTCGGTGTTTATTTGAGTTTCAATATAAATAAAAATACAAGGCGTGTCAATATGAATGGCAATTAATAAACAAAATTTAATCTTATCTTACATTCACTTAAAAAGTTAATCTTCTACTGTCGTTACTTTCCCTTCTTGTTTTACAGACTTATTAATTCCAAAAAGATCTGCTACATCATTTGAAAATTTGATAAGAAACTTTAACAAATCTTCGGGTGAACTATAGTTGTTTATAATTAAAAGTTTCATTGTATCTTTTTTCTGTTCAAGGATTATCTGGTTTTTATGCTCCTGTAAAATAAATCTCATCAACTCAACAAACTGATATTTGTAATAATCTTCCTTTTCCCCTTTAGGTAAAATGATAATAACATTTTTTCGCTGAATTATTAATCTCTCAAATGAAGCATAAGAAGCGTAGTATCTTAAAGTTGCAGCTAATAATAGCCTGATTACAATTGTTGGGATAGCACCAAAACGGTCAGTCATTTCATCTTTCAGATCCTTCAGTTCATCCAGATTTTTAACTGAATAAAGCGATGTGTAAAAATTCAACCTGTCAGTTTGTTCGGGCATATAAGTTTCCGGAATACCAATTTCGAAGTAAGTATCAAGCGTTGGCTCAGTACGTGCTTCGGTTTTAGGTAAGGTTTTAAATACTTCTTTGAACTCCTCATATTTTAATTCTTCAACTGCCTGATCAATCATTTTTAAATAAAGATCAAACCCTATTTCATTAATAAAGCCGGTTTGCTCTTTTCCTAAAAGGTTTCCGGCGCCGCGTATTTCAAGATCGCGCATAGAAAGATTAAATCCGGATCCTATTTCAGTAAACTCCTCAATTGCCTGCAAGCGCCGTAATGCTTTTTTTGATATTCCGCTAAGAGAAGGGACTATGAAATATGCATACGCTTGCCTGTTTGATCTTCCGACTCTTCCCCGCAACTGATGCAGTTCAGCCAATCCAAACCTGTCTGCACGGTTAACGATTATCGTATTAACATTCGGTATATCAATTCCCGATTCAATTATCTTTGTAGAAAGAAGCACATCATATTTTTTATTTAGAAATCCGTGAATAACATTTTCAAGCTGGGTTGGTCTCATTTGCCCGTGAGCAACTCCAATATTGATATCAGGAATATATTTATTAAGATAATCTGCAAGTTTATCAATCGAATGTACACGATCGTGAACAAAGTAAACCTGACCATTACGCTTTAATTCCGTTAATATCCAATCTTTTATTTTTAATATATCAAACGTTGAAACATTAGTTATAATCGGCTGCCTGTTTGGGCGGAGGCGTTGCTATAATTGAAAGATCGCGTGCACCAAGCAAAGATAGATTTAGTGTGCGGGGAATTGGCGTGGCGGTTAAAGTAAGTGTATCAACATTAACCTTTATAGAACGGAGTTTTTCTTTTGCAGTAACACCAAAGCGATGCTCTTCATCTATTATAAGCAAACCAAGATCTTTAAATTTTATATCTTTCGAAAGTAATCGATGTGTGCCAATTACAACATCGACTTTGCCTTCTTCTAGTTCTTTAAGTGTAACCGTTTGTTCCTTTTTTGTTTGGAAACGTGAAAGTATACCAATCTTTACAGGGAATTGCGTGAGGCGGTCTTTAAATGTATTAAAGTGCTGCTCGGCTAATATTGTTGTTGGTACAAGTAATGCTGTTTGCTTGCCATCCTGTACGGCTTTAAATGCCGCCCTAACAGCAATTTCCGTTTTACCAAAACCAACATCACCGCAAACCAACCTGTCCATCGGATTCTCAACTTCCATATCAAGTTTTATATCTGTTGTAACGGTTACCTGGTCCGGCGTATCCTCATACATAAATGATGCTTCAAGTTCCTTTTGCCAAACAGTATCGGCACCATACTGAAACCCCTTTGCGGCTTTACGTTTCGCATAAAGTTCAATCAACTCCCTTGCTGCTTCTTTTATTTTTCTTTTTGTTTTGCGTTTGGTGTTTGTCCAATCGTTGCTGCCTAACGTTGAAAGTTTCGGTGTTAGTCCGCCGTCGATGGATTTATTTGAAGAATATCTTTTAACCAACGTAAGATAATTCAAATTTACATACACCACTCCGCCATCATTATAAAGCAGCTTCATCGATTCCTGTTTCGTTTCCCCAATCTGAATTGTTTGTAATCCCGCATACTTTCCAATTCCGTAATCTTCATGAACAACATAATCCCCTCTTTTAATTGAAGCAAAAGCACGGGATTTGGATTTTTTAAATTTCTTTTTCGATGGCGCTTTTGTACGATAAGGTTTGTTAAAAATTTGATAATCTGTTAGAAGCAGCAATTTATTTTCTTTGTGAAGAAAACCCATTTTTGATGGCTAATGTTTCAATTTTTATCTTGCCGGAATCAATTAAATCAGAAAGTTCTTTTTTAAACTCGCTTAGCAACTCTTTTAATCTTATTGATTGAAGCTCATTCTCGGCAGTTATCAGCACATCGAATGATTTGTCCGTATAATTTTTTAGAATGGAGAAAAGGATTTCGTAATTTGAGTTAATAGTTGGTGCATCTGCAAAACCCAATTCTATTTTATTTTCGGATGATCCAATTTCTTCCTGTAAAATCCATCGTGCAGATTTGTTTAATAAATTTGATGTTGTTCTCTCTTCCTTCAACTCTATTTTTTCTTCACTAACGGTTTGGGGAAAATCATCATCTTCAAAGTCGGTGGAGAAATATCTTCTGAACTAGTTTTTATAAAGGGATCTTCCGGCTGGAGTTCAAAATTTTCAATTTCATATTTTGATGCGAGAACTAACGGGTTATCTAAATAATCAAATATATCCGAACTGTTTTTCGTCCTCTCCCGCTTCCCCTTCACTTAACTTAGCTGCCAAAGTAACCGTATCAATTTTTTCAATTGAACGCTGGCTTTCGGGATCGAAATGACGGATAGATTCTAAAAAGTCGCCGTCAAATTCTAATCTAACCGGATTGCTTTCACTGTAAGACCAGAAATCTATAATTGAACCGCGCTGAGAAAATTCACCAGGCGCTTCAACAAATTTATCCTGCTGGTATTCCAACAAATTTCAAATACTCAATCAGGTCATCATAAGTTATATCTCCCGCCGACTTCAAGTTTGGTTGTTTTCTTTTCAACCTCCTTCTTGTTAGGAAGCTGTAAGCTTAATAGTTGATATGTTGAGATAAGTACAAAGTTTTTGCTGTTTAGATATTTCAGTCAGTTTTTCCTGGATTGATTCGGCTTTTAAATCATTTAATAAAATTATCCTCCTGTTTAAGCTTATCAATTCAAGTTCAACACTCAATTCCGTTGCGAGTTTATCATCGGAGGTGAGAACAAATATTTGAGCTTCTTCATTTATAAGTTCATTTATGAATAAACTTTCTGCTGCCCCGTATAATGGCGATATTACTAAAATTCCACCCTTCACTTCTATCAGATGTAATTTGGTTTTTTATCTCATCAATAAAACCAAATGATGAAAAATATTTAAGTAAGCCGTCTGTGTTCATACAAAAAGATAAAAAATAATTTCTTCTTAATTAAATAATAAAGGGTTCAGCAATGTGAACCCTAAATGTAAAAATATTTTTTTTGATTTGGATTGTTATTTTTGAAGCTCCAGCAGAACAAGCTTTTTACCTTTAATATTACGAAGGTTTGTGGGCTTGTATGCCAGCTCGTAAATAGTAGATTTTTTTATGTGAGCTTTATACTTAGTTTCTGCTTTTTTGAATTCGTCTGTTAGGTCTCCGCCCTTCATTGCAAGCAAATAAGCTTTGTCTTTTATTAAAGGAATAGAATAACGGAATAAGATTATAAGCGGTACCGTTGAGCGGCTAACAACTAAATCGAATGTGTTTGCATATTTCTCTTTAAATTCACTGCTCTCAACGCGACTATTTTCTGCAACAACATTGCTGAGTTTTAGCTTGTTAATAAACTCTTGTACTGCATTTATTTTCTTCCCGGTTGAATCTGCCAGAACGCCTCTTAAATCGGGGCGCATAATTGCAAGCGGAATGCCCGGAAATCCGCCGCCTGTTCCGATATCCAAAAATCTTGTTACTTTTTCAGGAAGATATTTGGTTATATATGCTGAAATAAATACGTGTTTTTCAATTATTGAATCTACATCACGTTTTGATATGAGACTCATTTTTTTATTTTTTTGAGCCACTAATTCTGCAAAATAAGCTAATCTTTCAGCTCTTGTCGGCTCAGGTGTAAAACCGTTTTCCCAACAGTAAGTTTTAAGTTCTTTAAGATATTGATCCTGCATGTTTGCCATAAAAAGTCCCGCAAAATTACTTTTTCAAATATACCAATAATATAGAAATATCAGAAGGTGTTACTCCCGATATACGTGATGCCTGCCCAATAGACCTTGGTTTAATATGGTCTAACTTCTCTTTTGCCTCGGCAGAAAAGGCATTTAATGTTAAATAGTTTAATGTTAAAGGAATTATTAGATCTTCGTATCTCTCAAACCTTTCAATTGTCTTTTCCTGACGTTTGATGTATCCTTCATATTTTAATTCTATCTCAACCTGTCTCAAAGCAGTTTCATCGTTTAACAATTTATTAAAATGTATATCTTTACTTAGCCCATCCAAATTAAGGATTTCTTTTAATCCAAGCTCCGGTCGTTTGCATAACTTTTGATATTGTTTCCGATGAATCAATCGGCGAGGAGTTTACTGATCTTAGAAATTCATTTACTACCCTTGCATGTAGTTTTGTTTTAGAACAAATATCAATCCCGGTGTTTATCAATATTTCCCTTGCCTTTACTGCTTCACTTAAATCTTTTTCAATCAATCCTAAATCTGCAGCATATGGCATAAGCCGTCTATCGGCATTATCCTGTCTTAACAGCAGTCTGTACTCTGCCCGCGAAGTAAACATCCTGTAAGGTTCGTCTGTAGATTTTGTTACCAGGTCATCAATCAAAACGCCGATGTATGCTTCGCTTCGTTTCAATACCAGGTCTTTTCTTCCCTGAATTTTAGAGGCAGCATTAATTCCAGACATCAAACCCTGCGCAGCAGCTTCT
>PVMK01115859.1_pt1 | contig 12543 bp, 13 predicted proteins | sample 1853481 | NCBI WGS metagenome assembly PVMK01 (sample SAMN08533507, study PRJNA380276) | Marine sediment metagenome, whole genome shotgun sequencing project.
AAGGCATCGCTTATATATCGAAGAACAAAGAACTTGCGAGCTGTGCAACTACTTCTTGGTCATGCCAAATTGGAAAGCACGATTCGATACCTGGGAATCGAGGTGGACGATGCTTTGGAGATCGCTGAACTAACAGAGGTTTAGAAATAGACAGTTGGGGGCGCCTATTTCATAGATGGGTGCTTCCTGCTCAACAGCGGTCGTTCACTGTGATATTTTGGGAGTCTCCTATATACTCACAGCGGTCATTGGGTAGAAATCAATTCAAGCTCCGATGTGGTGCTGGGCCAATCCATTGGCGCCGATGATCACAGCCGGATTGAGGTTGTGCGCCCGCCTTTTCAGAAAGCGTAATTGGTTGCTGGTTAATATCATCGACGGCCATTGTACTCAATTGAATAATCTTTCCGGTATCTTTTCTTTACTCTATTGTGATCATTTTTTTGAGCGGTATTCCGTCCCGGATAACTTGAAATACAGCGCCTTCGTGTTTGGTCATTTGCACAAAACCATCATCTGCTTGTTTGAGGCCGAGCAGGGATTTGTCCTGGGCGAGATAAGCAAATATATGAGGAAACAGATTGATATTTGATTTCGGGAGGTCTCCAAACTCTTCGTCTGGGTCCGGCCATTTTAATGCCATCAGTGTACCAAGATGGTCAACCGCAATTTCTTCATCAGTTTTTCCTTCAAACACACTCGGTTCAGCCCAGGCCAAAGATCCCAGACCCCAGGCACCGTGATCAGCATTAACAATAATCAGTGCAGCGGGGTCCAGGGCAAGAATGCGCAAGATGATCTTTGACACGAGGTTATCCGCGTTCATTTTTTCCCTCGGAAATACCGTGCGGCGAAAATTGGCAAGTAATTGCGAAGATTGTTGCCGCGACGGGCTGTGCCCGGGGAGCCACATGCTGATATACAAAAAGTGAGGCTGCCCCGATTGTGCCGCAACTGCGGTCGAATAATCCACCCAATTCCCTAGCGATAGTTGCGTGAACTTCGTATTCAGGTAATCGATGACGGATTCCGGAAATATAATGTTTGCGCTGAATAGCCAGGAATCATCTGGGGCACATAGGTCAATCTGACAACCGCGCCTGAACATGTAATCATTGGAATGCACGTAGTGAATCCTGTATCCGTTATTTTGAAAAATCCGAACCACGGGATTGGCGCCACTGGTAATGAATTCCCTTGCTTTGGCGAGTTCCAAATTACCGAGTTTGCCTCGATAGTAGTGGTGCGTCATCCCAAATGTGGCGCCCATGGAAGCGAGGGTATACATGTAATTGCTGTATGCAGAATGATTTATTTTGAAACCTTGCGACTCAAGCCGATTGTAAAAGGCGCTGTTGTCAATACCGAATACACTCTTCAAGGCCGCTTGATTTGGGTAGCCATCGGGAACAATCAGATACACGTTGGGTTTTCTAACAAATTTAACTTTTTCGAACACCTGCCGGAGGGGGTTACTGTCGTAACTGCCCGGAAACGGGTCCGTTTTGCTGCCAGCCCAGGAATACACCCCTTCGGCAACACTGACGACGCAAAGCAATGCAAGCAATGCAGATAGCCGAAAATAGCGAATACGAGTGATAAATGCAGCAACCAGTGCTGCCACCAGGGGGGCAATGAATGGAAAGTAATCTGGTGAGAGGCTTGAAAATGTAGCGCGAAGCAAGTACGCAATGATGAGAACGCACAAGAAAGAAAAACAACGCATTTCCAACTGCGTACCAGCAGTGTCTGCCGGTTTTCTTAAAATCGCAACTAGTAACTTGTAAGCCATCCCCAAAACCAGAAAGGTACTGAGCGCTATCACAGCGACAATCTGAAATTTTCGACCCGGGCTGAACATGAACCAGTTAATGCTGGTATAAAACAGGGCGGGGTACATTCCAGCCAGGAGCGCTAGAACATAGGGGCTATCTAGAATTTGTTTCCACTTGGCCATATGATTGTTCAGCTCACGGGGGCGGTAGTGATTGTATATTACCTAATTGATGTAATTTAGCAAAGCATGTCAAAGTCAGATACAAAGACTGTCTTTAATACTCTTGGCCTTTCTGTTTTTTTAGTGGCGAACTATACTTAGATCTTAGCGGGGGATCCGGAGTATATCCATCATTAGATGTGTTCACAGACTCGTTACGTACTGAGTCTAACGGCTCGCAAAATGTAAACCCTAATGTGTATCTAGTATCTTGTTGCCCAGCGGCAGAAGAGGATATTGCAGGTTGTACAGGCCCCAATGATATTTATGATGGCTGGTATTTATACACTTGTCCAGAAGAGCAATTCTTAGCAAGTAATACGAACGTGACATTCTCATGGGTCTCGACGTGCGGCTCCATAAAATAATGCTCTGAAAAATTATGTTGTGCATGACCGTTTGGGCAATCAGCGGACAATTATTCCTAACTTTTGAGCGTCCGCTTCCTACCCAATTACTGAGGACATATGTTAATCGTCGGGTCTTCTGTTTTTAAAAAAGCGATTATTTCTTGGCGTTGTTCGGCATCGTCAATTTTTCCTTCTGTAGCCATTACAGTAGTCACTATCCTACCAGGGTCTGTGAACCAAACGTCCAGCGTATTTTCATCCCAGACAACACCATAATTCTTTAATTCATCCGAATAATACTTTTCGTAACCTTCGGCACTACCCGCTCTTCGACCAAACAGTCCGCCAAGGCTTGGCCCCAACTTGTTGCATGCAAATGCATGACATTGAAGACAATTGCTGATGAAGTAATCCCTCCCTTTGCTTACATCAGCCGCATAAACTTCGGGCAAACTGAATAGCAATACAGCTAAACAGTATGCAAAAATCTCTCTAAATCTCATCGTTTCCTCCATAGTTGGTGGGCGTCGACATTTTCATGATACTCCGTTCCGGCGTGAATGTCCGCAGAGGGCAATAAGCGGAAGTTTTTTCCGAATTCCTGATCGTCCGCTTTTCTTAGGATTGTCAGAAATTGTCAAGTTGTAACAACTTCGTATAATGAAATCCTTATGTAACGTGTGTTAAGTCCCCAATTGCGGGTCAGAAACACATAAATTTCCCGTAAGCGGTCGTTGACTGTGAATTATTGTGAGTCTCCTATATACTCTTTGCGGACCTTTTTCAGCCTAGGAAAAAGGTCCATAACTTGCCCTAAACCGCCATTCAGCCTCAACACCTATCCCCTGAGATGTGGGTACCAAGAGAGTCAGTATTGCGTTACTATGATGGCTTCACCGATCCTTCTGCTAATTCAACAGAAGGGATAAATCGGGAAGCGTTACATCTACAAAAGGGCGCCATGAAGGAGCTGATTTTAAGCGTTATGGTAGTTTGTATATTCACGGTTGATGCGATGTCAGCCGAGAAGCGGATAGCCCTTGTCATAGGCAACGCCAGCTATCCTGAAGTGGGTGAACTCCTGAATCCAATCAATGATGCGGAGTTGATGGCATCGACCCTTACTGATCTTGGATTTGAAGTCACGAAGGAATTAGATATATCACTCCAACAGATGAAAAGAGCGATAAGGTCTTTTGGTCATAAACTGGACGATGCGGGAGAGGATGGTGTTGGGCTGTTTTATTATGCGGGTCATGGATTACAGCTCGATGGCAGCAACTACATTATTCCGGTAGATGCAGCGATAGAAAGGCGGGGAGATGTAGAAATCGAGGCATTTAACATGTCTGCGGTACTGTCGATGATGGAATACAGCCGATCCAGGCTAAATTTCGTCATACTGGACGCATGCCGGAATAATCCGTATACGCGTGGATTTCGATCAACCACCCGAGGGTTGGCACAAATGGGCTCCCCTACGGGTTCCCTGGTGGCTTATTCCACGTCGCCTGGGTCGCTGGCGGCAGATGGAGATGACCTGAACAGTCCGTATACCCAGGCGCTGGCCAATGCGATGAGACTGGAGGGGGTGGAAGTTGAAAAAATGTTTCGGATTGTAAGGAATAATGTGAGGAAGCTGACCGATAACCTGCAGACACCGTGGGAAAGTTCATCGTTGACCGGGGATAGTTTTTATTTCAACGAGACGGAATCCACTGTTTCAACACAACAGGAGATCCTGGCCACGCCCAAGGCAGAAATCAAGGAAACAATCAACCTGGAGCTGGAATTCTGGAATGCGGTTGAAGACAGTAGTGAGCAATTTGAAATTCAGGCATATATCGACAGGTTCCCCAACGGGTACTTTGTCGATCTTGCAAAATTTCGACTGGAGAACCTCCAGCGAGCACAAGAAAACGCAGCAGCTAAAGCCGAGGAACTGGTCAAGGCGGAAGAACTAGCTAATGCAGAAGAACTGGCCAATGCAGAGGAACTGGCGGCAATAAATGAACCAGAAATGACCAATGAGAAATTAAGAATGGCTGCGATAAACCCCGATCTACCTTATGATGGTAGCTGGTGGGGGAGTCTGCACTGCAGTAAAACCCAATCCGGTTCTTGGGGACCTTTTGTTAGAAGCGTCACACTGGAGATAAGCGGGAATCAGGTACGCATGTCGGGTGATCGAAAGCTGGGCAACGGCACACAAAAAGGGAAAATTGTCCTAAAAGATGGTCTTTTCAGCAAGTCCGGTAAAATTCGTATTGTTGGCACGGGCATTCATTCCAATGGAACGAGCATCAATTTTAGTTATAGCGGTGAATTTAATAGTGAAGTTATAAATCTAAAAGGTAGTCGCGGTAGCCGGGATTGCACGATAAAAGTAACAAGATTAAATTAATAAAAGACCAAGACCATTCCTAATGCTAGGTTCGGATACAATTTTTACCGGAACTTCTTCTGCGGGTGTGCACTTGAGGATAAATGCTTACATGTCCATATGAAATCAGTGTCAGATTTTGATCACCGACAGGATTCTATCGAAGATAGAAATGTTGGAGGCATTGTCTCGTATCGGTCGCAGCAAGTCACAGGAAGTAATCTCTCACCGCCATATTGACGGCCTTACAACAACTGTCAAAGCTACGACGAACCCGAAAAAATCCATCACGGGTTTAATATCGTAAAAGTATTGGGATCAGAGTAAAAACTCTATTTCGTCCGCTTTTTCATAGAATTGTCAGATCAGACCGTGTTTGAATTATTAATCTGAAAAATAAAGTCTAAACTTTTGCAAATACCGGATGTTCCGGAGGTTAGCGCCAGGCACCTCATCGGGGTAAAATCCCTGGTCACTGACAATACCGAAAACCCGGACTCACTGCCCCTTATGCCTGATCAATCCGACCGCCCCCTGCGAATACGACGCAGCTTTATCTTTGCACCCGCCTTGAGACCCGAACTGTATCCCAAGGCCCTGGCCTGCGGGTCCGACATCGTCTGCGTGGAACTGGAGGATGGCGTAGCCCCCGACCACAAGGACGTGGCCCGAAACAACATGCTGGATATTTTTTCCCAACCCCAGGTCGATGACGGCATAGAACGGATTGTCAGGGTCAACTCTCTGCGCTCCGGGTTCGGCCTGGCCGATATCCAGGCCATACTGGATACCGATTCACCTCCCCCTGCCCTCATGCTGCCCAAGGTAAACACCCCGGACGAGGTTAAATGGCTGGATGACCTGTTGACGGAAAATCAGCTCCACACCCGGATTCACATCATTATTGAGACCAATGCCGGGCTTGAAGCAGTGTTTGACATCGCTCGATCCAGCCCCCGGATTGATGCCTTGTTTTTTGGCGGTGTCGACATGTCGGCAGAACTGCGCTGCGCCAACACCTGGGACGCCTTGTTGTATGCGCGCTCAAGGGTTGTGCATGCTGCAGCCAGCGCCGAAATTGATGCAATCGATGTTCCCCATATGGACCTGGATGATGCAGAAGGGCTGGAAGCAGACGCCCGCCGTGCCCGGGAACTCGGCTTCTGCGGCAAGGGGGCTATTCACCCCAAGCAGATCGCCGCCATCAACCAGGTATTCACCCCGGACCCGGAGATCGTTGATCGGGCGAGAAGCGTGGTCCGGGCATTCGAAGAATCGGATTCGGCGCTGGTCGTCATCGACGGTAAACTCATAGAAAAACCGGTACTCCGGGAAATGAAACGCATACTCATGATCGCGGACAGCATATAACCCCGCTCCCGTTCACCACTTCTGACAGGCCTGGTATATAATTATTCGGTAGCGAAATCGTACTGGGACTCGCACTCGCTGTGGTCCCGGAGTGAACTCACCCCAACACTGTAGAGGTGCTATCATGTTTGAAGTAGACCAGTTTGTTGCCGACTGCAGGGCAGCATACGCAGATGATTCCAGCCACAAGGCAGTACGGGAAGTTGCCGCCCGGGCGGTCAGTGATCCTGGACAGGTCCTACAGGGACTGGGCGAGCCGCAAAGAGCCGGGGTGCACACGCTCTATCATGCACCGGATTTCACCATCCTCAATGTGGTGTGGGGACCGCATATGACCCTGATGCCGCACAATCACGAAATGTGGGCGGTGATTTCCGTTTATACCGGTCGCGAGGATAATATATTCTGGCGTCGTATCAAGGATCACCCTGACGGACTCATTGAAGCGGCAGGGGCCAAGGCGTTGTCAGTCAAGGATACCGAGCCGTTGGGCAGGAATATCATACACTCGGTCACCAACCCCATTCCCCGCCTGACCGGGGCTATTCACATCTATGGTGGTGACTTTTTCGAGGTCGATCGCAGCGAATGGGATCCGGAAAGCCTCCAAGAAGAAGCCTATAACGTTGAAAAAATCATGGGGCTGTTTGAAAAATCCAACCGAATACTGGAAATGTCATAACCCCGGCCGTACCTGGATTTTTATCCAGTCTTTGGCATTCAGACCGAATTTTAGCTAGTGTAGTGTCCTGATCTAGTAAAGGACCAGTTCCCCGGTCACCTGGTCAATCAGCTGTGCTGGCCCGGGACCGATGGCACAGGCAGTGAGGGTCGGGACCCCGCCAAATTCGGTTTTTCCGCTGTCACGTATTATATGGCTTTCAAGGCCAATCTCCCTGGCCTGCTGGTGACATTGCTCCAGGGACTCTTGCGAATCCACTCGCAGACACACCTTCGCCATTCCCTCATCAATCCACCTGATTTCATGCTCGTTGAGCAAGACCGCGCGCGACGCATTTCCCCGTTGCAGCCGCAGCCTGGACACCAGGAAGTCCATTGCGGCATGGGATCCCTGGGCAATTTCCTTTCCCCGGCGCATTTTTAAATCCTTCCTGATCAGGATTACCTGTTTTATTTTCGACTCATTCACGGTTCTGTACCTGGAAATTTCCTGCTATTGTACTGCCAGATATTAATCACAATGGTAGGAAACAAGCTGTTTTTCCGTCAACACGTAAAGCAACCCCAGTTCAGCACCAATTACAGAGCAAGATGAAACTTCAGGACGTAGTGCCCTGGGGCAGGTCACTGGCCGAATACCGGGGCATGTTTGATTTATCGGAATCCGATATGGAATCCACAATCCTCGGCTGTGCGGATGGGCCTGCCTCGTTTAACGCAGAGCTGAATGCGCTGGGCGGAGATGTTGTCTCAGTGGACCCGGTTTACCGTTTTCGGGCAAGCCAGTTGCGAACCCGGATTGATGCGGTATATCGGGAGATCATGCCCCAGGTAATTGCCCACCGGGAAAAGTATGCCTGGAACAGCATCAGTGGTCCGGAACAGCTGGGGCAGGTTCGGATGAGTGCCATGAATGCATTCCTGGATGACTATGTGCAGGGAAGGCAGCAGGGCCGGTACATCGAGGCCTCGCTGCCAGACCTTCCATTTTCTGATCACCATTTCGAGCTGGCCCTGTGTTCACATTTCCTGTTCCTTTACAGCGAGCAGTTTACCCTTGAGCAGCATGTGGCCTCTCTCATGGAGCTTTGCCGGGTCGCCAGGGAAGTCAGGGTATACCCGCTGCTTACCCTGTCCGGCGAACCATCTCCCTACCTGGCGCAGGCGCAAAAATCGCTCCAGGACTGCGGTTTTAATGTTCGCCTGGATCCGGTGGATTACGAATTCCAGATAGGTGCCACCGAAATGCTGGTGATACACTCCGGTGTTTCCTAAGCTCGCAACCCGTGCCTGCTGTTTATTCCCCCGTTGATCCCCGCTCCACTAGCAAGGAAAACTACTGACATGCCCCACCTGACCCTGGAATACTCGGCCAACGTACCACCCCCCGACGACCTGGCTGCCATGCTTCACAACCTGCATCAGGCACTCCACTCAATCGGCGGCATCCGCATCGAGAATTGCAAAAGCCGGGTGCGCGTGGCACAGGAATTCCATATCGCAAATGGCGAGGAAGACGGGGCATTCCTGCATCTGGATATCCGATTCATGGAAGGCCGCCCGACCTCGGTCAAACAGACTATCGGCGAAGAAATCCTGTTAATCCTGAAAAGGGAATTCAGCGAAGCCATGGAAACACTGGACCTGCAGATCACCGTCGAAATCCGCGATATTTCAGCGGACTGTTACTTCAAGTACCCCGAAGGAACGTTGACCGTACAGTAGCCGGTCTCACCCCGCTTCCCCGGTATCCCGCATGACGATGCCGGTCAGACAGCCCGTAGCCCCGGCGGCCCTGGACAGCTCGCTGGCCGGTGTCTCGACACATTCAATTTGCAGTGACTCGTAAAACTCCCTGGCCACCGGATTGCCACCTGCCATGAGGATTTTTCCGGGTCCCAGGGTGACAATGTTAAAACCTTTTCCATGATCAAACTGGTCATGTTCGGGCACAAAATGAACGTTATATCCCGCTTCCCGGAGCACGGTTACCGCCCGGTGTGGCGTTCGACGCGGCCACACGACAGCAACATTCGCATCGACTATCCTCAGCATGCCCATCAGGTGCATGGTGCCGAAGGGCATATCCACCGGGATCACCTCCACGTCGATATTGTGCAGTATCGATGATATCTGCCGCGCTGCTTCCGGGTTGGTCCGCAGGCCGGTCCAACCAGGGAGCAATGGCGATTTACCCAGATCATGTCAGCCCCTTCGAAGGTGGCATGACCGGTCAGGGTCGAGAGGATCGGCACATCCCGCTGTGCCAGGCAGCGTGCAACCTGCACTTCCTCGCCAGCCCTGACCACTGATGCCGGGCGTGCCAGGATAGCGCCCTGCGGCGTCATTGCAAACAGGTCGGCACAGAACATCTGGTTGGGAGATACGGGTTCCCGGGGTTGTACCAGGTCAACTTCCACCCCATTATTGCGATAGGCTTCCACCATCTGGTCGTGCTCGGCCGCCGCCTTGCCCCAGTCGACCCTTTCCAGCATCTGCACCTGGTCCGGATTGTCCAGCGACGCCTCAAGTTCCCGGCCCGGGCGATGCACAATGACGGATCTCAGGGTTCGCCATTCACTGTCAATGCCACAGTCTCCCCAGACATCCCCGATCTCATCCCAATGGCTGGAGTCCCTTGGCTGCCAACCGCCGCCGCCATAGGCCGCTGTATCAAAAGTGCTTTTATTTTTCATACTGTTTGAGGACATGCCGTTTGAGGTCATGCAGTTTGAGTACATGCTGTTTACCGCTTCGCAGCAATAACCCCCGCTCAGCGTTTCCGCAATATCCATGGCATAGTATATCTAACAACCGCAATATCACGACTACTTCAAGGTGTAACGAATAACTTTGCGCAGGCATTCCGGAAATTCAAGAATATCCAGCTGTGAGGCATAAGCGGAAAAAATTCTTTCAACGTCCTCAAAACTGAAATAATTCTTGATGACACTATATCTGCTGCCGTCTGCCAGGGTCCTTTGCTGAATATGATTGCCGTCATCGTCATACACGCCAGTCAGCGAATGCGGTTTCGGCATACCGTCACAGAAACAGATCACGGCTCCGGAAGAGACAACCCGGTGCAGTCCTTCCAGGAAAGAAGCAATCAACGGCTTCGGCACATGGGCAAACCAGTCCACGGCCAGCACAGCGGTGAACTGCATGTCCGGGAAGTCGAGGTTATAGGCGTCGGCACATTGCAGGGTCACCTTCCCCGAATCAAGATCTTTCCTGCGCGCTTCCTCCAGGGTTGATTCATTATAGTCTGTGGCAACAATGGATTTGACAGCCTTGCAAATATTGCTGGTCCAGTATCCGGGGCCGCAGGCCAACTCCAGAACATCCCGGCCGGCAAGTGCCTCGCGCAAAGCCCTGAATACCGGCTCAAAGTAATCGGACGTACCGGGATCGTCGTAGCGCATCGAGGCATCGTATTCGGCTGCCCGTAACCGATAGTACTCCTGCATTTCAGTAATATTGTCAGCCATGGGGATTTTCGCCGGCGGCCCGGCAGAATGTATCATCCACCCCATATTGCATACTCCCGCCCTGTGACATGGTATTTTTCGCCTGGTTGATTTGTTTTAAAAGTTTAATAATCTGGTAAGGTAATTGCGTTGCTGGCATGCGTTGTTGGTGTTAGGCTCGCCCCGCGTCAAAGCGGCCTGTTCTGTACGCTAGGAGCCTGCGCGGCAGAAATATCCGTAGCGAGAATGTGACACGGCGAGGCCAGTTTTTCGTTCTTTTGAGGCACATAGTAGTTCTACGTAACGAAAAAGAACGGAAAAATGGACCGCTGTGGCGCTTTCGCAGTAGGATTATTTCTGCCGCGCAGGCTCCTAACCACCAACATTATACAAACATTGATCAAATCCGCAAAATACATTGTCCTGACCATTCTCGGATTGCTGGCTGCAGGACTGGCAGTAATCAGTGTCGACTATGCCACCTCGGTTACCCCGCTGGTTGACTCCGCGAAATCCGAAACCACCATAACTATCGAGCCCCAGGAGCATGTCACCTTCCTGGTGATTGGCGATAGTGGTACAGGAACAAAGCCCCAGCGCAAGGTCGGACTCATGATGGAACGGCGCTGCAGGCACAAACGCCCGGAAGGAATTTTACTACTGGGTGATGTTGTCTATCCCGAAGGCGTTGCTTCGGTGGATGATCCACAGTGGCAGGACAAGGTTTTTTCCATGTACACCGGGGACTGCCTTAAAGACGTTCCCATTTTTCCGGTCCTGGGCAACCACGATTATCTTGGCAATGCGGCCAGCTGGATCGAAATGGGCGATCTCAACCATCGATGGACCTTTCCATCCCGCCACTATTCCATTGTTGTTCCCGGGTTGATAACAATCTATGCCCTGGATTCAGTATACCCGGTACGCATAAAAAAGCATGGCATCCCGAACTTCGGAAAATCTGATACCCCGTGGACCATCGCCATGGGACATCATCCATTGCAGTCTGCGAGTTCTGCCGGCGGCGGCCACCGCGGTACCAGCATCAGCTCATGGATAGTAAAAAATCTGCTGTGTAACCGTGTCGACGCCTACCTGGCAGGCCACAGCCACCACCTCGAATATGACCCCATGGAGGAATGCAACATGGATCACTATGTTTCCGGGGGGGGAGGCGGTGAAATTTACCCGTTACAGGAAGACCACGAAGCCGTGTTCGCCAGCGCACGGCACGGGTTCCTGGAAATCGAAGTCTCGCGGAAGTTTATGAAAACCCGGTTCTTTTCCCTCAAGGAAAAAATATTCGAGAAATTGCGTACGCGATAGCAGGATTGGATAGAATTCCGGAAATCTACAATCGGCGGCGACAAACAATTCAATGACCAACCCATCACATCACTCCCTGCTTTGGGGCATAGACCTCGGCGGCAGCAAAATTGAAGGTGTTGTGATTAATCCGGAATTCCCGATCGAACCGCTTTGCCGGCACAGGATTGATACCCTCGGGCATATGGGGTATGACCACGTACTCGGCCAGATAGAAACCATGGTGGACTACCTCGCAGAGGAAATCGGAGCCAGGCCGGTGAATCTAGGCATCGGCACTCCCGGAACCCTGGACCGCGAGACCGGCCTGTTACGAGGCAGCAACTCCCGGCACCTCAATGGAAAGCCCGTGGATCGTGATCTTGAGAAACTGCTCGACCTTCCCGTGCGAATCGAAAATGATGCCAACTGCTTCGCCCTCGCCGAAACCATGCTGGGGTCAGTTGCGGTGGCTGATCCAGGTGCCAGGGTGGTGTTTGGTGTCATCATGGGAACCGGAGTAGGCGGCGGGTTGGTCATTGACGGGAAAATCATTACCGGGAAACACGCTATCGCAGGGGAATGGGGACATAATTTCCTCGATGAATCCGGCGGCGATTGCTACTGCGGAAAAACTGGCTGCGTGGAAACTGTGATTTCCGGACCGGCGCTTGAAAACTACTATAGAAACCTGGCCGATGAGGACAAAACCCTGGCGGAAATTGACTCCCTGGCGGATGAAAACGACGAAAATGCAGTGATTGTCATGAATCGGCTATACAGCGGATTTGGCAAGGCCATTGCTACTCTGGTGAACATCATCGACCCGGACGTCATCGTCATCGGCGGCGGTGTCGGTAATATTGATGGCCTGTACTCTCGGGGAGTAAAAGAGGTTGAGAAGCATATTTTTGCCCCTGCCCTGCATACCAGGATCATAAAACCGGCGCTGGGAGACAGCGCCGGGGTTTTCGGCGCAGCCTGGCT
>PVMK01128244.1_pt1 | contig 12543 bp, 9 predicted proteins | sample 1853481 | NCBI WGS metagenome assembly PVMK01 (sample SAMN08533507, study PRJNA380276) | Marine sediment metagenome, whole genome shotgun sequencing project.
CCTGCCGTCAAGGGCGACACGAAGGAGGCGCTGGAGGCCGGGGCGCTGGGCTACGTGATCAAATCGCGCATCGCCTCCGACCTCATGATCGCTATCAATGAGGTTTGCGCAGGCCGTTCCTTCGTGTCGCCCTTGACGGCAGGGGCGTGACTTCATGTGTCAAACGGGACATGATAAATTCTCTGTGAGCGTGAAAGAGGGGAGAAATAAACTGATGATTGGGTCCAACTTAGCCGCAACATTCGTTGTGGCGCTAACGATCGCACTGCCCGCCGCAGCCCAGGATGCGGGCACTCCGTCAGCGGATTTACTGTCCGAGGCCTATACCGGCAAGGTTTATTCTCCCTATGCACATCGCGCTTTTCCGGAGCGCCCGCTCTGGGGTGACAGCCATCTCCATACCGCGCTTTCGATGGATGCGGGGCTGTTCGGTAACCGCCTGCCGCCTCGTGAGGCCTACCGGCTCGCGCGCGGCGAAGAAGTGGTATCTTCCACCGGACAGCTTCTGCGGCTGTCGCGCCCGCTGGACTGGCTGGTGGTCGCCGATCACTCCGACGGCATGGGTATGGTCGGCGATATCATCAGAGGCAAGCCGGAACTGTTGGCGTACGAACAGGCAGCGCGCTGGGGCAAGGGGATCGCGGAAGGAGGCGACGCGGCGGTTGCGGCGGCGCTCGATTTGATCACGAACGTCTCGCAGGGCACGATGGACCCGGAGATGTTCGCGCTCTATTCGCCGGGCTCGAAGACTCTACAAGAACCTCTGGGAAAAGGTCATCGACGACGCCGAGGCGTTCAACGACCCGGGGCGTTTCACGGCCTTCATCGGTTTCGAGTGGACCTCGTTGATCGAGGCAACAACATGCATCGTGTCGTCATGATGCGTGATGGCCGCCGGGCGAGGCAGGTGGTGCCCTATCACGATGACCGCGCCCCAGGGCAGCCCGACCCGCGTGATCTGTGGAAATACCTGGCGAATTACGAGGAGGAGACCGGCGGCGAGATACTGGCGATCGCGCATAACGGCAACCTGTCGAACGGGATCATGTTCCCGCTGGAAGCGCAGTGGAACGGAACCGAGCTCGACGAGACCTACGTCACCGAGCGCGCGAAGTGGGAGCCGGCCTACGAGATCACACAGATCAAGGGCGACGGCGAGGCGCATCCTTTCCTCTCTCCGGACGACGAGTTCGCCGATTACGAGACTGGGCTATCGGCAACCTCGACGTCAGCGTGGCAAAGACCGACGACATGCTTGCCGCGAGTATGCCCGCGAGGCGCTGAAGCGCGGGCTGGCGGTCGAGGCCCGGCTGGGCACCAACCCCTACAAGTTCGGCGTTGTCGGCGCCACCGACAGCCACACCTCGCTTGCAACCGCCGAGGAGGACAATTTCTTCGGCAAGCATTCCGGCTACGAACCCAAGCCGGGGAGAATGTCTCATCCGTTCATGGAAACCGAGGCCGGCGACGATCATGGGTTGGCAGATGGTTGCGTCGGGATTAGGCGCCGTCTGGGCCACCGAGAATACCCGCGAGGCCATCTTCGACGCGATTCAGCGCAAGGAGGTTTACGGCACGACCGGCCCACGCATGAGCGTGCGCGTGTTTGGCGGCTGGGAGTTCACGGACCAAGACCTGAATTCCCGCATGCCGGCGGTCGCCGGGTATGAAAAGGGCGTGCCGATGGGCGGCGATCTGCGGGTCATGCCCGAGGGTGCGAAGGCGCCGAGCTTCATGGCCTACGCATTGCGCGATCCGATCGGGGCCAATCTCGACCGTGTCCAGATCGTCAAGGGCTGGCTCAACGCCGATGGCGCGACGCAGGAGAAGGTCTATGACGTCGCGTGGTCGGGTGACCGGGAGCCCGGGGCGGATGGCAAGTTGCCGGCCGTTGGCAACACCGTGGATGTCGCTAACGCCAATTGGACCAACACGATCGGCGCCTCGGAGTTGTTGACAGTCTGGACCGACCCCGATTTCGACCCAGAGCAGAAGGCGTTCTACTATGTGCGGGTGATCGAGATCCCCACCCCGCGCTGGACCACCTATGACGCGTTCCGCTTCGGCATCGACCTGCCAGAAGGTGTCCCGACAACGACCCAGGAGCGCGCCTACACATCTCCCATCTGGTACACCCCTGCGTCTTGAGCAGGGATGGAACATGAAACAGATGATGCAGCGGCTCCTTCGGGAGCCGCTTTTCCATTTCATTGCTATTGGCGGTCTGATCTTCCTTCTCTTTGCGGCTGTCGATGACACCGGCGAGTCGCCCGCCGATGTGATCGTCATCACGCCGGGGCGGATCGATCAGCTTGCGGCCGGGTTCAGTTCGGTCTGGAAGCGGATGCCGACGGATGACGAGCTCGACGCTCTGATCGACGAGGAGGTGCGCGAGGAAGTCTATTACCGTGGGGCGCTGGCGCTCGGTCTAGACAGAAACGACACCATTGTCCGGCGGCGCATGCGCCAGAAAATGGAGTTTCTGATGGACACCGGCGCCTATCTTCTGGAACCATCCGCAGGCGAGCTCGAGGTCTATTTCGCCGCGAATGAGCAGATCTATCGGCGTGGGCCGCGTCTGGCCTTCGAGCAGGTCTATCTCGGCGAGACTCCGGGCGCGGAAACCATCACACGGGCTTTGAGCGCGCTCCAGTCCGACCCTGCGACCGGCTCCTCCACGTTGGGAGAACGCACCCTCCTGCCGGCGCAACTCGGTCTCTCGCCGCCAAACGCGATAGCCGGCGTGTTTGGGAAAGACTTCTTCGAGCTGCTTGCGGAACTCCCGCCCGGGGTGTGGACCGGACCTGTGGTGTCTGCCTATGGCGTGCACCTCGCGCGCATTCTCGACAGTCTGCCCGCCCGGACGCCGCCGCTGGAGGAGGTGCGCGATGCCGTGCTGAGGGACTGGAAAGCGGCGAAGGCGAAGGAGATCCGCGAACAGGACTACGCCGAGCGGCGCAAGCACTTCGTCGTCGAGATACGCCGCCGAGATGAGCGAACAGCGGAGAACCGATGATGCTCTTTGCGCGCAGGCGGATTCTCGCGTTGATGGCCTTCCTGGTAGGCGCACTCGGATTTGCCGCTTTATCGCACGGCCATGCGCTTCAGCCTGGGTATTTGGAACTTCACCTGATCGACAAGGACCTCTACGCGGTCGTATGGAAGACGCCAGCGAGTGGCGGGCGTCCCATGGCAATCTCCGCCCAACTGCCGGAACGATGCGACCCGCGAATGCCGGGACAGCCTATCTGGAACGGCGCCGCCTATGTCGCACGTTGGACCGCGAGCTGCCCGGGAGGCCTCGAAGGTGGCCTAATTCATATCGACGGGCTCGACCAAACCTCGACAGACGTACTGGTCCGGTTCGACTTCGCCGATGGCGTCAACCAAGCGCACCGCCTGACCGCAAGCGATCCGTCCTTCACGGTTCCTTCCCAGCCGAGCCGGCTTGAAGTGGCTCGAACCTACTTCCTGCTCGGCGTCGAGCACATCCTGAGCGGCATCGACCACCTTCTGTTCGTTCTTGCGCTAATGCTCTTGGTGAAAGGCATGGGCCGCATCATTGCGACTGTCACCGCATTCACGCTCGCCCACAGCCTCACACTAGCCGGAGCGACGCTTGGTTTTGTCCAAATGCCTGGAGCGCCCATTGAGGCGGTCATTGCGTTGAGCATTGTGTTCGTCGCATCGGAGATCATCCACAGCCGGCGGGGGAGCCCAGGCCTGACGGAGAGGTATCCATGGGTTGTCGCATTCACCTTCGGCCTATTGCATGGCTTTGGCTTCGCCGGGGCGCTGGCCGAGATCGGGTTGCCGCAGGCGTCGATCCCCATGGCGCTGTTGTTCTTCAACGTCGGTGTCGAGGCCGGCCCGCTGCTCTTCATCGCGTCCCTGTTGGCCATTTTCGCGCTGGCACGGCAGATCACGCGGCGCATCAACGTGCCGCAACCGGCATGGGCCTGGGCCATGCCGCCGTATGCCATCGGCAGCGTCGCGGCCTTTTGGGTCATTCAGCGCATCGCCGCTTTCATTTGAATTTCAGCCTAGCCCTATGTCTCCTTTTGGTTAAGAGGCGGCTATTCTGGCTCATCCGAGGCGCGGCTGCTCTTCTCTCATAACCGGACATCACCGGCTGCGCTCCGAAGGTGAACGCGAAGATTACGTGTCTTGCCTTTGCGTTCCCATAAGGGTCCACGGCGGTTCCTGAGACTGCCATATACCCCGCCGCTCTGAAGAGCGTGGGACGCGCGGGCATGTCAGGGCCAGTGCGGCGACGCAATTCCCTTCGATAAAGACCTGAGCCGTCCCATTGGGCGATAACCTTCGTCATTCCACTCGCGACAAGGAATCGCGATTCACGGCGTGGCGTCGGCGGGCGTGGCGACCCGGCACGGTGAAGCAAGGGCTATCCTCGTCGGCGCTACGATCATTCACAAATGGGGTAGGAGGGAAGTTTCGAACGCAAGATAAGCGGGCGTCTCGCGCCTTAGCAGGAATGTCCGGTTTCGCGCCGATTACGGCCGCTCACCCCTCAGGAGCGGACGATTTATGCCCGCTTCCCGTTTCGACCGGATGTGACCCAGGCGGTGTGGAAACGTTGACGCCGAGAGCTTTCGCGCAGTATTTGAATCGGGAAGGCGGCCCAGGCGAATCATTGTTGCGGCGAAAGTCCGCTTATTGAATCTATGTTTCGTCTCGGTCTCCAGAAAATCGGTTTCGCACAACCTGGACCCTAAGCTGCCATTCGGAGCGCCTTTGGTTGCGCGACGCGGTCACAAAACTGTGAGCAGCAGGATGAGAAGAATTTTGGACCAATTGGCTCAGTTGCGGGGCCATAATGACATTGGCATCAGCAAGGATTGCTAAATTCCAAAGGACACTCCGGCCATTCCGCCACGACGTGAGGGGATGGTGCGGTCGTCCTCGCCAGATCAAGAGGCTTAAAATCAGCGACACTGAACCTGGTTGAGATTGAAAGCTAACAAAGGAGAGCAAAATGAAGAGTTGGAAACGTCCGGTGATTGTAGAGATTCAAGTCGGTATGGAGATTAATCTCTACGTCTGCGCCGAGCTTTGACGGCCTGCCATTTTCAAGCCTTATAGGCCGAAGCTCTTTGATTGAAACTCCTGTTGTGTAATAGGCGCTGACGCCGCACACGGAGGAATACGCAAATGGCACATTGGATTAGGTTCGAAAGCGAGGGGCGGATCGGATTCGGCACTCTCGATGGTGACACTATTGTGGTTCACGAAGGCGACTTGTTCGACAGCCCACGGGAGACCGACGAGATCTTGCCACTCCAAAGCGTCAAAGTGCTAACGCCCTGCGTGCCAAGCAAGATGCTATGCCTTTGGAACAATTTTCATGCCTTGGCGGAAAAGCTAAACGTGCCGCCGCCCGACGAGCCGCTCTACTTCCTGAAATCACCGAGCGCCTTCTTGGCCCACAGCGAGCCGATACTTCGCCCGAAGTCCTATAGCGGGAACATTGTCTACGAGGGCGAGCTTGGTGTCGTCATAGGCAAGCCCTGCAGCAACGTCTCGGAAGCGGAGGCCGCGGATTTCATTTTCGGCTACACTTGCGTCAATGACGTAACGGCAGCCGATATCATCCCCAAGAACCCGACCTTCGCCCAGTGGGCAAGAGCTAAGAGTTTTGACACTTTTGGGGTGTTCGGTCCGGCCATTGCCACGGATCTCGATCCTTCGAAGCTGTCCATCCAAACCACGGTCAACGGCACCGAGAAGCAGAACTATCCCGTTAGCGATATGTTCTTTTCGCCCATCAAGCTGGTGAGCCTCATTTCCCGAGATGTGACACTTCTGCCGGGTGACGTCATTGCCTGCGGCACATCCGTGGGCGTCAGCGCCATGAGAGAGCCCAGCAATGCTATTGACGTATTCATCGACGGCATCGGGACATTGAGCAATACCTTCGCCCAGGAGGTTCCGTTCAGGTATTTCTCGCAGCCGCCAGATCCCATGCGCATTTGTGTCGTCGGCGCGGGTGCGATCGGTGGCCTGCTAGGGGCCAAGCTCAGTTTGTCTGGGAACACCGTGACGGTGATCGATGTCGGACCCCATCTTGCCGCAATGCGGGAGTCAGGCCTCAAACTTATTTGGGAGGATGGCAGGACGGAAGTCGCGGCGGTTCGGGCTGTTGAATCAGCCCAGGAGGCCGGACCGCAGGATCTCATCATCCTGGCCGTGAAGGCGCACTACCTCGAACAGGCGGTTCGTGACATCGAGACCATGCTGGCCCCCGAGACAATGATCATGACGGTCCAGAATGGGCTACCCTGGTGGTATTTCCAGCGTCTAGGCGGCCCATATGACGGCCACAGGCTCAAGAGCCTCGATCCTTCCGGAATTCTGACGCGGAAGATCGATACTGAGCGGATTCTTGGGTGTGTGGTTTACCCGGCCGCAGGTGTGCCAACGCCGGGTGTCATTCAACACGTGGAGGGTGACCGTTTTCCTATCGGGGAACTCGACGGCAGCGAGAGTGAACGTGCGAAGCGGGTGCACGATCTGCTCGTGGCAGCCGGGCTTAAATCACGCGTTCTCTCCGACATTCGTTCGGAAATCTGGCTCAAAGCCTGGGGTAATCTGTCCTTCAATCCGATCAGCGCACTGACGCACGCGACCCTCGTCGACATCTGCCAGTTTCCGGAGACTCGACAACTGGCGGAAGACATGATGGGAGAGGCACAGACCGTGGCCGAGAAGCTCGGCGTCAAGTTCCGTCACACAATCGAGAAGCGCATCCAGGGCGCGGAATCGGTCGGCCCTCACAAAACGTCGATGTTACAGGATGTCGAGCTCGGACGTTCGCTCGAGACAGAGGCCTTGGTTGGTTCGATCCTTGAAATCGCGCGACTGACGGACACACCTGCACCCTCGATTCAGGTGGTCTATGCCTGCGTGAAGCTACTGAACAAAATCATGATCACCCAGGGAGCCGGCGTTCGCGTCAGCGATGCTGCGTAACGATCGACTCACCGTCAGCTGTGAAGGCGACGACTTCGGCTTGGGGCAATGCGGCGTTATTCCAGAACGCATCACGGTGGGACGATAGACAAGCCGGCTTGTCAAATCGACACAGGTGCAAGCTGGCTCAATGTCCGGGTTTGGTTAGGCGCAGACGAAATCGGCCAACCTCAAGGGCGTCAGCTTTCTCCTTGAAAGCGCAAGTCGCTTGGCCGGGAATTGAGAGGAGACGCTTTCCATGAGCTTCCAAAGAGTCGCCTTTTGAGCCAGAGCGGTCATACGAGGGTGCTAGCGGCATGAACGCCTAGCCTCGTGAGTGTCGAGGTGTGCGTTCTCTGCACGAGATTGGCGGCGCAACGGCCGTTGCATCGCAAATTCGGGCAACCAACCGAGGAGATTGCCATGCTAAGGTGCGAACCAGGCCCTGGTTCGTCTTCGACAGCCGAACGTGTTATCGTTTTCGCCAGCTTGAGGTGCTATCCGGGAAATCTCGGATAGAATGTCCGCAAGCCTTTTCGGCGATTCTCACTCTGCAATCTCGGAACTCCGCAATGCGCGCCGCAAGACTGTTGGAAGGCCGGACCAATCTCTCGGTCGAAGAGATACCCGATTCCGAACTCCGTCCGGGATGCGCGATTGTCCGCGTCGAGACGGTTTTCATGTCGCCTTATATGGCGTCGCTGGTCGACGGCTCGGGCGGATTCGAGACGCCGCCGCGCCCGTTCACGCCAGGCATGGACGCAATCGGCACCATCGAGCGCGTTGCCGACGATGTGCGCGGCCTCGGGGTCGGTGACAGGGTTTACTGCGACAGCTACATCGAAGCACCCAGAGCAGATGGCGCCGGCGATTATGTCTTCGCCGGCTGCTTCGCGATCGCCGCGAACTCAGGTTTCCTTCTCGCCCAGTGGCCGAACGGCGCCCTCGCGACACACCTGGTATTGCCGGCGGAGTGTCTGACGCCGGTCGAACCGGCGCTAGCGCGGACATCCGCCGAAACCTTGTGCCGCCTGGGTTGGATCGGCACGGCCCATGCAGCCTTCGAAAAGACGCATTTCCAGCCCGGCCAGAGCGTGGCCGTTCTCGGCGCGACGGGTCTGCTCGGGGTCAGCGCCGTTCTCGTCGCCCTTGCCATGGGCGCGGAGCGTGTCGTCGCGGTCGGCCGGTCGGCGGAACGGCTGTCTGCCTTCGACGGCCTCGACCCCAGGATCGAAACCGCGACGGCGCCCCCCGGAACCGACGATCCGGTCGATCTGGTGGTCAGTGCGATGACCGGCGACGATCCTCACCCCCTGGAGGATTCGCTTCTGGGGCTGAAGCGTTTTGGTTCGCTGGTCGTGCCCGCCACCCTGGACACGCCGCCGCAGATCGACGGTTTGGTGACCCGCGACATCACCGTACGCGGTTCGCTGTGGTTCTCCCGCGCGACCCCGGCGCGTCTCGTGCGCCTGATTGCGAGCGGTGCATTGCCCGTGGACGGAATCCGATCACACACCTATCCGCTGGACAAGGTCGGCGCGGCCATCGACCACAGCGCCAAGGCGGTACCGCCGTTCGAGCAGGTGGTCGTCTGCCCATGATCGCCGAAATTCCGGTTGAATGTCTTGAAGGCATACCCAAACCAACGCGATCTGGACCATCCCGATGGGTGCGGACATGGTGCTTTACCAATCCTCAAAGCACGAGGAGCACGAAGTCGAGAAGATAAAGCTGCCAAGTGACACTTGAACGCGATATTCAAGGTAAAATGTGTCAATGGTCAAATCGGGAACTAGGACCACAACGCGATTGCTTGCACGAAATATCTAGCCGGCACTCCGTGGTATAAGGCCGGATTCCCCAGATGAATTGCTAGTTTGATGACCTGCCTGGGTGATTCTGTTATAAGAATCAATGCACTATCATCATCGTGGCCGGCCAAACCTGCCTCACCCGGCGGGTGAATCCAGAAAGCCTCATTTGAGGGTCGATTTCGACCGCCGCCTGAAGCTGGAATTCCACGACAGCAAGATCACCTCGGACGCTGGCCTCCTGGCCTACCGCGAGCTGGACGATGTTCTCGGCCTGACCGACCTCGGTGGGGCAGCGTTGTCGGACCTGCGGCGCGGCAAGAACACACACCACCTGCTGACGGGCCTGTTGCGGCAATCGGTCTATGGCCGCTTGGCCGGATACGAGGACGTGAACGATGCCGAACGGCTGTCGCGCGGCCCGGCGATGCGCACCATCGTGGACTGCAAGGGCTTTGATCGACGTGCCGCCTCGACCAGTCAGATGGGGCGCCTCGAGACGGAGTGGCTGGCAACGGAGGAGAACCTGGCGGTCCTGTCCGACCTCTCGGGAATCTGGATCGACCGGGTTCATGATCGCAAGAAACCGAAGATCATCCTCCTCGACATGGACAGCTCCGAGAGCCCGACCCACGGTGATCAAGAGGGCTCGGCATACAATGGGCACTTTGGCGGCACTTGCTACCACCCGCTCTTTTGCTTCAATCAGTTCGGCGACCTGGAGCGGTGCCTTCTACGTCCCGGCAACGTGCACAGCGCCGAGGACTGGCGCATAGTGCTTGAGCCGGTGGTCGAGCGTTATCGCCCCCGGAAACTGCGGCGCTACTTCCGGGGCGATGCCGCCTTTGCGAGATCGGAGATCTACGAGTTCCTGGAAGCCGAAGGTTACGCCTACACAATCCGTCTCCCGACCTACCCGATCTTGCAGAAGAGCATCGCGCATTTACTGACGCGTCCCGTCGGCCGCCCGCCCAATCATGTGCGGCGCTACTACGGCAGCTTCCGCTATCAGGCCGGGACCTGGAGCAAGCCGCGCCGGGTGGTGGCCAAGGTCGAGTGGCATCCAGGCGAGCTTTGTCCGTGGGTCGGTTTCATCGTGACCAACCTGTCCCGTTCGACTGAGCGGGTAACGAAGTTCTACCAAGGCCGGGGCACAGCCGAGCAGTACATCAAGGAAGGCAAGAATGCGATCAACTGGACCCGCCTCTCATGCCACAGCTTCCGCAACAATGCGGTCAGGCTTCAACTCCCTGCGCTCGCTTATAATCTCGGCAACTTCCTGCGTAGACTGACGCTGCCGCAGGAAGTCGAGCACCGGTCGCTGACCACGCTGCGGGAGAAGCTGATCAAGATCGGTGCTAAGGTGGTCAGCCATGGCCGGTACGTCACGTTCCAATTGGCCGAGGTGGCGGTGCCGAGGGAACTGTTCCGGAAAATACTGAGCCTGATCGATGATCTGCGACCAAGACCCGCTCCGGCGTAGGCCGGGGAAATCGACGGCCAGGTGAAAACGACGGGAGGGGTGTGTCTGAATGGCGGAAAATCTCGACAAATGGCCTTCCAGACGAGGGCCGATCTCCAAAATCAGGCCATCGGATGGCTGCGGAAGGGATGCAGTTCCCTTAGCGGTGGAACGGCGGTACGATTTCCCTGAATTTGGGGCTTATCTGGGAAATGTCGATTTAAGGTAGCAATAGATGAGCCAAGATTTGAAATGCCGAATTTCTGACAGTATTTGGATGACCCTCCAGGACGAAGTAAACCGCTCGGGTCATAGTTTGTCATTTGCTGTTGAGCAAGCGCTTACCTCTGCCCTTGGACTTGAACATCATTCGCTGTTTCAAGTTTCGACAAGCGGCGCGCTGGTGAAAGGTGTGTTTCAGGGATGCATTCAGGTCGGAGATTTGAAAATCCATGGGGATTTTGGCCTTGGGACATACGAAAACCTGGATGGAGAGCTTGTGATGCTGGGCGGGCATTGTTACCAGGCCAGTGCGGCAGGTGTGATCAGGGAGGCCGAGGACAGCTGGCTCGTTCCCTTCGCGACCATCACGCGGTTCAATGCTGACAAAGAGCTGAACTTCACCTCAGTTGAATCGTTTGAGCATCTCGAGCGGATGATCGATGCTGAGCAAAGCTCTGCCAACATTTTTGTCGGACTGCGTTTAGATGGCGTCTTTGACAGGATTGATTTACGCGCCGCTTGCAAGGCATTGCCAGGCGAGGACCTGGTAGCCGCCACCAGCCATCAGAGCGAGTTTAGCTTTGAAAATGTGGAAGGCACCCTTGTTGGATTTTGGACGCCGACTTATGCGAAAGCCCTGAACGTAGCGGGATACCATTTTCATTTCATATCCGCGGATCGCACAAGAGGAGGGCATTTGCTGAATCTGAAAGCCAACCAGCTCTCAGCTGCCTTTCATTTTGAAACTGACTTCCACTTGGCCATTCCCGAGACAGAGGCCTTCCTCCGTGCGGACTTCCAGGAAGATCCGTCAAAGGCGCTGGAAATTGCGGAAAAAGTAACCAGTTCCAATCGATAAGATATCGGCTAAGGAATCAACGGAACCGTCAATGCGAATCAATGTTGCGTCCGGGACGGCGAGCATGAAACAGTCTTGCGCCTTGAGGAGCTCAAAATACTTTTTTAACACCCTCGGCTTAATTGCAGACCTCTTCAAGCCTGCCGAAATGTGACATAAGATCACCGCTCGGAGTTGGAATTTTTCAGGAAGGCCTTCTTAAAATGATGACCGCAGGGGAGGTTGATAGCCTTTGGCGCTACCCGGTCAAAAGTATGCGCGGAGAGGAACTGGCGGAGGCCTTCATCGGCTTTTCCGGGGTCTACGGAGATCGCCTCTACGCTTTCAAAAGCACTGCATGCGAAAAAGGCTTCCCATATCTAACCGGGCGTGAGCAGGCGCAGATGTTGCTCTTCCGCCCAGCTTTCCGAGATCCGACCCTTGCCTCAAAACCCATAAACTTGGCGGAGGCGGAAAGCGAGACGCCGGGCCTCAATCCCTGTTTCGACGATCCAGCCAACCTCACTTTGGATGTCGAGACGCCATCGGGTGAGGTTCTGGCCATTGAAGATCCCACACTGATGCGTTTGCTCCGCCAAGGCCTTGAGGATAACCACGATCTCACCCTATTAAGATCGGATCGCGCTCTGACGGACTGCCGGCCCGTTTCACTTATTTCAATGCAGACCGTCGACCAACTGGGTGCTGAGATCGGTACTTCCATCGACCTCCGGCGATTCAGGGCAAACATTTATATGAACCTCGAGTCTGGAGAGGGTTTCGGTGAAGACAACCTTGTGGGCCGAACCCTAAGCGTCGGATCCAAAGTCCAGATGACAATTCTCGAACGCGATCCGCGTTGCAAGATGATCACACTTGATCCCGACACCGCAGAGATGAACCCGAAAGTACTGCAAAAAGTCGGCAGGGCTCACGGTGGGAGGGCCGGGGTCTATGGCGCGGTTCTTGTCGAAGGAATGGTTTTTCGAGGCGATAAAATTCAGGTGCTCAACTAGCTTCGGTGCGGCATCGAGCTAGCGCAATACGACCGGCTAAACCTGTCCCCAATTTCCGATTCTGATGCAGTGGACGGCTCCCACCCAACGGCATCGCAATGTGCCAAAGTTGTGGTTTTCAAGAACCACAGGGAAATAGGAGCCGTCCACTGCATCAGAAGCAGACATTCAGGCATTTCATTCTACCTCGGACAGCCGACGCCGCTAGGCGAGGTCTGCCAGGCG
>PVMK01118734.1_pt1 | contig 12542 bp, 6 predicted proteins | sample 1853481 | NCBI WGS metagenome assembly PVMK01 (sample SAMN08533507, study PRJNA380276) | Marine sediment metagenome, whole genome shotgun sequencing project.
CGGGGACCGGCATTTATGTGGGTCAAAACAACCGCAATGACACCTATGATTACTATGGCGCTTTGGCTGCCCAGGGAACCGCCGACGATCCGATTGTGTTCACCTCCAATGCGGCAACTCCTTCTCCGGGCGATTGGAAGGGAATATATTTCAGAAACCAGACCGATGATGCAAAGACATTTTTGGAGCACTGTGTTGTAGAGTACGGAGGGTATACACATAATGCGAATATATATTTTGCCAGTGCGTCGCCAACTATCAAGACCAACACGATTCGGCACAGTGGTTCCAATGGTATATACGTGGATGATGGGTCGTCACCACTGGTTTCAAGCAATTCATTTTATAGTAATTCAGGGCCCGCAATAAATGTTTCCCCCAATCGCGTCAAGAGGACCAGCGGAAATACTGACCCGGAGTTTGGAACAAGCTATATTAAGATCAGGGGTGGCGCTTTAACTTCTAACAGTACTTGGACAAAGCAGGAGCTGTTCTATGTGATCTCAGGTGATATAACGGTTCGTTATTCCAGTCTTTCCTGGGGTACCAACATAGCAATTTTGACCCTCAATCCGGGTGTGGAGCTGCGATTTGAACCGGGGACCGGCATTTATGTGGGTCAAAACAACCGCAATGACACCTATGATTACTATGGCGCTTTGGCTGCCCAGGGAACCGCTGAAACGCCCATCATCTTTACCTCCAACGCATCGTCACCCGCCCCCGGTGACTGGAAAGGAATTCGTTTTCAAAATCAGACCATTGACGCGGATTCGCTGCTTGAGCATTGTATTGTAGAATACGGCGGATATGCCGACAATGCCAACATATATCTGGCAAACGCTAAGCCCGGCATCCAATACAACACCATCCGCAACAGCAGCCATTCCGGAATCTACGTTAATGGAGGCGGTTCCAACGGTGCTTCCATCCGCTGCAATAATCTCAAAGACAACCACTATGGGGTATATGTAGTCAACAATGCCAAGCCGCTAATCAATAATAATAATTTTCTGAGAAACCAGAACTACGGTATCAACAACACCGGCACCGCCACCGTGGATGCCACCGACAACTGGTGGGGAGATATCAACGGTCCGGGCTTTAACGGCGATGACGTCAGCACCCAGGTCAACTTCACGCCCTGGCTGAACGCTGAAAGCGACTGCATCAACACGCCGCCCACCAACACCCCACCCTTTGTGCCTAAAAACCCGGTGCCGGCCAACGGGGCCGTACGGGTGCCGGTGATGGCCGAAGGCCAGCCCATTGCCGTACCCCTCACCTGGGCCGGTGGTGATCCCAACCCATGGGATACGGTGGTCTATGATGTTTATTTCGGAACGGATGCAGATGCCCTCGAACTCGCCGCTGAGGCTGTCGAGACAACCGCATATGATAAAACCGATCTCGAAGGAGGCACCACCTATTACTGGAAAATAGTAACCGGAGACGATGCCGCTGCCGAAACCGCCGGGCCGGTCTGGCATTTTACCACGCTGGGTGATCCGCCGGATCTGATCATTTCCGATGTTGCCTGGAATCCGACGTCCGATCTGCAAGCCGGGCAGACCCTCACCTTTACGGCCACGGTTGAAAATGTCGGCAGCGGTCCGGCGGTAGACGCTTTTCAGGTGGAATTTTTTGTCGATGGCGGCAGCATCGGCAGCCAGACGGTAAACCCGGTATTTCATTCCGCTAACACGATCCAGGTCGTTCAAACCTGGACCGCCCGGACCGGCGAATTTACCATAGAAGTGGTTGCCGACAGTACCGGAACGGTGGTTGAGTTCTTTGAGGAAAACAACAACCAGTCGGCCGATTTGCCCAATATCATCGATCCGACTCCACCGGAGTTGGTCGGCACCGTCCCGAATCTCGACGCATCGTTAAATGAGCTCTCCCGGATCGAGTTTACCTTGCTTGATCAATTTGGCATCGTGGACGATGCCGCCGTTATCGCAAGCGTTTCGGTGATAGACGGCAACAGTCAGCCGATCGGTTGTAGTGTGTCTGAAAATAACGATCGCTTTACCATTACGCCGGATAGCTTGCCGCTAGCATGACGGTACCTATCAGGTTTCTCCTGGCTGCAATCGATTTGGCCGGCAATACTCAAAATTACAGTTTTTCTTTTACGATAGACAAACAGGATCCGGTTGAACCCGTCATTACCGGCGGCATGGTCACCAGCGGCGCAATCCAGGTGCGTCCGGCCCAAAACGACGCCAACAGCACCACTATGATTTTGACCGGTACCCGCGAAGACCATACCAGTGTCTGGATCAACAATCAGCAAAAAGTAATTTCAGGCAGCAGCAACTGGTCGGTGGATATGACTTTGATCCAGGGGAAATAATTCTCTGGAAATCTGGTCGGAAGACGCCGCCGGCAACCGCAGTCCGTCCGTATGGGTGGATATTCAGGTTGATTCCATCGCTCCGGCCATTACCAACCTTGCGCCGGTAAACAACAGCTTTATCAATACCTCGCCGGCCACGATTGCGATCCATTATCAAGAAGCCGGCAGCGGTTTGAACATTGAAAACAGCACCCTTTCAATTCAAGACGCCAACCAGGTAGAAGTGGCCGGGACCTGGGCTGATTCCGCGGCAAGTCAACTGGTTTTTAGCCCGGCAGCCGCGTTTGCCGAATCCTATTATACCATCGCACTCCAATTAGTGGATAGTCGGGGCAATCAAGGTGCGGCGGCCCAATACCACTTTACCCTGGACATGACCCCACCGCCGGCCCCCGAAATCCATCCGGTCATATCGCCTACCCACAACCCCACCCAGGAGGTTACCGGCACCCGGGAATCCTATGCCGCCATTCTGGTAGACGGTCAACAGGCGGTGGATCAGACGGCCTCAACGGACTGGCAGCACACGGTGAACCTGGTCAGCGGCCAGAATCAGTTTGCCATTGTCGCCAGGGACCGGGCCGGAAACCACAGTCCGGAAGTCGGCGTCAACATCATATTCGATGATATTCCGCCGCCACCCGTGAATACCCTTACGCTCAATGGGCAGGGCGACGGTACCACGGTCTATCTGAACTGGAGTGGCTATGATGAGGCCGGCCATGGGGATATTGAATTTTACCGGATCTACGTTGAATCCGCCAACTTCAGCGATGTTTCCGGGCTCACCCCACACAGTACGACGGCTGCCGGGCACTTCTCCGCCACCGTGCACAACCTCTCCCGCAGCACCACCTATTACTTTGCCGTCATCGCCGTGGACGCCATGGGCAATGCTCAAACGACGGTCACTCCTGTCTCCGGTGCTCCTCTCGATGGTGTGCCGCCGGAAGTTGTTACCAATCTTCAAGCCCAATCGTATGCCAACCGCCTGGTATTTACCTGGAATCATTCGGCCGACGCTGCCGGCGACCTGGCCGGGTACCGGGTCTTTTTCGGCGATGACACGACCGGCGAGGTCATTGCGGCCAGCCAAAATACGTATCAAAAAACCGGTCTGGCAGCAGCCACCGGCTACCTGTTTAAGGTCTTTTCCATTGATAGTAACACCAACGCCAGCGATGCTGCCACCGTCACGGGGGTAACGTGGCTGCCGAATCCAGGCAACCCGACGGCAGAACCCCAAAGCGGGTATGTAGATTTAACCTGGGATGGGATGACGCCGGCACAATATGTGAAGCACTATACCGTCTATAAAAGTGATAACGATTTTTCAACGGTTGAAGGGATAAGCCCGCTTCTCACCACGACGACCACCTCGGCCAAAGTCGCCGGCTTGACCAACGGTCAAACTTACTATTTTGCGGTAACCACCGTAAACACCTCCGCCGGCGAAGATAAAGCCGTCTCCACCGTCTCCGCCACACCGCAACAGGATACGTCAGGCCCCGAGATCAGCGATGTAAAAATCGACGGCACTGCTCTGTTCAGCGGCCACACCTTGACCAAACCGGCCACCTTCACCGCAGTCGCCGCAGACCCGGCCGGAATCAGCCGGCTGGAGTTTGCAATCGATGCCGAACCCATCCGTGTCGATTACAATCCCGTCTATTCCTGCTTCTGGAATGTCGTACCCATCGAAGACGGCAATTATTCCCTGACCGTCACCGCCTATGACACCCTGGGCAACAGCTCGACGCTCGACTTTGCCCTGGTGGTGGCCCTGGAACCGCCGGCGGCGCCCGGTATCACCCGGCCGGCAAGTGGCATCGTGACCAATCAGCAGACGGTTATAATTTCCGGTCAGGGCGGGAGAAATATACCGAAGTCATGGTCTATGACAATTCGACTGAAGCCGGCAATTGGGTCGCCGTGGACACTCTCGGCAATTTCAGCACCTCAGTGACCCTGGCCGAAGGCCAAAACCGTCTCCAGGCCGCCGCCCGCAACCGGGCCGGCATCGGACCGCTGAGCAGCGAGGTGCGGGTCTCCCTGGATACCAGTCTGCCGATGAGTCCTGCAAACTTAGCGGCCCGGGCCGGACAAGGCGGGATTGTGCGCTTGACCTGGCAACCGCCGTCGGACACCTCGGTTTCAGGTTATAACCTGTATCGCAGCCACAGCCCTTTCAGTGACCCCGCAGCCGCCACGAAAATTAATGCCAATTTGATTACTGCCCCAGTCTTTGAAGACCTGCCCGCGGCCGACGGCACCTGGGTTTACCACGCCGCCACCATCGATATCGCCGACAATGAGAGTGAGCTGTCAGGCGAGGCGGTGGCAGCGTCCGACAGCACCGCGCCGCGGGCCGTATCCATCGATTATACTCCCCAGGGACCCTATGATCCAGCCGCTGGACGAATGGCGCCGGCCACCGTCAATGTGCTGCTGACCGTCGATGAACCGCTGCAGGCCAGCCCCTATCTGAGCATTGTGCCCCAGGGCGGCATACCGCTTTCGGTGGAGCTGATCAAGGATACGGATCTGACCTATACCGGTTTTTTTGTAATTTCCACCACCACACCCGGCGGAACGGCCTACGCCATCTTTTCCGGCCGGGATCGAGTCGGCAACCGCGGTACTGAAATTGATGCCGGCGCATCCATCCGAATCGATACCGCCGGGCCGGCCATCAGTCGTCTTATGATTGACCCGTCATCACCGATTCAAAACGAAGCGCAGACTCCGGTTCCGGTTACGGCAACCATCGGTCTCGATGAACAATTGAAGTCCGGTACCCGACCCCGGCTGTCTTACCGGCTCTCCGCAGAAGGACGCCCAACCATCGACATCGATCAATTGACTGAAATCAGTACCCGGGCCGGCGATGCCCAGACCTGGCAGGCCCAATTCACCCTGCCGGCGGATGCCGGCCTGAGTGATGCCGAAACATTTCACTTCATCTACCGCGGATCCGACGATCTGGATAATCTCAGCGACAAAATCGTGGACCATAATCTTTTCCAGGTCTACCAGGGCGAACTGCCGCCGCTTGAACTTCCCCAGGGTCTGAGCGCAGTGGCCCTGGCTGAAGGCAAAATCCGGCTGACCTGGAATGCAGTAAATGAGGCCGTGGGGTATCAATTATACCGTCAGGCACCGGCGGAAAGTGAGCTGACCGCATATCAGCGTCTCGACCGGGTTGAAACGGTTACGGACCCCAACCGCAGTTGACGGCGCCTATACCTATGCAGTCGCCAGCATTCGCCGGGAAAACGAGCAGGAGACAGAGAGCGGTCAGAGTGCCGAGGTAACGGTCGTATCTGATTCGGTGGCTCCGGGCGCACCCCGCAACCTTTCCTTAGAGCTTGTGGCCAACGGCATCAAGGCCGAGTGGTCTGCGCCGTCTTTTAGCGAAGGGGTGACCTATTCGCTCTACCGCGCAACCGCATCTGAAATTACCGCGGTGGAAGGGCTTGACCCCCTGGCGGTCGGCATTCCCCAAACCCTGGTGGTGGACCCGTTGCCGTCACCATCCGCCCATTGTTATGTGGTTACAGCAGTGGATGCGGTGGGCAATGAGTCGCCGCCCTCAAACTCATTTTATCTGAACTTCCAGCTTTTGCCGGTATCCGGTATCACGGTAGTGCAAAAAGACAACGATCCGCCCCAGGGTGACCTGGACGCATCCGGCCGGCAATATCGCCGGCTATGACATATACCTGGGACCGGCAGAAGACACCATCAAGCTGAACCCGACGCTGTTAACCCGGCTTTGGTTTATCGACACGGGTTACACCCGCAATGAACGGCGCTATACGGTCATTGCCAAAGATGACAGTAATGTGGCGAGTCTGGGCCGCAGCATCCGCTTGCCGCAACTTACAGCAGCACTTGTTGAAGGCAGCCGGATCAAACGCGGTATCATGAATCGCCTGGATTATGTCATGTCAAACGAGGGATCGGACCGGGTGGAAGACATCCGGCTGAAGGTCGCGGTGGGTTCCCATGATCACACCTCGGATAAATTCAGTCTCGATCCGGGCACATCCCGCACAATCGCCGTGGTCGTGGGCGGCTATGATGATTTGGAAGGGATGGCCGCTCTGACCACAACCATCGAGGTCACCCCGGGAACCCATGAAACGGTTCAGATTGTACGCAGCGCTGACATCGAAGTGGCTGACGGGTATGTTGGTGCTGCAGATCTTAAACGAGGAGTTCACCCGGGCCGCATCGGGCCGGGTTCGATTTACCCTGGAGAACACCGGTGAAGCGGAAATCGAAATCATGACCGCCCGGAATTCGGGCAAGTCACCCATCCGGTCAAATCACATTTTATCTGGTCGATGAAGACGATAATGTGCTCACGTCAAAGGCATTTAAGCAGGCCGTCGGTGATAAGCTTGTCACTTTATCAAATCGCAGCACCGTGGCCCGCCTGGCTGCCGGCGAGACGTTTACCTCGGATTTTATCACCATGAGCGTGCCGGCCAATGCTCCCGATGATGTCACCATCCGTCTGGAAATCTCCACTGTTTACTACCACCAGGGTCAGACCACCCAGGTCACCATGAAAGGGCTTTCCAGCACCCATCAACTCGCCATGGTTGACACAACCTACTACGGTGAGGTGGTAGCTATTGCTCCCCCAAACCTCCAGCGGCGGACAGGACATCGTTATTTCCGGGCGAGCCGTGGAGAGGGTCAGCGGCGATCCCGTGGCCAATGTACCTTTGAACCTCGTGATCACCTTAAACGGCTTTCAACGTTCCACCGGTGTCTATACCGGCGAGGATGGTATCTTTAATCACCATTTCAAACCGTTGACGGGGGAATCCGGTGTCTACCAGGTACGTACGGTGCACCCGGACCGCACCGACAAGCCGGTTCACGGCCAATTTGTGATCAATCGGGTCAGTGTCACGCCGTCTGCCATCAATTTGAATGTGCCCAAAAATTACAGTAAAACCGTCAGCATCCGGGTGGACACCGGTGAGGGGACGGCCGTCAACAACCTGCGGCTGGAATACAACGAAGAAGATCAACCCACCGGAGAATACCTTCAGGGAGTGCACCTCAGCGTCGGCGATCCCGAATCCTATCTGGGCGGCAAAAAAACGGCCTGGCTGCCCTTCACGCTGTGGGCCGATAATACGACGGATGCCTCCGCAAAGCTGGTGCTCAAAGTGAAAAGCGACGAATCCGATCCGGCCGCCTGGGGTACTGTGACGGTCAACACCCAGTTTTCCGAGGCCAGCCCGGTGCTGTACTTTACACCGAATCACGTGGAAACCGGAACGCCCCGTGAAAAAACAGTCAGCGAAACGGTGGCACTGGGAAATAAGGGCCTGGCACCGCTAAATGACGTAATGCTGTCACTGCACAACCCGGACGGCAGCCCGGCCCCGAACTGGGTCTATCTGACCTCATCCGCCGACCAGGGCACCATTGAGGTGGGCGTCTGGCACAATGTCGGCATTGCTTTTTCTCCCACCCCTGCCGTGAACGAAGGAAATTATACCTTCGGCCTGCGGGTGAGTGCTTCCAATTATGCCGCCACCACCATCAATTTGTATGTGGCTGTAACCCAGGAAGGTCAGGGGAATGTCTTGTTTAAAGTCTCCGACATTTATACCGGTACCCTCAACCCAAACGGCGATGTCATCCAGGGGTTCAGCGGCGCCAGGATAAAGCTGCAAAATGAGGGGGTCCTGACCGAAGAATACACCGGTTACACGGACAGTTTCGGCGAAGCATGGTTTGAGAGCATTCCTTCCGGTCAATACAAGTGCCGCATTACCGCTAGAAATCACCAGGATTACATCGGCCGTATCTGGATCAAACCGGGAGTTTCCCTTAATGAAGATGTTTTCCTGGATTACAACCTGGTGACGGTGGAGTGGGAAGTCAATGAAATCACCATTGAAGACAAGTATGAAATCGTGTTGACCGCCACCTATGAAACCGATGTACCGGCCGCCGTTGTGGCCGTCAAGCCCGCGTCGATCAGCCTGCCGGCCATGAAAGCCGGCGATGTTTTTAACGGTGAATTCACCCTGACCAATTACGGATTGATTCGGGCAGATGATTTGAAAGTGAGCTTACCGCCCGACGATCCGTATTTTACCTACGAGCTGATGGGCGGTCTGCCGCAAAGCCTTTCTGCCAAAGAACAAATAACCGTTCCCTACCGGGTGACCTGTATCAAATCTCTCGATCAGCAGGAGGACGGTCAGGCCACCGGCGGCGGCTGCCATAACTACAGAACGTGCGCAGTTGTGGATTACGGCTATGTCTGTGCCAACGGGCAGGCGACCAAAGCCGCGATCAATCATTGCTGGACCCGAACCTATGGAGAATGCACCACTGCCGGCGGCATCATCACCAGCGCCGGCGGCGGCACCTGGAATGTAAGCGGCGGCACCGCGGGCGGCACTATATCCAAGCCGGCTCCCAAGCCCGGGACGATTCAGGGGGTGAAGTGCTTTCCAAAGCCGACTCTAAAAGAACGGTTTTTTGAAAAATGGGAAGCTTTGAAGGAAACTTATAAAAATTGGAAACAAAAAGTCGGCTGCTCGGTGAACACGGTTACAAGGGAATACAATGACGATGCCGTCGATCTTGCCGTCAAGGTACCCGGTGGGATGGTTTCTGTCCAGCGGTGGTTTTACAATAACCAGTGGTCATGGGAGCATATCCGCAATAATCTTAAATTTAATTTAAATTCCCTGGGAGGCGGGATTGAATCCGTAGAAAAGGGGGGTGTCGTTTACAAGGCTTCAGCGGCGGATTCGAACGTGTTCATCCAGGATACTTACCGCATTACCCATCTTGAAGACACTTATCGCTGGGAAGATAAACGTGGCAACTGGAAAGAATATGATTCATCCGGTCGTTTGACGTCATACGGCAGCCGGTCCGGTGCCGTGGGTCGACTGTTATACGAGGAAATAGAAAACGGCAGGCTCATCGGTGTGGCTGATCGCAACGGCAGCCAGGTCCTCTGGCATTTGTATGACGGAGAAGGTCGACTGCATACCGTGAATGATCGTGATAACCGCAAGGTGGAATACAGTTACACCAACGGCCGTTTGACCACCGTAAGAGATGTTTTAGGCAACGATACGACTTACCAGTACGACAGCAAGGGACGGATGAGCATAACTGTCGATGCCGGAGGACGTCCGACCATAATTTCATATGACGACTATGGCAACGTTAAATCCGTATTGGACCAGCATGGTATCGGCCATCGCTTTGAGTATGATTTCGATGAAGCCAGAAGTGAACAATATGTCAGGATAACGTCCACATCCGGCAGAATCAAAGAAATCTGGTACGACAAAGACGGTGAGACCAGAAAAGTGGCCATCAATGGCCGGATCATGCAGAAAATTGAAAAGGACGGTCGAAATCTGATCATCACCGGGGAGAAAGGCAAGGTAACACGCAAGGAATTTGATGAGTGGGACAACCTCACCCGGGCAATTTTCCCTGACGGCACGTCGGTATCCTTTGAATACGAGCATAAATTCAACAAACCCACCCGCACGGTCGACCAGCGAGGAAATGTCAGTGAATACGAATATGACGGACAGGGGAATCTCATTGTAAAAACAGAGGCGGTCGGGACCACTGCCGAGCGGGTGACAACCTATGCTTATGACGAATCCGGCCGGCTTCTTACAGCCACCGTTGAAGCGGATGTCGACACAGAAGCCGCCACGTCCACGTTTAGCTACGATGAAAACGGTAATGTGGCGTCCATTACCGATCCCGAAGTCAATAAGACTCTATTTTTAAAATATGATAATTCCGGCAACCTGCTTGAGCTGCAGGATCCTCGCGGGTATGAATGGACGTTTGGGTACGATGATCTGGGGCGGTTGACATCCCGGAGTGATCCCCTCAACCATACCACGACATATGAGTATGACGCAGCCAACAACCGCACGGCCATCATAAACGCCTTATTAAAACGCTTTGAGTTTGAATACGATGACCACAACAACCTGATTAAAGCCATCGATCCGTATCAAAAGTTCATCACCACTGAGTACGATACCGACAATCTGCCGGTAAAGGTTATCGATCAGGAAGGCAGCCTTTCTGAAGCCAAATACGATAATGAGGGCCGTATTATTAAGGCCATTGACGGTGCCGGCAACGAAATCGTCTACCATTATGATGAAACATCGGCGACATCGGTATCCTCTTATAAGCCGGTGCGCATCGATTACCCGACTTACAGCCACAATCTGCAGTACGACGTCATGGAGCGGCTCGTCAAGGAAATCGATGTTCTGGATGAAACCACCAGCCAATCCCGCAGCTACGTCTATGATGAAGCCGGCAATCTGGTTTCCAGCACTGATAAAGAAGGCAACCTCACACGATTTGAATACGATGCCCTGAACCGGCTCGTCAAATCTGTTGATTCTCTGGGTTATGAAACTAAACGCAAATATGACAACCGGGGCAATCTGATAGAAATCCAGGATCCCAACCAGGGTATTACCTTCACCGATTATGACAAAAACAACCGGCAGGTAAAAGTCATCCGTCCCATGCTTCAGGAGACTGCTTTCGAGTATGATGCATCCGGCAACCGCACAGTGGTACTGGACTCCAAGGGACAAAAGATTGCCTATGAATACAACCCAATCAATCGTCTGACCCGGGTCCGGTACTATGCGGCCGGAGACCACAGCAGCGCGGTAAAAACCGTAAATTTTACCTACGATGACCTGGGCAATATAACCTCCTATAGTGACGGTACGACCGTGGCTATCTATGAATATGATGATTTGCAGCGCAAATTAAGTGAATCGGTCGACTACGGGTTGTTCACCTTCGACACCTCCTATACATACGATGCCAATGGGTCGAAAAAGACATTTACCGGTCCGGATGGGGTCACTATCAGCTACAGTCATGATGAAAACAATCGCCTCGCCGGTGTTTCAATTCCCGGACAAGGGCTGGTAACCTACAACTATGACCGCCAGCATTGGAACAGTCCCGCCGGAAAGATGCTGCCCGGGGGAAGCAACGAGAATTATTCGTATGATCCTTTGATGCGTGTAAAATCGATTATGATCAAAGATCCGGGGCAGAACACTTTGATGACACGGGATTACACTTACTCTGGGGCGGGCAATATCACCACAAAGAATACCGAGCATGGAAATTACCATTTCCAGTATGACAATCTTCAGCGGCTGACCGAGGCGGCAAATCCTCTGAGCGCTGACGAGTCCTATAGTTATGATGCCCTTGGCAACCGGTTAACAGCAGCTAATGTAGTGGGAGACTGGCGTTACAATGCCAACAATGAGCTGTTGGGTTATGACAATGTATCATATGCCTATGATGATAACGGCAATACCATCCGCAAGACCCACGGAGTCCAGGACACAAACTATATATACGATGTGGAAGATCGCTTAGTGCAGGTGGAAGACGGTGTTGGTGCGGTAATTGCCGAATATTACTATGATCCTTTTGGGCGCAGGTTGTGGAAAGAAGTTGACGGAACACGGACATATTTTGTATACTCAGATGAAGGCTTAATCGGTGAGTATGATGAAAACGGTGCAGAGATCCGAGGTTACGGCTATGCGCCGGATTCGCAATGGAGCACCGATCCGCTCTTTTACAAACAGCAGGGTAAATATTACTGGTACCAAAACGATCACCTGGGTACCCCGCAGAAGATTATTGAGACCAGTGGCAAGGTTGTGTGGTCTGCAGTATATGATTCATTTGGTAATGTACAGATAGAAACGGCAGAGATTACCAATAACCTGCGCTTTGCAGGCCAATACTTTGATGCTGAGACCGGACTGCACTACAATCTGAATCGATACTATGATCCAACAACTGGAAGATATCTGAGAACGGATCCATTTGGCGAAGGGCTCAATCTATATGCTTATGTGTTTAACAATCCTGTTAGCCGGATCGATCCTTTGGGGCTTTGTGCTGTCAAAGCCGGGTGGAATTGGAGTACAGACACATTTTGGAAAGGGATGGATTCCGTCTCAGATTTTGTTGCGGGATTTGGAGACACACTCACTCTTGGTGGAACTAAGTGGATACGTGAGCAGTGGCAGGGGGCTTTTGGTTGGTATGATCCTGTTGACTATTCATCTAATGCCTATATTGGTGGAAAATG
>PVMK01128621.1_pt1 | contig 12540 bp, 12 predicted proteins | sample 1853481 | NCBI WGS metagenome assembly PVMK01 (sample SAMN08533507, study PRJNA380276) | Marine sediment metagenome, whole genome shotgun sequencing project.
GATTGACGTCGCTGTCGAATCTGTTAATTCGGCGGACTTTCTAACTTTGGAGCAAAAGGAAGATATATTTTATGATAACGCGGCAAATTTTTTATGATTGACTGATAAAGAAATCAAAAAGCACAAAGATCAATGATAAACACCAAGTATCCACTCCTTTTCTTATTTATATTCATAAACAGTTTTGCCACGGCATTGTACTCCCAATCACTTACCAAAGAGCAATGGGAGGAAGATATAAGTTTCTTTGCATCCTCGATACGTGAGCATCATCCCAATCCGTTCAAAGATATAAGTGAAAAGTCTTTTCAGCATCAGATTGATTCATTACAAGAAAGTATCTCAAACATGAAAGATTATGAGGTTATGGTTAAATTAATGGGCATCTTGGCTCAGTTAAATGATGGTCACACACAACTTCAACCCGGTTCGCAATTTTTAACTGGTCAGTATCCTCTTAGTTTTATTGTTTGTAATGATGGTATTTTTGTTAACAAAGCTCCTGTGGCTTTAAAAAGAGTTTTAGGGAAGCGTCTAGTAAAAATAGGAGAAGTGTCAGCCGAGAGTGTATTTCAAATAGTCTCTACAATCACTCCTCATGACAATCAACAAACACTTATGAATTGGGTTCCATCAATTTTGACTTTTCCTGAAATACTTGAAGCATTGAAAATTACTCCTGACAGAGATAGAGCTCGTTTCGTTTTTAATGATCACAGAGACCGAGAATTCATCCTTGATCTAGTGCCACTACCCTTTGAGGAAAAAATAAATTGGATCAGCAAACCTGGCGCTGATAATTTGCCTTTACATCTCACTAATTTGAAGGTGAACTATTGGCATAAATATTTGGAAGAGGAACAAACACTCTATGTCCAGTATAATAAAGTACAAAATGCTAAATCAGAATCCATAGCAGAGTATTTTACTCGATTGTCATCATTAGTTGATGAATTTCAGCTTGGTAGCATCATATTGGATGTTCGCCATAATGGAGGAGGAAATGATCATCTGAATAGCCCAGTAGTGGAATGGGTAGAAAGCTCATTACCAAAGGTGAATGGGAAACTATTTGTAATCATTGGACGAGGTACTTATTCTGCTGCACAAAAACTAGTTACTAAGCTCGAAGCATCGACAGAAGTTATTTTTATCGGAGAACCAACAGGAAGCAGCCCAAATCATTTTGGAGATCCCAAAAATTTTCAACTTCCTAATAGTAAACTGACTTTAAAGATTTCATCATTGTACCATAGGGATGCTCCTGGAGATGAAAGAAAATCACTAGAGCCTTCTATATTCATACCATTTACCTCAAAAAATTACTTTGGAGGAATAGATTTAGTACTAAAGACAATTCTCTCAAAACAAAAAGACTAAATTTTATCACTACAATATGATAAGCAAATAACTGCGTACAACAACGCATATAACTTATTTTGCCATTCTGCTTGCCATAAAATTTTGCTACCTTTATTTTGATTAAGCAACACTGAAAAAATTGTCGTATATACTTGCTTGATTTGCCAAGGCAAATTGATTCATTCAGAATGCCAAAGGCAAATCAAATCATATACAAGACCATTAGATACAATTAATATTCATACGATGAAACATTTAATGATTGGAATTGCTTCCTTACTTTTTTTGGTTAAACCTAAGTGGACAGAATGAATTAACTACTGAACATTGGCGCAAAGATTTATTATACCTTCAACAGAAGATTCATTCTGACTATCACTCATTATTCAGGAAAATATCAAAGGAAGACTTCGATCAGCAAGTTTCCTTACTATATGAGAAGATTCCTGATTTAGAGAGTCATGAAATCAAAGTACATTTTAGTGAATTGGTTTCTTTATTTGGTTACGGTCATACCGCACTTGGACTTTATTCCTGGGACATCACCCCTAGCCTGAAATTTCATCAATTACCCATAAATTTTTATTGGTTCTCTGACGGTATTTTTGTACAAGGAGCAAACAAAGAAAATGAGAGGGCTGTGGGGAGCAAAGTAATCAAAGTTGGTAATTATAAAGTCGGGGAGGCTTTGGAATTAATCAAACCTATTACCAGCGCAGAAAATGATCAGCATTTCAAGGCATATGGTTTAGGTTATTTGGGGGTTCCGGAAATTCTTCATACAAAAGGGATTATTGATGATATATCTTCGGTAAAATTCGTTTTAGAAAAGAATGGTAAATCATTCAATATGGAAATAAAGCCCATAATTTCTGAAAGATTTCCCGGAAATTATTTTTTAATACAGAATCAGGGTAATTGGATTAATGCCCAGACCTCAGAACAGATACCATTGTGGTTAAAGAATCCGGATCGCCGGTATTTCATTGAATATCTCCCTAGTCAAAAAATAGTGTATGTAAAACAAAGCAGTATTCTGGACGAGTCAGAGGAAAAAATTCCTGCTTTTTATAACCGTGTTTTTAAATTTATAGAAGAAAATGAAGTTGAATCAATGGTCCTTGATCTTCGGTTAAACAGTGGGGGGGAAAATTTTAAAATTATTCCAATATTAACAGGGGCAATTAAATCCCGAATCAACCAAAGAGGAAAGTTCTATGTTATTATAGGAAGACGGACTTTCTCCGCTGCTCAAAGTCTGGTTAACGAACTGGAAAAATATACAGAGGCTATATTTGTTGGAGAACCAACAGCGGAAAATGTTAGCTATTTTGGCGATACAAAAACTGAAATACTCCCCAATAGTAAACTGAGTATACGACTTTCATACGTTTGGTGGCAAAATGCGAATGTTGCTCCCGACGATAGTGACAATCGTCAATGGACTGAACCAGATATTTTTGCCGAACTTTCATCCGAAGACTATATCAATGGCAGGGATCCTGTTATGCAAGCCATTTTGAATTACAAACCACAAGCTCCTCTTAACGACCTTATGGCAGATGCTTACTCAACAAGTGGAATTGACAACGCAGTTAAGACATATAATGAATACAAGGCTGACGAAACACATAAATATCAAAGTACCGAAGCACTCATCAATCGCTTAGGTTATCAGCTAATGAATCAAAAAAACTATAAGGACGCAATTGTTATTTTTGAACTTAACACAATGTCATATCCTCAATCGGCAAATGCCTGGGACAGTTATGCAGAAGCATACATGAATGAAGGTCAGATAGAACTTGCAATAAAATATTATAATAAATCGCTCGACTTGAATCCACAAAATCAGAATGCAATAAATATGATTAAAAAGATAATGAAAAGAAACTAGGATAATAAATTTTCATCCCTTTACGCAAAATTAGAATTTATAATCACACACTGTATCTAACAAAAAATAAATGCCTTTAAAACGGCATTTATTCAAACGTTGTGTGCAGGCTGAAAAAATCGAACCTATGATAATTGAACATTTAGGAAAACGACCAGAAATTGACAAATCTGCCTACATCGCACCGAATGCAACAATTTGCGGAGACGTCAGTATTGGAAAGAATACCAGAATAATGTTCGGTGCACAAATAATTGCAGAAAGTAGTCCTATTGAAATTGGAGAAAATTGCATAATTCTCGAAAACGCTGTTATTCGAGGAACTAATGGATTGCCTGTTAAACTGGGTGACAATTGCTTAGTAGGACCAAATGCGCATCTCGCGGGATGTACTATTGAAAATAATGTTTTTTTGGCGACTGGAGTTTCAATTTTTCATGGAGCACTAATAAAAAAAGGTTCTGAAATCAGGGTAAACGGAGTTGTTCATCTGAAAACTATATTTCCCGAAAACGAAACACTCCCAATTGGTTGGATTGCAGTTGGGAATCCAATGAAAATGTTTCCACCTGACAAGCATGATGAAATTTGGGAAATCCAAAGAAACTCCAACTTTTCGAATTTAGTTTATGATATTTCCGAGCAAGAAAATTTGGCTGATATAAATAAAAAACTTTGTGAAACAATGTCAGAAAGACTGAACGTACATAAATCTGACCGAATATTGTGAGTGGAAAACCAGCACATAACAACGCATATAATTTATTTTACCCCTAGCTGTGAAAAACTATTTTGATTAACTTTAAAACACGGAGTAACTGAATAATATGTCAAGACAAGCTTCTTTAATTTGCCACACGCGTGTCGCTGAAGCTTTAGCGGAGGCACAGGCAAATTTGGTCTATCCAGCTTGTCCTATGGCAAAACAAATCATATACAAATCCGTTGGCAGCAATTAAGACGAATATATAATGGAAATAATAAATAGCAATTTAACGGACTTACCAAAAATATTTGATTTGTATCGGGTAGCCACCGAATATATGAAATCAAAAAATCAAGTCTATTGGCCAGAATTTCCAAAAGAATTAATTATAAAGGAAATTGAAGAAAAAAGGCAATGGAAAATTATCATTGATGGCCAAATTGCTTGCGTTTGGGCAATAACACAAAGTGATGAATTGATTTGGGGAAATAAGAACAATGAAGCTTCGGTTTACATTCACAGGATTTCTACAAACCCTAAATTTCGAGGACAAAACCTTGTAAAGCAAATAGTAAATTGGGCTAATGACTATTGTAAAAAAAATAGTTTGAAATTTATTAGAATGGATACTGTTGGATTAAATAATGGTTTGATTAATCATTATGAAAAACTTGGTTTTGATTTTTTGGGAACTAAAGAACTTGAAAACACTAACGGATTACCTAACCATTATAATGATGGCGAAGTTTGCTTATTTCAAAGAGAAGTAGATTAAATAAAAAATAAGCAGCTGCTAACAACGTGTATAAAACCGTTGCCAGCAATGTTAGACTGATAAGAAAATTTATGATTATGAAGAACAAAAGACTTAAACTCATCCTGCTCACCGTAGCATTTCTATTGCTCTTACCGTTAATAGCGATGCAGTTCACAGATGAAGTAAATTGGACTCCGTTTGATTTTGTTGTCGCGGGAGTTCTACTGCTCGGCACAGGTCTAATTTTTGACCTTGTAATAAGAAAAATAAAGAATATCAAGTACCGAATCGCTTTCTCTGTAGCTCTTTTGGTAGCTTTCCTCCTCATTTGGGCAGAACTTGCTGTAGGCATTTTCGGCACTCCACTTAGTGGAAGCTAGAAAGTAAATTGAAAAACATAACACAGTTGGCAACAAAGTATAAAAGCAGAACGGAGCCTGTCCCGAAGAAATGAGGGGTTTAGCAGGTCGTTGTGTGTAATTAAGAAATAAAATTCTTCTAACTAAAAGATAAATAATATGAATACAGGTACGATTGAGGCACTTTGGCGGTTCCCGATAAAGTCCTTTCAAGGAGAAAAACTTGATCAGGTAGAATTTGATAATCATGGTATTTTGGGTGACCGTGCCTATGCACTTATTGATAAGGAAACTGGCAAAGTAGTAAGCGCTAAAAGTGTAAAGTTATTCCCAGACTTGCTAATGTGTAGCGCTTTTTATTTAAAAGAACCGAGTTGGGGTGAAGAGATACCTTCCGTACAAATTACTTTAGCAAATGGAACTTCAGTCAATAGTGATTCCAAGGATATTGATCAAATCCTATCGGATTTTTTCGGGAGAGATGTCACACTTGCTACTGTTGCCCCAGAGAACTTCACCATTGACCAATACCATCCGGATTTGGCTAACCTCGACCCTGCAGGAAATCGTAATATTTCCATTGAACAAAAACTTGGATCGGCTCTATTTAAAGACATGGGTGTTGATTCTCCGCTACCTCCGGGATCGTTTATGGATGTTTTTCCAGTTTCCTTGATGACGACATCGACACTGGAATATATGCATGAACTTCGACCAGAAACAAATTTTGATATAAGAAGATTTCGTATGAATGTAGTGGTGAAAACTACTGACCCTGGCTTTGTTGAAAATGAATGGGTTGGAAAAACGCTCACTATAGGAAATAATGTCTCACTCGTGATAACAATGCCAGACCCAAGATGTGTGATGACCACACTCCCCCAGAATGGAATTCCCAAGGATAATTATGTTCTCCGAACGCTTGTAAGCAATAATCGACTTGATATTATGGGATCAGGAAAGTTTCCTTGTGCCGGGGTATATGCTGTTGTTGGAGCTGCTGGATTAGTCAGCGTTAACGACAATGTGGAATTAAGTGAGAATATTTAAATTCCATAAAGTACAAATGAAATAATAAAAACTACACACAACAACGGCTATAACTCAGCGTGGAAATGGACAAGTAAATTGAAATTCCTACTTTTAAACGAACAAAAACTAACCAATGATAAGATTCTTTAGAAAAATTAGATACGACCTTTGGAGAAAAATAAAACTGGAAAGTATTTGAAATATGCTATTGGAGAAATTTTGCTTGTCGTAATAGGAATACTCATTGCCTTGGGTATAAACAACTGGAATTCCACAAGGTTGGATAAAAATAAAGGAATTGAAGTATTAAATGTTATTGTGAATGAATTGGAGTCAAATCAGCAATATTTATCTAACTTAATGTTAATGGAAGAAAAAAAATTAGCATCTTCAACCAAACTCGCAAAATATTTTGGAAGTCCCCCTCCACTCATCGATGTGGATAGTTTCTATCGTTGGTCTGAAATACTTTCGGATATACCTCCTTTCGCGCCAAAAAATACTAATCTTTTATCAATTATAAATGCAGGTCAACTCGAATTGATTACAAATGATTCCCTTAAATATATATTGACAGATTACCAATCCAAGCTCATTGAGTTAGGAGGAGATTACGAATATGGTAAAGAAGTTTGGAAAATTTTAATCTTACCATTTGAATCTGAAAACATAAGCAAGGTTAAACATTACCAACTACGATACCATACTCAAAAAGATATTGACAGTGCTTTCGAATGGAAAATTTCTGATGTCATGTCCAATCGAGAGTATGAAAATATTATCATAATTAACATGGCTTTAACTGAACATAAAATTTCAAAGCTGCAACGGTACATTGAACATATAGAAACAATGAAGGGTGCTATAAACAATGAAATTAACTTTTAAGATTTTATATGTTTTGATTGTTGCATAACTAAAGATAATTGCAAAAAAATGAAAAGGTTTTTTAAAGTTAACCCATCTGAAGCTAGATTGAGTAATTTGGCAGCAAAATAAAAACTAACCAACAACAAAGTATATAAATAATGCGTCAAATAGGGCTATCTTTGCGTTCTTCCCTATTTTTAATAAACAATCACGCTTTAAAAAATTAATTCGTAAACTATGAAAAAAGTATATTTTCTGTTAATAATCTTATTAGTATTCAAGAGCTTGGCTATTGCCCAATCTAAAACTGATAAAGAACAAAATAAACCAGTTATAGCGTTGCTAGGCACATTTCATTTTAAAGGCTCATCGGATATGATGTCTTTAAAAACAGACGACTTATCCTCCCCAAAAAGACAAAATGAAATTGAAGACTTAATCAATGCCTTGGTACAATACAAGCCCACCAAAATAATTCTTGAATATCCTTATGGTAATAATAAAATTGATTCATTATATCGACTTTATCTGAATGGATCACATACTTTAACTATCAATGAAAGACAGCAAGTAGGTTTTAGATTAGCTGCTATGATGGGACACAAAAGTGTATATCCTGCAGATTACAGATTGGATCTTCCGTTCGATCAATTGATGACTTTTCTTCAAGAAAATGGGCAAATGGGACTATTTCAAGGCATGATGGCGGATATGAAGGTCCAGGTCATAGATGTTTGGCAAAAAGCGTATAATGACTTAACTCTAAAGGAATTTTTCATATTCCTAAATAATGATAAGTACGATGCAATGAATAGAAATCTATATTTGGAATACATAAACAAAATGGGGTCAGAAAATAATTATGCAGGTTCAGAAGTGGTTACTAAATGGTGGGAGCGTAATTTCAAAATTATGTACAATATCGATTCCATAATTGAGCCAGGTGATCGAGTTTTAGTATTATTTGGACAAGGACATACATCCATTCTGAAGGATTTTTACAAAAACAGAAGTGATGTACTGTATATAGATATACTCCCGTATCTAAAAAAATAGGAAAAACTAACGCCAACAAAGGCTATACTTAATGCGGGTTTTATTGTGGATTGAGAGATTGTATAAGCGATAAAATTTGTTATAAATTGAAAAAATATTGCTTCGGAATCCTGCACTTAACATAGCCAAACCGTTGTAGCACATTTAAAAGATTACAATTATTAGATTAATATTTTATGGAAGATAATCTTATTAACTACGTTGAATTCAAAGCAAAAGACCTTGAAAAAATAAAAACCTTTTACACTAAATCCTTTAATTGGACATTTACAGATTATGGGCCAACTTACACAGTATTCTCTGAAAGCGGAATTCAAGGAGGATTTGAAAAAACTGAATCGGAAATTGTTAACGGAGTATTGGTTGTTTTATATCATAATAATCTTGACTTGATAAAAGAAAAAATTATTGAATCAGGTGGAAAAATATCAAAAGATATCTTTTCCTTTCCCGGTGGACGTAGATTTCATTTTCTCGATCCAGATGGAAATGAACTTGCCGTTTGGTCTGATAAATAATAGCGTGCTACAATAACGTGTATAATCCATTGCGCCTTTTTTGTTAATTTGAAAATATATAACTTTAACTCGTGCTGATCTTTCTATGCAACGGAATCATCCACAAACACGTTGACAATTATTAAATAACCAACCATATGAATAAATTACTAAAAAACGTTTTGATACTATGTTGCTTATCATTTGCAATAAATTCGTCAATAGCTCAATCAAGTAATGCTACTTATATTAAAGCCGGAAAATTATTCGATTCAGAAAAAGGAAAGATACTTACTGATTACATAATTAAAATAGAAAATAACAGAATAACGGAAGTAGGGAAAAAGGTGGTAGTTCCCGAAAATGCAAAAATAATTGATTTATCAGCTTATACAGTGCTTCCCGGATTAATAGACGGACACACCCACTTAATGACTCTTGACAACTTAAACGATGATACACCTATGGCTGACAAGTTATTATTCGAAGGTGATGCATTAAGAGTCCTTAGAGGATCCAAACGTGCTAAATCATGGTTAGAAAATGGCTTTACTACAGTAAGAGACCTGGGAGATTCGGGGGCCTTTCTTGATGTTGCCTTAAAAAGAGCTATTAATGAAGGTACAGTTGTTGGTCCCAGAATGTTTGTATCCGGACCTATCATAATTTCTGAAGGTGGGCAAGTTCCAGGCTTGGTAAAAAGCTACAGAGAAGTAATTTCTGATGAATATACTATTGTAAGGAGTGTGGATGACGCCATTAATGCCGTTCGGGTACACGTGAATTATGGTGCCGATATTATTAAGATTTGTGCGAACAATTCGCCTAACAATACGAGCCTGACAATTGATGAAATGAAGGCAATTGTAAAAATGGCACATCGCTATGACAAAAAGGTTACCGCACACGCAACTAACGACCTAGCCGTTTGGGAAGCCGTAACAGCAGGAGTTGATGGCATTGAACATGGTTATCAAATTTCCGATTCAACATTAACTCTTATGGCAAACAAGGGAGTCGTGTTAGTCCCTACTGATCTATCGAGACCTCTTTTTCACAAGCTATATGATATCATTGACTTTAAATGGAATAGAGAAAAACAAATGCAAAGGGCTAAAGACAGATACCAGGATAGGTTGCAAAGAGCCATCAAAGCGGGGGTAACTATTGTAACTGGCTCTGACAATTATTTAGATCTAGAAATGCCTCAAGGGGAAGCAGCCAAGAATATTTTAGTCGCGTATCATGAAGAGGGTATGAAACCTTTACAAATACTAAGTTCATCCACCCATTTATCAGCAAAATTTATGAATAAAGAAAATGAACTCGGAATTATAAAAGAGGGAGCATTTGCCGATATCATTGCTGTAAAAGGAGACATTGAAAACGATTTTTCAAATACAATGTTCAATATAGTTTTTGTAATGAAGAATGGAGAAATTTATGTTGAGGAATGAATAACGGTTGCTGACACTGTATAAAAGCAACCTGCCCATGTTGCGCAAGCAGAAAACGGACATTTAAGAAAATGGAACTAGAAAGAAAGAAACATTGGGAAACGATTTATGAAACTAAAGATGCAAACCAACGAAGTTGGACACAGGAAGTTCCAAGAACTTCACTTGACTTCATCAGGTCACTTGGTTTAAGAAAAGATGCCAAAATCATTGATATAGGTGGTGGAGATAGCAAACTAGTGGATTATTTGCATGATTACGGTTTTGAAAATATAACTGTATTAGATATTTCAGCCAAAGCACTTGATAAAGCAAAAAAAAGACTTGGTAAAAAAGCGGAAAAAATAAAATGGGTCGTGAGCGACATAACCGATTTTGAACCTGACACAATATTTGATGTTTGGCATGACAGAGCGACTTTTCATTTTTTGACGAAGAAAGAACAAATAGCGAAATATCTGGAAATCGCTCGTAAATCTGTAAAAGGCTATTTGATAATAGGAACATTTTCAGAAAACGGACCAACAAAATGTACCGGACTTGAAATCAAACAATACTCAGAAAAAAAATTAACGGAGGAATTGAAAAACGGGTTTAAGAAAATTAAGTGTGTAACGGAAGACCACACAACACCACTTAATAAAACGCAGAATTTCTTATTTTGTATCTTCAAAAAACAGTTAATTTATTGAAATCAAACTTAGGATGTGTAATATCAACATGCATCGTCTTATCCAAATATGAAATTGAATGATCAACAACTAGAAGCCTGCGCCTATATCTTTGAGATCGATCTGGGAAATGATCAAAAGGATTTTAGACAAGATATAATCGAATCTTCCGGAATATCTAACTATTCACCAATTGAATTAGAAAAAAATATTCTTCAGGAACTTGAAAATGGTTCTTATTCTGATGATAACCTGAGGACTTCAGCCTATTGGGCATTATCAAAAAGATTCAATAGAAGCTTGATCCCATTATTTAAAAAATACCTGAGATTCGAATTAACAAATCAAAATACCGGGCCATTATTTCAATTGATGATCGCTCTCAACAATATGGAAGAACCTGTTTTCTCTCCTTCACGGACCGGCTTTGCCCATTTTGAAACAGAATTGAATATGAGAGATGCGGAACTTTATTTAAAGGAGAACAGCCTATAGCAACATGCACGGCTTAGGCGGGCGTAATCCATACACGGAAACGTTGAAAACAATAACCAGGACGTTCAGGCATCATTAAAAATGAGAAGAAGCGGTAGCAATAGATCTTATTAGGTCTTTCCTCTAATAAAACTTATTTACCATCAACAATACGTCTAACAGGAGCTGGTGCTTGAATACCCGCTTTCTTCAGAGCTGAAAATATATCTAAAGCAATTGCACTATCCGTTTCGAGTGTATCTGAAAAGGTTAACCAATACAATAATGCGAAGCTTAAAGTTCCGTCCGGGTCATAACCATAAAAATAGGTTATAGGTGCCGGATCTGAATAAGTGTTAGGATGATCGGACGCAATTCGATTAAAAAGTTCAATAACTTTTTCAGGGTCTGCGCTTGGAGCAGTTTTCATCAATATTTTACTCCTTTTATCTCTATCGGTCAATGTATAATTAATAACCTTCTTGGAAATTAGATCACCATTAGGAATGATCGCTTCATAGCCTGAATAGGACCTAATATGACTAGATCTCACACCAATATCTGTTACCACTCCAAATTCTTGATCGATCTCAATAGTATCGCCTATATTGATAGGTCTTTCAAATGCAAGAATAAGTCCCGAAATAAAATTTAAAACAACGTTTTGCAATCCAAAACCTATACCTACACCTAAGGCACCGAGAATAAAGCCAAGTTTACTTAGGTCTAATCCCGCTGCAGAAAGTGCAATATATAAACCAACACCTATTAGCGTTATCCTTAATAATAGTGAAATAGCCGGCGACACACCGCGTGGAAGCACATTGATCATCCATTCATCCTTAAAAATAGTAGCTGTCAGTTTCGCCAGAATAAGAAATAATATAAAAATGCCAAAAAATGCCAAAATTCCTCCTAATGAAATTGTCATTTCGCCTACTTCCCATTGCAAAATCATTATTTCGTTTATCCAGGATTTGATAAAATAGAATAGATCAAATCCTTTCAATGTGAATATTACCCATACTATCAATCCAATCCATATCAGGATGGGCTGAATCCGTTGATGTGTAGCATTGATCATAGTAGATAATGCTTCGATGCTAGATGACCTTATAAGTTTGAAAATTAGCACAACGAGACTGACGATCACCTTTACAGTAAGAAAAACTACAAAACCGAGAATAGTTGAAGTAAGTACACCATATAATAATAATTTTGACAGACTTACCATGCCTATTATATTGGTGATGACAGAGACTAACGATAATAAAATATAAAAGGGTGTTACAACTCTGAATATTCTGTAGATTGGTTTGAACAGAATGGGCGATTGTTTCATTATTTTCCTTCCAACTACAAATGCTACGGCCAGTATAGTGGCATTGACTATCATCAACCA
>PVMK01124049.1_pt1 | contig 12538 bp, 12 predicted proteins | sample 1853481 | NCBI WGS metagenome assembly PVMK01 (sample SAMN08533507, study PRJNA380276) | Marine sediment metagenome, whole genome shotgun sequencing project.
CAAGGCCGCTACGACGAAGCCGAGCCACTCTTAGAGCGTTCGCTGGCGATATATGACAAGGCGCTTGGGCTCGAAGATCCGAATACGATTGCTATCCTGAACGACCTGGCCGAACTCTATCGCGGCCAGGGTCGCGATGAGGAAGCGGAGCGGCTAATGCGTGAGCACGGGCAATGACGAGCGAGTAATTCGGGTTTCTTACGAGCATTGCTCTGCTCCGGCATACACGGAGCCGGCGATGGTAAAATTGCGGCTGAAGAATCACTCGTGTAGCTGGTCAGAATCGCGTGCTCCCCGCTGTTATCTCTGGCTCGCCACAGCATCGACGACGCTCTGGTGCAGATGCAGTTAGAGCTGCGGAAAGGCGATCCTGAGGCCCGCATCCTTCAGAGCGTCCCAAACTGCGCGGCGCATGTGTTATACGAGCGCGTTGGCCAGACGACCCAGCAAATTCTGGAGTGAGAACTCTGTCAGCGCCAGGGGCCGGAACGGGGCCAGCAATATGCCGGCTGCGACCAGCACGCCTTAACTATTGTTTCGGCTGCGACAGATTTCTATAAACCCTGCTGATGACGGTTTGGTTGCTGAGAATGCTCACATGGGTTTCGTCATATCCTCGCACCATCTGCGCTTGCTCCTGCGCGGCATCGCGTAGCTGACTGGTCAGCAGGATTACACCGTCGCTGCTTCCTGAACCGAAAATGCTACTTTTCTGAAACCCAAATATCAGGAGATATGGTAGTCCATCCGGCAAGGGCGTCTCGAACAAGGTCGTGATAAATTCGCTACTCGGATCCAGTTCCCGCCAGACCGGCACCACTGTCGGCGCCCACTTTACACCGCTTGCGGCCGAAGCCACGCCGTCCCATGGCGTAGAGAGTGTCGTGTACGATCGCAGATACTTGCAGGTGTCGTTCTGTGTGCACCGGTTCACGGTACCTCGGGACACCAAGCCACCCATACTGTGTGCGACCACATTCAATTCATCAAAGAGATACCGACGATGCAGCATTTCGACAAAATGAAACATCGCGTTAGCCGCCATCGAAATCCGCACACCGGAAGGATAGCTATAAAACCACGCTTGAAATTTAGATTGGTCCAGTTGTTCAATTAGTGCGGCGAAGTTCCGCGGCGTCCCGTTGACGCCATGGACAAACAATACTGGGATTTTGTCAGGATCGTATGGTTGGAGAAAATGGATACCGAATCCCCCGTCGTCCAGAAATGCATAAGGCTCCCACAGACCTTTCTTCGCCTGTTCTTCTGAAAACCAGAGATTATCAAGCGATGAAATGGTTCCGACGTTGAACTGAATATCGTCGTCTATATGATTCTCAAGGGGCTCATTCACCAACTCTTGCGGAAATGCAGGTTGACCAGACGCCGCTGCAACAATTGAGATATTGATGTGGTCGGTGGCCTCGTTTAACGGATCCACCGCGTCACCCTTTGCCGCCCATCCATATGGTTCGTTACCCTGAAACTTCAGATCCTTATTTAGATCGTCGAAAGCGAAGAGGAAAGTTGGTTCGGGATTCGCGATAAACTCGAATGGCCCAGGTTTAGACATCACGCGAAAGCTCGATATATTCTTTCCTTGACGATCACGCAATCCCACAACTATTAGCGCATCAGCATCACTTCTTTCGACGGTTACGGTGCCGGCAAAACGATGGGAGACGGCCTGCAGTTTCACGAGATCATCTTCGAGCTTGCTAAACGTGCAGCTTACTGTGGTTGCAACTAGGGCCAGTGTCAGAAATGTTTTACAGGTTCGCATTTTAACCTCTGAATCTTTTGTGGCTGGCTATCCTTTTATTCAGGCGGTAGCACCTGTGTTGGAGCCAACCCATACTGCTGCGGCTACGGTAATGGTGCTCAACAAACGTCGTCTTAGCCGCTCGCTCTGGCTCACTGATTTTCCTTCATTGTGAACACCATCCTGGATCGGGGCCATCCTTTGAGGGCTTCAAGAGTCACGCGTCACGGCGGTGTGCTATGTTCTGATCCCCGAGGCGCATATTGCAGCGGGGGCTTTGCCTGGAGGATGTCTTCAGAAAAAGTATTCACGATCTTTTCCCAAAGGTCGCTTTGCGTGCTGAACCAGTCTTCGTTCTTTGCCCAGCAAACGATAAGCAATTCGACACCAACTGTATTGGCGTTGATAACAAATACGGCCGGAGGTGATGGCTCGTCCAAAACGCGTCCATCCTCTGACATTAGTCTGATGCAGACTGCCTTGGCCCGCACCAGATCACTGCCATGTCGTACGCTCAGATTGATTTCGATACGTCTGGACGAGATATGACTGTAGTTCTTGATAGTCATTGACAAGATCGAAGTGTTAGGTACAAACACCAGCGTCCCGTCAGACTTTTCCAGCCTCGTAAAGAGTGGGGATACCGCGGTTACCGTCCCGAGTTCACCTCTGATTTCGACCAGGTGACCGATCTGGAACGGCAACTTGGGCAGAAATGGCAGTAGGAAAAAGATCAATACGCTAAGAAAAAACATGATAGAGAGTGCGATATGACTAATTGCAACCACATCGACTCCTACGCTAATGAATACCATCGATGCCGTGGCGATCAGTATCAGTGCATAAACTGCAACTCCGGTAACCTTGATTAGTTTTCCCTTGTGGAAGTGAGGGAAAAGGAACTTTGCAGCGATTTTGTGTATTAGATAGATGGCGATTATGCCGCCCATGAGTATAAAAAGACTGCCAAAGATCTGGCCGCCGTATTGGTTGAAGAGACCGACGATTTCTTCAGTCTTCTGACTTAAATCGGTAAGAGTTTCAGTATCTATAGTGCTTTTCTGATCCATAGAATCAGTTCCTTTGAATTCAATCCGCATATGCTAGGGCTCACTCCTTCCTATCGCGACGCTCACTAGCTTGCTACTGGTATTCTGAAGTTGTGGTTCGAATGATCCTTCTTGGGGCAGTCTGTTGGGGGTTTGAGTTATCTGGGTACTGGTGCGCAATCGATAAAGATGCGTCCGTCTTCACGTACTCCGTAGTACCGATCAAGGCCGCAGTCTCGCTCATCGCCGATCTTCCCTAGAAGTTGGTTGCTTCCGCTATGTTCTGTTCACGTACGCTGCGGCGCTTACCTCAGGCAGGTCAGGTACCCGCTTGTGCGCAAGCGCACCGGTGCCTGCCGGACTCCAGTCACGGGCGGGGGGCCAACGGCAGAGTAAGGATGGGGTCGCCTGGTTTTGTCGCGCCCAGCTGCGAATAGAAGAGACTGTAGAGGGCCTCTAAGAGCGCCTTTGACTTGTGGTCGTCCAAGTCGATCCAGAACCAGTGGTCATGGAGGGAGACCTTGTAGGGCGTGTACTGCGGCTCATCCGTTGACGAGCGCACCTTGAAGCTGAGCTGCCGTTCGCCGGTTTGTTGAAAGCGGACCGGCGGGACGATGCCACGCGCCTCGAGTTCGGACGGTATCTCCACGTATTCCGAGGCGATGCCCATGATCTCCTTCAGCGAGCGGAAGCCGACGAAGATAAAGGTCGGGCCCCGGCCGAGCGCGACCTCGTCGTTCACTGCACGGATCTCGTATTCCCGTGAGCCCGGGACTACACCCAGCGTCCTCAGAAGCTCCTGCGCCTCGTGGTTCTCAGGGTCTCGAACCACGATGAGCGGCGTGTGGTACTCAAACGCCATCAGTGCTTTGCCGCGCCCTGCGGGACCGATCATGGGTTCGGCATCGACCCACAGATAACCATTATTGGTCGCCCAGACGTGATCGAACGCCGTGATACTGCCCTGGTCGACCGGTATCGCCGACTTCGGAACGTACCGCTTGCCCTTCGCTATCCAGGCGAGATTTCCTTTGATTAGCTTGCCCATGGCTTCAACCCGCGCTCTGTAGAGCTCGCCGTTCGGACCCGGAACATCAGGCGCATCATTGATGCCGGACGTGATAAGCGCGAAGAGCGGCCCGTCATAGACACCGCCCCGGTTCGAGTATGTGATCGCATCGTAGAGATGCACCGGGAACAGAATGTCGCGTGCAAACTGGTCATCGCCACGCGGCGTAAAGGTGATGGTGGGGGAGTCGCTGTAGCCCACGTTGGCGCCCAGGGTGCCGGTGGCGCCCTCCCGGCAGCGCCAATCCCTGCGGCGCCCGCGCTCGCTCCCGCGCTCACCGAGAACTGCGCATTAATCTGGGTGACAGCGAGAAACTGTATCGGGTCGCCGAAGCGGAGCCGGACGATGTTCAGCAGCATCTCTCGCGATTCCGCGAGCTGCACGGCATCGTTATACCCCTGATGCGTGTCAACAAGCTTGTCGGGGCCGATGGACTCGCACCCGGCGACCACCGCTACCAGCGCGACCGCGGCAACGATATTCGGCACGGTCTTCTGCGCTATGCGCCGTCTGTCTACCTGTATCATTGTGTCCTCTCGTGCACGGATCTCGTATTCCCGTGAGCCCGGGACTACACCCAGCGTCCTCAGAAGCTCCTGCGCCTCCTGGTTCTCAGGGTCTCGAACCACGATGAGCGGCGTGTGGTACTCAAACGCCATCAGTGCTTTGCCGCGCCCTGCGGGACCGATCATGGGTTCGGCATCGACCCACAGATAACCATTATTGGTCGCCCAGACGTGATCGAACGCCGTGATACTGCCCTGGTCGACCGGTATCGCCGACTTCGGAACGTACCGCTTGCCCTTCGCTATCCAGGCGAGATTTCCTTTGATTAGCTTGCCCATGGCTTCAACCCGCGCTCTGTAGAGCTCGCCGTTCGGACCCGGAACATCAGGCGCATCATTGATGCCGGACGTGATAAGCGCGAAGAGCGGCCCGTCATAGACACCGCCCCGGTTCGAGTATGTGATCGCATCGTAGAGATGCACCGGGAACAGAATGTCGCGTGCAAACTGGTCATCGCCACGCGGCGTAAAGGTGATGGTGGGGGAGTCGCTGTAGCCCACGTTGGCGCCCAGGGTGCCGGTGGCGCCCCCGGCAGCGCCAATCCCTGCGGCGCCCGCGCTCGCTCCTGCGCTCACCGAGAACTGCGCATTAATCTGGGTGACAGCTAGAAACTGTATCGGGTCGCCGAACCGGAGCCGGACGATGTTCAGCAGCATCTCTCGCGATTCCGCGAGCTGCACAGCGTCGTTATACCCCTGATGCGTGCCAACAAGCTTCTCGGGGCCGATGGACTCGCACCCGGCGACCACCGCTACCAGCGCGACCGCGGCAACGATATTCGGCACGGTCTTCTGCGCTATGCGCCGTCTGTCTACCTGTATCATTGTGTCCTCTCGCAGAGTTCGTCTTTTGTGCGTCGGCGCATCACTTCTTCTCACTCGTCCCGAGTCCCAGGACAAAGATCCGTTTCTGCTGGATGGTGAGCGGGTGGACCGGCTTGGTGGGGCCCTGGTCAACCGCACCCGCCGTCTTTCTACGGGTCGTACCGCCGGTCTCCTCGGTGCCACCCGCGGTTGGCTTCTTGGTAGATTGTGTCAATCGGGCGTCGGCCGGAACGCTGGAGTCATCTGCCATCGACACGCCATCCGAACCGGCGAAGAAAGCTAGAGCAAGTACCGCAACGCGAATCAACGCAATTCGAGGGCCACGCTTTTCCCTGCAATGTGAGAGTGTTCGGTAAGTGTGCCCGAACATGTTCAGATTACCGCCTCTGCCACGGCCATCGACCACTGATTTCGAGTGCCGTGGTCCAGCCAAGCATGGTGCGAACGATTACCATGGCCGCTAAAAGGCCCATGCTCTCGAGCGAAGGCTCGACAGTAATGGTCTTTAAGATTGTTGCAGCAACAAGAATCTCCAAACCGATCAGGACGGAACGTCCGAGCGTCCGACGATAGCGATCCAGCGAGACAAGGGGTCGCTGTTGACCCATTTGGTGGAGCCACCGTGTGGTGTCAATAATGAAACCGAGGATAAGAAAACTGGCGCCGCAGATCTCCAGAATATGAGTAATCAAGACAAGACCTTGTACCACCAGCTCATTCACGTTCTTCGTCCTCGACGGGCACTTGCCAGGGCCAACAGCCCTCGGTTTCCAGCGTGAGGGACCAGCTCACGGCCGTGCGAACGATGACAAGAGCTGCCAGGAGCGCCAACGACAGAAAGGTCGGTGTCACGGTGATCGTCTCGATCACATCGGCGAGGACCAGGATTCCGAGCCCCAGCATCAATACGCCGCCAAGTTCGATCTTGAAAATATCGAAGTTGTTTTCCTGCGTCATTTCCCTGAACCGCCGTGCATAGCGCCACGCGGCAATAGAAAAACCGACGATGATCACCGCCACTGCGAACAGGCTGATGGCGTACCCAGCCTTCTCCAGGTATTCAAGGATCTGTTCGGTCAACGTCAGTACCTCAGGAGGTCCGACCTACGATAAGTGCCATTTCCGCAACGACACGGGTTTGAAAGCGCCTCCTGTAGTACATGGGGTACATCGAAGCGGAGATCTTCAGTTATTCTAACGCTTGCTTGACTAACGGCGACGAAGGTTTCACCCGACCTCGACCGTGCCATCCTCGTGAATCGCGATCGGATCGCCCATCTGGACCGTCTCGAGGAACTCGTCGCCGAGCATGTCGATCGTCACGATACGCTGGTCCTTCCAGATGTCCGACATGAGCACGCCGGCTGCGGCCAGCGTGTCGATCGGCTTCGAGAACAGCAGGGCCTCGGGACCCACGCCGATCGCCTTCATCCCCATCAGGCACATGCCGCCCATGGTGGACCCGACCGTCGTCGGGGTACAAAGGATGGCGCCCGAGAGGTCCTTGCCATACAGCTCCTTGTTGCTGGAGTCGGTACAGGGCGCGGCGTCGGTTCTCCCCGCGAACATGTTCTCAATGTACGAGCCGCTCGTGTTGAACGGCTGCCTGGACACCGTTGCTTTGCCGGTGACCTTGCCCGGAAGGACCACGCGGCCGCGAAACGTCTTCTTACTCATAACTATCTCCTTGCCCCAACTGTGGCTTGTCGGTCTCGTTCCTCGTTGTCCGAACCATTTTCAGTACGGCACCTTTCCGGTCGTCGCGATCTGCACCAAGTCGTCGTCGTCGTAAAGCCGCAGTCTGCTGTAGAAGCGAGCCTTGTTGGAATTGGTCACGCCCCGATCGATGTCCGCCATGCCCTTCAGCCCCTGGTACGCGGGCGTGCAGATGTTCGTGAACTGGGCGCCTGCGCGGAGCATGTCCCGATACAGGATGGGATGCTGGTCCAGCAGCTTGTCCCTCACCACGACGGCGCTGGCCATGACGACCGGGATGGCGAACTTTTCCTGTCCCGCGTCCTTGAGCGCGTGGTCGAACTTCTTGCTCCAGTACACCGTCTCGTCGTAGGTGTTGTGCGGGCATCCGATGTAGACCGCCGTCGGGTCGCCGTTTGGATCCATCCAAAGGTTTTGAAAGCCGTCGCGAACGCGCTTGAGCTCGGCGTCGTCGATCACGTAGGTCTGGTGGTCGTCAACCAGCAGATCACGTCCCTGATCGATCGCTTCGGGCGTGACGCTCTCCACGTGATACAGCCCGACGGCGCCGCTCGAGGCGGTGGAAGAGCCCATGGCCTTCAGCTTGCCCATCGCAACCAGATCGGGCTTCCCGTCCTTCATGCCGATCCACTGGTCGATGCCGGTGATGTAGGGGATCTGCTCCACCACCTTCGTGCCGATCGCGCCGCCCAGGGCGCCCCAATGCGGCTCCTTGGAGAGCCTGACGTCGACGTGCCACTTGGCCTTGCGGCCTTCGTCCGTCAACACGCCGAAGACCGGCACCTTCCCGGCGATGGCGCACAGGATCTCCATGCCGGTTGCCATACGGTTGACGCGCACGCCCAGGACGGAGTTGCCGTAGTTCACGGCCGAGGACTCGGCCCAGGACACCACCGTGCCCGGCTCGGCGGTGTTGCCCACCTCTGGCACATAGCACGCGCAGCTCCAATTGTTCAGCGGCACGGCGCCGAGGCGGGTGTGCACCTGGATCAGGCGGCCCGTCAGCGGGAAGCTTTCGAGCTCCATAGCCCGCTTGACCGGGTCCTGCCCGACGGTATACAGGTCGATGGCCATCGGGTTGACGGTGTAGGGTGCGAACGCCTTGAGGCCGGCATCGGCGATCTCCTCGAACATCTCGAGGACCGGTTCGACCCAGGGTGCCCCGGTGTACAGCGACGAGTGCGGCGCTCCCCCGCAGTCGGCAAGCCGCTCTGCCCCGAAGAGTTCGCCGTGCATGACGATCGTCTTGAGCACCTTGGCCATCACCGGCCCCTGGCTGCCGTCGAGGATGTCCTGCTCCTCCTGGGTCAGGGTCATCTTGTGGGGATTATCGGGGTCGTGCTCCTTCGGGCCGGCGTCGGAGCCCGTGCCGGTCAGGTGGTCCGCGATGGGGTTGCCCTCATAGTCGATCCCGAACTGGTCGCACTGGACGTAGTCATACGCACCCGGATCGCTCAATTTGTCAGCCCCTGTCTTGGTTGCCATTACACTCTCCTTTCTCTTGATTCGTTAGGCTGAAATCGTTGACTGTTTTCGCTTTACGGGATGGCCAAGACGGACAGCTTGCTACCCTGCGCATCTCCTTCTTCGGTCCGCTCCTCGAGCTAAACCTAGAAGAACTCGACATCAGTGCCATAGACTGTGATCGTCCGGGCGCCCCCTGAAATCACATGAAACTCCAGCCGCCGTCGATGGTGAAGTACTGGGCCGTCTGGCCGTGTACCTTGCCGTCGATCAGCGTCGCCACGAAATGCGCGGCGTCCTCGGGCTGGACGAGTCTCCGAGTCGGCAACATATCCTCCTGCTCCTTGCGCTTTGCCGGGTCGGTATCGGCGCCCACATCATGCAGGAAGCTGGGGTAGTCCATCGCATAGGTTCCTGTTCCGTTGACCGTGACACCACGTGGCGCGACGTCCAGGCCCGCTGCCCGAATGAGCGCGTTGGCCCCGGCACGCGTTGCACAATACAGCGCAGCGTAGCCCTGTGGCCGCACGCCGGCGGCGCTGGTGTTGATCACGACCTGTCCCGACCGCTGCTCCACCAGGGGAGGAAGCAAGGCCTTCAACGCATAGAACACCGAGCGGAAATTTCCTTCGTACTGAATCCGACAGTCTTCGGCCGTTGCATCCAGAATGCTGCCCATCCCGTGCGTTCCGGTGCGAATACAAGCGGCATCAAAGCCGCCAAAGGCATCCTTGGCGCGATCGACCAGCTTCTGGATTGTGTCTGGCTTGTTCTGGTCTGCCGTGTCCGGGACGACCTCTACCTTCGCACCCAGCTCGCTCAGCTCGTCGGCCAATCCATCCTTGGCATCGCCCAGAACGAGATTGTGATTCCGGCGTGCCATTTTGAGCGCCAGGGCAGGCATCATGTGCGTTTGCGAATCTGCGAGTATCACCACCCTTTTTTCTCGGCTGTTCATCGTATTCTCCGATGGAAGAAAATCAGTTCAAGTTACGACCAGGCAAACAATCCGGATTGCCGCGTATCTCGACATGCCGGCAGTCAGCGAGCTGATGTCTCGCTTGATCGTCTACCGCTGGCGTTTGTGGAGAATCGGAAATCCAATCATTTTTCCGGGAATTTGCACTTGGATACTGAACATTAAGATTTCTCTGGACAAATCATATTGATTTGGGTCAATTCGTTGCTCTCCCATCGAGGGAATCCGGTCAGGAGTGTGAACACGAAAGTCTGGATGGCGCCGCTCAGGCGCGCAGGGATTGCGGACTTTCGATGGCAACGACTTGCGCCATACCTGGGCGTTATGGCACGCACAGGCGGGCACGCCACTAGACGCGCTGCAGGAGCTCGGTGGTTGAGAGTCGGTGGATATGGCGCACCCAGGGGGGGGACTCGAACCCCCGACCACCTGGTTCGAAGACAGTAGGTCACATTGGAGTTTTAACTAAATCAATGCCTTGCAACGCCCGCATGACTCCGAACCCTGCTACGCAATGCGCCAAAGAGCCCCAAAGAGCCTCATCGAGTTACGATTTAGCTACGCGTCCCTTTCGTATGATCGTTCGGCAATCTACCGGCACCGCAGGGGAGGGGGCACAGCGTCCCAGCCAAAATCAGCGGCCTAGGCAATTCGACTGGAAGGCCGGCTTCGGCCGATAGCGATCATACACACTGGAAACCTCAATCGGGCGTGCGGACCGTCCAAAATCGGCCAAAATCGGCCCTTCGACCAGTGAATGCCAGTGTCCGGTTTGGAGCGCTGCAGGTTACCGTCCGTCTTGTTTACGATCGTACGCGACATCGCCTCCGACAATTGCCTGCAGCACCTGCGTGCCGTAGATGTCTTTGGCATCAATTTCAAACAAGTTCTGATCCAGCACAATCATGTCGGCAAACTTGCCAACCTCGATGGACCCGAACTCATCTTCAACGCCCAGTACCCAGGCACCTTCAATTGTGCTCATTGCGATCGCCTGTTCGAGTGTGATTGCCTGCTCGGGACCCAGCGCCCCTGGCATCTCCGGATCAAACGGGCTCTCTCGAGTTACAAGGCCTTCGATGGCGATGAACGGATCCGGCGTCGGGTTGGCCGTCAGCCAGTCGGAGCCCTGGCCGACGTGCAGGCCTTCTTGCTCGAGCGCGGTCCTGACCGGAAAGATCTTTGCGTATCGAGCTTCACCGATGGCGGGTTCAAACGTTACCTTGCCGCCGATGTGCGGATACCAAAGCGGTGGTGAAAAATCGATATTTACATCCTTCATTGCTGCGATTCGTGCCAGCTCTTCCGGCTGAATCATCATATTGTGTGCGACCTTGTGGCGAACACCACTGTCACCGTTTGCCTCCTTCATCATTTCCAGCGCATCGACAACGCGTCGAATTGATCCGTCGCCGATCGAATGCACGTGTACGCCGACGCCCCACTCGTCGAACATTCTGAACGCATCAGCAAATTCGTCGACGGTCATGTTTGCATCACCGTATGAGCCCGGATTGTTAGCATATGGCTCGAGCAGCGCCGAGGTATGGGAATTGGGACCACCATCTGAAAAAATCTTGACGTAGTTCGGTCGTATACTCTCGGACTCATATATCTGGCGATTTCGAATCTGTGCCTCAATGTCGTCCAGCGTGTACGCGAGATTAAGAGTGGTTTTCCAATCCCAACTGACAAACACGCGTTGATGCAGCCGGCCTTCTGACTCAAGCAACTTCAGACCTTCCAGTGGTGCGCGATGCCCCTCCGCAGGTTGTATTGCCGTGATGCCATAGGACAGGAACATGTCAAAGATATCTTCAATAGGTTGGGCGTACTCCTCAGCGCTCGCCTGAGGGATTACTCGCTCAACCAGCTGCAGCGACTGCTCGTTGACCAGGCCGGTAGGCGTCCCGGTCTCGGAGTCCTTTGCAATCACGATGAGATTGCTCGTTTCGGTATCAGCCGTGATTCCAGCTAATTCCATAGCCTTCGAGTTGACCCACAAGCCGTGGCCAGTCTGATCGAGTATCGCCACTGGCCTGTTGGGCACGATCGCATCAAGCAATTCTTTCTTTGGATTGTCGTCCGGGAAAACGCCGGCAAGATACTGGCCGCCAATGATCCACTCCTTGTCGGGATTCGCATCGGCATAGGCCTTGATCTCAGCAAGTATAGCGTCAGCATCGCCCGGGTTCTGCAGGGACAGATTCATGCTGCCGTACCACGGCGTGATGAACGGGTGTGTATGCAGATCAAAAATGCCGGGCATCACAAATCGGCCTTCCAGATCGATGACTTCAGTGCCGTCACCGGTCACTGTAGCGATATCAACGCCAGAACCCACCGCTATGAACTTGCCATCTTTGATCGCGACAGCTTCGGCCCAGGGCTGCGACTCGTTGAGTGTATATATCCTGCCGTTGGTGTAGACGACGTCCGCAACGGTTGTCGTAGACAGCGGCTTGGATTCTTCCAGACTCTCTTGGGCACAGCTGGCAAGAATAGATAGAGCAGCAAGGGTCGCTATTGAGCGTTTCTTCATTCTCTTATTCTCGATGGATGCCTTCAGACACTATTAGTGTGCCAGAAGAAGCGACTGCTATCAGCTACTACGAGTAATGGGGGCAACGCAGTAGTTTGGCAACCAAGCTGCATGTGGATTCCGTTGGGGATGTAGCGAAAGACGGCTCTTCCAAGGTACGTCATCAGCTTGGGAAGTTGATGATGTACCTGCAGCGGATACAGCGGTAGGTAGGAACACCTAAAAGCAGACATTCTGCCTCCTGGACTCGGATGGCCAAAAGGGGTCGCAAGTCGCCGTTGGGCGGCCACGGGTGAATTTCATCACCTGCCCGGCGTGAAACGGCCATGAACGGCCGTTCGTGGCTCTCGATTGCGGGGTCCGCTTACGTTGAGAAAAGCCGCCGTTCGCAACGAAGGACTTCGCTACCGCTCATGACCCAAAGTCGTCATTACGCCGTGCAGTCAAACGACCTTCCAAGGAACAACGCTTAATCCTCTACTTGGAATTATTCCACTCGGACGATGAAATCCTTTTTCTCCCTTGTTTCGAGGTCGAATTGCGAACGGTTAGTGTAATTGACGTGC
>PVMK01168629.1_pt1 | contig 12537 bp, 13 predicted proteins | sample 1853481 | NCBI WGS metagenome assembly PVMK01 (sample SAMN08533507, study PRJNA380276) | Marine sediment metagenome, whole genome shotgun sequencing project.
AATACGGCAGCATTTTCTCTTCCGCCCATGTCAGGGCATCAAGGGGCGTCATTCCCCAGTTTGTAGGGCAAGTGCTGATCAGCTCCACCAGACTAAAACAACGATTCTCCATTTGATACGTAAAGGCCTGCTTGATAGCTTTTTTGGCCTTTTTGACGTATTTGGGTCTGGTCAGGGTTTGCCGGGTAATATAGGCGGGCGTTTCCAAAGTTGCCAGCATTTCGGCTATCTTGATAGGCATGCCGGTGTTGACGGTTTTCCGTCCGAAGGGGGATGTTGTCGTCCGCTGGTCGGGCATTGTCGTCGGCGCCATCTGGCCGCCGGTCATCCCATATACGGCATTGTTGATAAAAATGGTCGTAAACTTTTCACCCCGATTGGCGGCGTGCACGATTTCGCCCATTCCGATACTGGCCAGATCGCCGTCGCCTTGATAGGTGAAAACCATCAGATCCGGTCGAACCCGCTTAATCCCGGTAGCCATGGCGGGTGCCCGGCCATGGGCGGCCTCCTGAAAGTCAAATGTAAAATAGTTGTACATCAGGACGGCACAGCCGACCGGCGCTATGCCGACGGTGCGCCCCCGGATACCGAGCTCGTCGATCACCTCTGCTACCAGCCGGTGTGCTATTCCATGGGTACAACCCGGACAGTAATGCGTAATCGTGTCTGCCAGGGCTTGCGGTTTCTGAAATGTTTTTCCCATTTTCGGGACTCCTATATTTTGACTATTTTCCGAACTTCATCCATCACTTCTTCGGGTGTCGGAACTTCACCGCCGCATTTGCCGTACCAGTAAACAGGCCTTTTTCCGGCAATACTGCGATCCACGTCTTCCATCATCTGCCCCATACTCATTTCAATGCTGAACACGGCCTGACAGCTTTCTTTGCGGGCGGCTTCATAGACAGCCGGGCGCGGAAATGGGAAAAGAAACTGGGGTCGCAGCATGGCAACCTCTAAGCCGTCTGCCTTGAGCCGATCAATGGCCGTGCGGCAAACCCGGCTCATCGTCCCGTAACTTACGATTAACGCTTTATAATCCCCATCGAAGTTATATTTCTCAAAACGCATCTCCTCCTGCTCCATTTGTTCGTATTTGGCCTTCAGCTTCAGATTATGAGCGTTAAGTTCGGCGGGATCCAAATAGAGGGTTTTCACCAGATTGCGTTTGTTACTTTTGCGGGTATCCATTCCACTGGTGGCCCAATCATCTTTATTGGACGGTTCTGTTTTAAGGTGTTCCGGAAATTCAACCGGCTCCATCATCTGACCGATTAAACCGTCGCCCAGAATCATCACCGGGTTACGATATTTCTCTGCCAGGGGAAAGGCTTCCATGACCATTTCAACTGTTTCCTGGACACTGGCCGGTGCCATAACCAGCAATCGATAATCGCCGTGACCGCCGCCTTTAGTGGCCTGAAAATAATCCGCCTGGGAGGGAAGAATTCCGCCCAATCCGGGTCCGCCCCGCATAATATTGACAAATACGGCCGGGCACTCGGCAGCCGTAATATAGCTGATGCCTTCACTCATCAGACTGACGCCCGGACTGGAAGAGGTGGTAAACACTCTTTCTCCGCAGGCCGATGCCCCAAAGATCATATACGATACCGCCACCTCACTTTCACCCTGCAAAAATAAGCCGTCAACCTCGGACATGCGTTTGGAAAGATACTCAGCCACTTCAGTTTGCGGTGTAATGGGATAGGCAAAGTAATTCAAGCATCCGGCCCGAATGGCAGCCTCGGCTATGGCCTCATTGCCTTTCATCAAAACTTTACTCATCTTCATCCTCCGTTTATTTTTGTGCCGCCTTTTTCTCTTCGATTTCGCTGATTGCTATAGCCACATCCGGACACATCGTACAACAAATTGCACAGAATATGCAATCTTCCGGACGTGCCTGGAAGGCCGGAAAATAGCCCTTATTATTAAGCTTGTCTGAAATTTCCAGAACATTTTTGGGGCATGCATCAACGCATATCCCGCATCCTTTGCAGATATCGCTGTCAATAAAATGTTTGTATGTCATCCAGATAAACTCCCCTCTGAAAATTGACGATTGACGATTGACGATTGAATATTTGAGGAATTCTATCGTTTTTATCTTTGATGGTCTCGTCATCTTTCGTTTTTTTAAGCGCAGGTGCGCAGATTATCATTTCCGGAAATTTTGGATTAAATCAATTCCCCGAATTCTCCAGCCTCTTTCCAGGGGTGGGAACCAGTTGCCTGGCGATGGTCAAAACCGGACAGGTAAATCGTTGAATTTCGATATCCGGCAGCAACTCCTGGGCAATGGTGATAAACTCCAGCGGCAGGCCGCTTGCGGCTGATAATTTTTGAAGAAAATCATAACCGCTGTAAATTTCTTCGGTGCCGGTCTCGTCAACCAGGTTGGCATTGCCGATAAGACCCGAGATGGTCAAATGAGCCGCTTTTTCAATTTCATCCCTAATTTTCAAGCAACCCTCAACGGTGGTCGTCCGGGGACGCAATGGGATTAACCACCTGCAGCATGTGAACCTGCCCACCCGAAAATGCATCAGCCAGAGCTGCCAGGACCATTGCCCCGGCATCATCGCCCCCGACATCCAATATCACCAGGCCATCGGGCCGTCGAATCATACCGCCAATGGTCGGGCTGAGGATCGGAAGATCGGCTTGCATATACTCCTGGGGGGGTAATACCACCTCGATACCGCATGCTTCTAACGCTTTGCGGGCCTCGCGGGTTCTAAAATAAGGATTTACCAAATCCAGATCGGCAATGCGAACGTCCAACCCCCTTGCGTTTACAGTGGACCGCCAGATTTATCGAAACTTCCGTCTTGCCGCTGCCGTAATTTCCGACAACCGCAACGATTCCCTTTAAATTGATTTCCAAATTCGACCCTTTTTAGCACCCGAACCGACGAGTTAGGGGCTTCGCCCCAATAATTTTGAAACGTATAATTATTGAGACCCATGACGCCCGGGTGCCGGTAATTTTTCAGGGGTGCGGAGCGAATCTGGTAATTTAAGTGGAAATTTACATTATGTCAAGAATTTTCAGGACTCTATTAGGGCCACGTCATTAAATAGATAACTAACTGAAACAAAGTAATTTATCTATTGGTATAGTATTTACTTTGACGTTATCCTGGGCGCCTCTACAAGCGATAGTCCAAGAGGCTGACTCTTTTCTCCTTTCGATTCGGCCGGCAGTATGCTAATAAAAATTTATGGATTCAATTAATCGCATGACAAAAGTACTAACCGGGATCGAAAACTGATCAACAAACCCCGGCAATGGATTTCCAATGAGCGAATCGGTCTTTTGTGTAATCCGGCTTCGGTGGATCGCCATCTAACCCCTAGCCGCCAGTTAGTAAATCAGGTATTTCCGGAACAATTAAAAGCGCTGTATTCCCCCCAGCATGGTTTTTTTGCCGAAAAACAGGACAATATGATCGAGTCCAAAAATATGCTGGATCCGGTTTTGAAGATTCCGGTTTTCAGTCTTTATGGTAAGACCCGCATTCCGGACGCGCGCATGTTCGAGCCCATTGATGTCCTGCTGGTTGACCTGCAGGATGTCGGCACCCGGGTGTATACGTTCATCTATACGCTCTCTTATTGTCTGGAGGCCGCTCGAGAATATGGTATCAGGGTGGTCATTCTGGATCGGCCAAATCCGCTTGGCGGGATAGCGGTCGAGGGCAATTGCCTGACTGCTGACTGTGCATCATTTGTGGGCCGGTACCCAATCCCCATGCGGCACGGATTGACAGTCGGCGAGCTTGGTACTTTGTTCAACGATTACTTTGAGATCGGCTGCGATCTGGCGGTGATCCCCATGAGCGGTTGGAAGCGAAGCATGCTGTTTGCCGACACCGGTCTGCCCTGGGTTGCGCCCTCACCCAATCTCCCCGACACCGGTGTCGACCCTGGTTTACCCGGGGCAGGTATTATGGGAAGGCACCAATGTGTCGGAGGGACGCGGGACCGCCCAGCCGTTTGAGCTGTTCGGTGCACCGTATATCGATGCGCCCAAGATCCTTGGCACATTGGAAAATGCCAAGCTAGCGGGGGCTGTGCTCCGACCCACGGTTTTTGAGCCCACATCGAATAAATGGCAGCAAACCGCCTGTAATGGCTTTCAAATCCACGTCACCGATCCCCGGCAATATCGGCCCTATTCAACCACCCTGCACCTGCTTCAAGCCGTAATGATACATCACAGGGACCAATTTGAATGGAAAGCACCCCCTTATGAATATGAATTTGAGAGAATGCCCATCGATTTGATTATCGGTGATCGCGCCATCCGTGAACGCCTTGAAAAACTGGAACCGGTTGATGAAATTGAAGCTTCCTGGCAGGAGGAACTTGACCAGTTCAGAAAGATTAGCGAGGAATTCCAGCTATATAAATGAAGAAGGTACCTGGTGTAAGTTTTGAAGTGGTATAGGGTGTCAGGAATTCGAAAGTTGGAATGCGGAATGGGGAAAAAGAGGCTGGGAAGCGGAAAGAGAAAGCACTAAAAGTGCCTAATCAACTTAATCAACTCAACAAACTCAACAAACTCAACAAACTCAATGAACTCAATAAACTCAATAAACCCAATAAACCCAATAAACTCAATAAACCCAATAAACTCAATAAACTATTTCTGCCTTGAGCCTTTAACCTTCTACCCTATACCTTAAACCTTTTAGTGACCAGTAACCAGCAACCAGATACAAGGAGCCAGCGACCAGTGACCAAAGACCCGAAACAAGCGGCCGCCGACTGGACCCGCAGGTGGTTTAAGGCGAACAAGGTCTGGATGGCCGTTGACGCACAGGGCAAACCGAGTCACCAAAGACGGCAAGGTATTGATCAAATACCAGCTTAAACAGGATTATGAGTACTGGGTTAAAGAAAATAATGTCAGCCCGATTGACGCCCCTCCGCCGAAAACGCAATTGCAAAAAAAAAGAAAAACCCGCAATAAAAAATCCGCTGACGATAAAACCACCGGCGCTGCGGAACCTTGGGACGAATCGGCTTACGAGGACAAAATATGCGTATTCACTGACGGGGCTTCTTCCGGCAATCCGGGCCCATCCGGCATCGGCGTGGTGTTGCGCTATGGGGGGCATGAGAAGGAAATCTCACAATTTATCGGCAACGCCACCAACAATATTGCTGAGCTTAAAGCCATCGAAATCGGGCTGTCCGCTCTAAAAAATAAGAATATGCCTGTCAGACTGTTTACCGACAGCAAATATGCCTATGGATTGCTGATGCTGAACTGGAAGCCAAGGAAAAACCTGCAACTTGTGGAATCCATTAAAAAAACGATGGCCACATTCAAAGATTTAAAATTTATTAAAGTCAAAGGACATTCCGGTCACCCGGAAAATGAGAAGGCAGATTTTCTGGCCACCTCGGCCATCAAAAAGGCTAACCAGTAGCTCTCAAAATCAGCAGATGCTATCGATCTGCCTGCGTTGCGCTTGCGTGCATAACCAAAATCTGGACCCCCCCCCCTATCCGAGTGTTGGAGTATCTCGGGATAGGATCCCAGATTCCGGATCATTACCAATACTCCAGCTACTCCACTTACTACCTTGCACTCACGTATGGGTATCATATGCATAAGGCTTCAAGAGCTTAGACTGTGCTCACCTGCCCCATTAATCCGCTTCGGGCATGTTAAAAGCAGTAGAGCCCGGCACTACACGCTGCCGGGCTCTGGTCTAAAAGATAGATGCAACTGCGTTTTAGTCTTTTTTCAGGGTCTCGATTTCGTCTTTAAGTTCGGATATCTCTTGTTTATATTTTTCCACGCCTTCATCGGCGCCGGCATCAGTTTCTACGCTCTCCTCTTGTTTCCAGGTATCTTTGAGTTCATCAACGCCCAGGTAGATGGCCAGAGCACCGCCAAGTAAAAGCATCACAGGGATGGTACCGGCAATAACGGTTAAAAATTGAGGAAACCAGGCCACTATTCCGATCACCCCCAATAATGCGGCGATTGCACCGCCAATTAATGTCTTCATATAACATTGACCTCCTTTCAAATACATTCAAATAGTCAGGGTAGATAGAAGGGCCCGTTTGCAGGCTGACTCTTTGTACCTGCAAACGGTTGCAGCCCTTTAGCTCAATTGCTCGAAACGTACCATAACATAGTCAGTAACACAAGCCAATAAAATATTGCAAACCAATACCTATTCTGCTAATTTTAATAAAAATCCTACCGGATATACACCATGACCAAAAAAGAAAAAGCAGCACCGCCAGGATACAGCGGACCATCTAACCGATGGATCAACAAAATCCTGCGTGGTTCCTATGATCATTACGCCTGCTTGCTGCCGGACAAAAGCGGCAGCTTCTCAAATCTGCTTCTTAAGCTTTTTTACTCAGGGATTAAGGTCGATGACCGGCAGACCGAAATTATTGCGCATCTGGAAGAAAACGCCATTGTCGTTTATATAACCAAATTCAAAAGCTTTTTCGAATACCTCTTCTACTACAATCGCTACCGTCAGGAAAATCTGCCCTATCCCCAGATAGGCTTTGACTACAAAGTTTATATCTGGCAGCCATTATCGCGGATAGTGAGAATTTTTTTGGCCAAAGTGGATTTTGTTTTGCGGCATCAGGCCTTGCCGGATCCCTATGACCGTGGATATCTCAAACAGGAATTGATTAACGGGCGGTGTGGATTCTTGTCGCTGGTCGGGGAAAAGAATTTTTACCGCCGCTTTGTAAAGGCCGAAACCGACCCGATACATTACCTGATCGAAATTCAAAAAACCATTGACCGGCCGATTTACCTCATTCCGCAGTTGATGTTTTTCAGCAAAACCGCCCGCCGCGAAAGCCCGACAATGATTGATATCCTCTTCGGTCCCGAAGACAAACCCGGCAAACTCAGACGCCTGTTCACCCTGTTTAAAAACAGCGGCAGGGTGTTTGCGGAAGTTTCCGAACCCCTGAATTTAAAACGCTACCTGAATTCTGAAGAAATCCGGCACCAATCGACTGAATATCAGTCATTGGTATTGCGTCGCGACCTGCTGGTTCAACTCAATGCCCATCGCCAGAGCATTACAGGGCCTGTCCGCAAATCAAGAATAGAATTGAAAGAAAGTATTTTAACGACCGAACGCTTTCAGCGCTTTATGGAAACCTACTCCCAAAACCGTAATATTCCCATCCACCAGGTCCGCCGCAAAGCCGACGCCTATATCGAAGAAATTGCCGCCAATTATAAACCGGCTTTTATAACGGTGGCATCGGTTATTGTGGGATGGCTTATTCGGACAATGTTTGACGGATTTACAACCAACCATGAAATTCTCAACAAAGTAAAAAATATGTCTCTCAAGGGGCCTCTTGTCCTGATTCCCAGCCATAAAAGCCATATTGATTATCTGATCCTGGATTATGTTCTGTATCACAACAACCTGTCGGTACCTCATATCGCGGCCGGCAAAAATCTCTCATTCTGGCCCCTTGGGTCCTTTATTCCGCGGAGTCGGCGCCTTTTTCCTTCGTCGATCATTCAGGGGTGCCGTGCTCTATTCCAGGGTGTTTACCGAATATATCCACAAATTGCTGGAAGAGGGTTATAACATCGAGCAATTCATCGAAGGGGGTCGAAGTCGCACCGGCAAGTTGCTGATGCCGAAGCTGGGTTTGCTGTCCATCCTCATGAAGGCCTATCAAAACGGCGCCTGCAAGGATATGCTAATCGTGCCGATCTATGTCGGATATGACAGAATCATTGAAGAAAAGTCCTATCTGCACGAACTCGGTGGCGGTCAGAAAGAACCGGAAAACATATTACAGGTATTTCGTGCCCGCAAATTTTTAAAAAAGCGCTACGGCAAAATATATATTCAGTTTCATGAACCCATTTCGGTGAACCAGCTCTTAAGCCAGTATGGCCGGCCACTGGCGGATATGAAATCGAAAAGAACTAAATGCCATCACGCGAAAATTAGGCTACCAGATAATAAACGCCATCAACCGGGTGACGGTCGTAACACCCCATGGTTTGGTCGCCGGCGCCATTCTCAATTTCACAAAAGAACAATTTTCTAACGGGGAACTGCTCTCGGTAATTGCAACTTACATGAAATACCTGGCGACCCAGAATGCTAAACTGGCCGATACCATAGTTTCCGATCAGCAACGGGCGTTTGACAAGGTGGTGGAGTCATATACCCAGCGAAAGTTCATCGAACCGGTCTCCAAAAACAAAGAAGAGACCGATACCGAAAAAAAATTTTTAATTAACGAAAATAGACGACTTCATCTTGAATATTATAAAAACACCTGTATTGCCTTTTTTATTCCGGCGGCCTATACCGCCATGGCTATCCTGGAAAAAGACAGTTTCCGTTTTTCCGCCTCCGATTTGCATGCCGGCTACGGGTTTTGGCAGAGTTTTTTTAAATATGAATTCGCCTATGATGTTGACATCCGATCAAAGTTTCATGTGCGCAAAAGCGTCAAGGCCTTGATTGATGACGGCATTGTCATACCCCATCAAACACTGCCGGACACCTATGATGTCACCCCGGCCGGTTTTCGCAAGCTGAAGTTATTCGCTTTTTTCCTTAAAACCTATTTCGAGTCTTATTGGATTGTGCTCAACTTCTTCATGCGTAATCCCGCAAGACGCGGTAAAACCCAAAGACCGTATAAAAAAAATTACGGCCCAGGGGAAATCGCATGTATAAACGCAAAGAAGTCGAGCGTAAAGAAGCGCTGTCGAAAGTCACCTATCAAAATGCGATTGAATTTTTCACCAGTAAGGGAATCAAAGGATCCGACGATACGGAAAAAATTGAAACTTACGCCAGTGCCATACAAAATGCCTTGAAATATCTGCAGTCGTGACGGTAACCGTTCAAAGGTTCAGGGTTCAAAGGTTCAAAAGTTGTGGAAACAGCGCTACCGCCGACTACCAAAAAAGGCCAGCTAGATCTAAGACGAAACTTGTTTTTAACCAAAAAAATATAGAGATGTTGCGGGACCCGGCGGCGGGAGATTAACTCAGCCAGGCAACGATGATCAAAGGATTTTTTTTCGTTGAATCCTGAGCCTCAGAACCCTGAACTCTGAACCCTGAACCTCTGAACCCTGAACCTTTGAACCTTTGAACCTCTGAACCCTGAACGTTGAACCTTTGAACTATGAAAGCTTTAATCCTGGCGGCCGGCTACGGTACCCGTTTGCAGCCCTATACGGACCACACGCCCAAACCCTTGTTCACCATTGCCGGTCGTCCCCTGCTCGGGGTTATCATTGATAAACTCCAGCAAGCAGGGCTGCAAATCTGTTATAATCAACACCCATCACTTGCATCACGCTATCGAAGCATTTGTTGCGGCCCAAGGCTACAGCATACCAGTAGCGACTCGTTACGAACCGAAAATTCTTGGCACCGGCGGCGCCATCAAAAACGTGGCCGATTTCTGGGATACTCAGCCCTTTATGGTCATCAATGCCGATATTGTTGCCGATGTTGACCTGTATGACGTTTACCAGGGCCCATTGCCGTCATCATCCCCCGGCCACCCTTGTGCTTTGTGATGATTCCGCATTTAACACGGTCGCCGTAAAGCAAAACCGGTGGATTACAGGGTTTCGCAATCAGGGGGATCGTGCCCAAGAGCCGGCTGACCGCCTGCTGACATTTACCGGAATACAGGTTCTCGAGCCCCAGGTGCTGGATTATATCCCGGACAACACGCCTTACAGCAGCATCGATGCCTTTAAAAAAATCCTGGCGCAAGGTAAAAAACTGGATGCCTATATTACCGATGGAGACAGGTGGCAGGATATCGGAACAGCGGAGCGTTACCGAAAAATCGCCTTTCAAAAAGCGCTGCTGCAGGCTTTCAAAAAGGCTTTCGGAAATATTCCCGGCCCGGGGATAGAAAAGAAAAAGCTTAAGGGAGACGGATCGGAAAGGCGATGGTATCGTCTGAAAACAAAACGCCACTCACTAATCATGGCAGATCACGGCATCCGGCAGAACCCGGCGACCGCTGAGGTTGATGCCTTTGTTCATATCGGACAGCATCTGTATCGCCAGGGCGTGTCCGTACCCAAAATTTATTTCTGCGACACTTTCTGCGGGCTGGTTTTTCTGGAAGATCTGGGTGATATCAACTTGCAGCAGACTGTCCGCTTAACAGACGAATCGGAATCCCTTATCAACCTATATAAATCCGTCATTGACCAGCTGATCCGGCTAACGCTCCGCGGGGCAGACAATTTTGACCCGGCCTGGACCTATCAATCATCTGAATACGATCAAGAGCTGATAATCGAAAAAGAATGTCGTTATTTTCACGAGGCGTTTTTAAAAGGCTATCTCGGATTTAAGATACCGTTTGAAGATCTGGCAGCCGAATTTATTGCTCTGGCCCGAAAGGCACGGCAGCATTCAACCGACGGTTTTATGCACCGGGACATGCAGTCCCGTAACATCATGCTAAAAAACCATCAGATTTACTTTATTGACTACCAGGGTGGACGCATCGGCCCGATTCAGTATGATCTTGCTTCCCTGCTGATCGATCCCTATGTTGAATTGTCGGACACCATTCAATCTCACCTGCTGGATTACACGATTGAGGCGCTGTCGGCGATCACTGAGGTGGAATCGGAAAAATTTCGCTTATGCTATAATTATTGCATGCTCACCCGAAATCTTCAGATCCTGGGCGCTTTCTCTTTTCTGAGCAAAACCAAAGGCAAACGTTATTTCGAAAAATATATACCTGTTGCACTCAGGACCCTGAAATCCAATCTTATCGCTAAAAATCCGGGGGAATTCCCCGTACTAACGGCCGTGGTAGAAAAGGCTTACGGTCAGCTGCAAAAGACCGGTATCTTACAATCCATTTGATATAATCATAGGAGGAATCCAATGAGCACAATAAAAGTCATGGTTAATGGAATACCCTGGAAATGTGGCCCGGATGGTTGCCGGGCATATATTAAAGGATGATCGGTTTGAATGGATACCCTATTCACTGACCGGACCGGAAATTCAGGAATCTGAATCTACGGTCGATAACATCTCGGTAAAACTCATCCGGCCGGATCAAAGAAAATTACAAATAGAAAAAATAAAGCAAACCTACGGGGAGTTTCTGAGTGTCGATTACACCCACCCGTCAGCGGTGAATCCCAACGCTGAATTTTACGGTCTTTACGGGTTACCGTTTGTGATGGGAACCACCGGCGGCGACCGCAAGAAGCTTGAAGAAACAGTGCTATCTTCTTCCATTGCCGCTGTCATCGCACCCCAATATGGCCAAACAAATTGTCGGGTTTCAGGCGATGATGGAATATGCCGCCGACAATTTTCCCGATTTATTCAAAGACTATTCTCTGGAAATCAAAGAAAGCCATCAGCAGGGCAAAGCCGATACCAGCGGCACGGCCAAAGCCATGGTTGGCTATTTCAACAAGCTGGGTGTTTCTTTTTCAGCGAATGACATCGTCCGGATACGAAATCCGGAGGATCAAAAATCGCAATGGGGAATTCCGGAGCAATATCTGTCCGGCCATGGATGGCACACCTATACACTGGTCTCAGAGGATCAGACGGTTCGATTCGAATTCACCCACAATGTCAACGGTCGCGAGGTCTATGCCCGGGGAACTATTGACGCGATTTTATACCTGTCTGAAAAAGTGCGGGCAGGTGCCAAAGGCCGGATGTTTACCATGATCGACGTCTTGAAAGGCGGCTAACCCTGAGTTTATCCATAGGGTTACGTCAAAGTAAATTCTAAACCAGTTCAAACAGAAGGTTTTATAAGACTATTAAATCACAAATCCCAAGTACCAAATTACAAATAAATTTTGGTGCTTGGAATTTTCATAATTTTCACTATGCAACTAATTTTATTTAATTCAGTCAATTACATGTTGCAATAATGCAGCCTTAGTCTGCATCCTATTCCTGATTCACCCTGAAGACATATTCATCTATGCTTAATGGGTTAAGGTGATGCTGTTTATAGGGATAAAATTCGAAATCCGAATTTCCTTACTAATAGACTTAAGGTTCTATTTTATCTGTTGAACAACTTCATAAACCTTGGCCAGAGCCCGGTCGAGATTCTCGGGCTGATCCCCCCCGGCCTGGGCCATGTCCGGCCTGCCGCCGCCGCGGCCGCCGACTTCAGCCGCAACCTGCTTGACGATATTGCCGGCATGATAGCGGTGGGTGAGATCTTTTGTGACCACTACGATCAACATGGCCTTTGAACCGGCCGCACTTCCTAGAACGACAATGCCGGATTTGATCTTGTCTTTGAGGTCATCGGCCAGATTTCTGAGAGCGGCCGGTGTGTCCACGGTGACTCTTTTGGTCAATACATCAACACCGTCTATCGACCTGACGGCATCCGGCGATGCCTCCGTTGCTTTTGATGCCAGTTTGGTTTTTAGCTGAGCAACTTCTTTTTCTAAAGCTTTAAGATCGACCTGCATCTTTTTGACCCTCAACGGTACGGCCGG
>PVMK01132086.1_pt1 | contig 12536 bp, 9 predicted proteins | sample 1853481 | NCBI WGS metagenome assembly PVMK01 (sample SAMN08533507, study PRJNA380276) | Marine sediment metagenome, whole genome shotgun sequencing project.
CATACCTCAAAGCTTTCCACTGCGAGAGATACCATGCTTAGGCGGCAAGTCGGATTGAAAAGAGTTGAGGATATGAGATTTGCTTACACAGAAAGTTCATTATACGATCTTTTTGCTAGTACTTCTGGTGTTGAACCCGTTTTTCTTAGTGAAACCTATCGCAGCGCATCGGACATTGCCGGATATTCCAATTTTTCATTTTATAACGGCCGGTTGCGGGTTGCTACGGACCATAGCAAGCTGGTTTTCCCCAAAGGGATGCGCCCAGGAATTCACTGGACGGATTTAGCTGGCAACGTTCAGAGTGGCGGCGGTAGCGGTTGTTACTGCCCTGAAGAGGTGGTAGAAATTGTAAATTTAGTTCGTACTATGCTGCTTGATAACAATTTTCGAGGCACCCTGGGTGTTGTTACCCCTTTTAGGCAGCAGGCAAACCGATTGCGAGATGCACTTTTTGAGACCGACTCTGATGAGCTATATGAAGCCTTAAATCGTTCACAGGTCCATGTGGATACCGCACATGGTTTCCAAGGCGATGAGAGGGATGTCGTTATATTCAGCCTGTGTTGTGGTCCGGATATGCCCTTTGGCTCCCGTTCATTTTTAAAAAATACAGGAAACTTGTTCAACGTGGGGGTTAGCCGGGCTCGTGCCCTAATCCACGTAGTCGGTAACCGAGAATGGGCACGTCGTTGCAAAATTCACCATATAGTTGCTTTGGCATCCACCGAATATCAAAAAACTGAAACACTATATCGTGGGCTATGGCACCCGCACGAATCGCCTTGGGAAAAAAAATTATTTGAGGCGCTTTTAGATGCCGGCCTGAAGCCTCGACCACAATATCCAGTTTCAAGTCGAAGACTTGATATGGCTTTGATCAGCCAAAGCGAAGGATCTTTGAAAATCGATATAGAGGTCGACGGTGACTGTCATCGCAATTCCGATGGGACCCGAAAAATTGATGATATGTGGCGAGATATTCAACTCCAGGGATTGGGTTGGAAGGTTATGCGGTTCTGGACCTACCAGCTTCGTGAAGACATTCAAGGCTGTGTAGACAAAATCCATAAGGCATGGAGCTAATATGAGTAACCTAGATAATCAACCAAATGAACTGATCCAGTCTCAGAGTGATAAAGGGATAGGGAAAAACAAAATCAGCGCTTTAGATCGGAAATTTCCTTCTGTTTGGTTGATTGGCACAGGAATATTCTTGGTGATTTTAATGACGCTATGGTCGGGCTGGAAAATAGTTAACATTGAACGTGAACGAGCCCATGTTGAGTTCGAGCGTCGTCTTCTTGAGCGGGATAAACAAGCTTACGAGACCACTCGAAATAAGCTACGAGAATTAGAGGACAGTCAACAACGCTTATTTCGTGAAGTCAGTGATCTACAGAGCAAAGTAAAGAGTGCCGAGACAAGTTTAGAAATTCTAAACACTCAAGTCGATGTAGCTCATTACGAATTAAAAAGGGCAAAAACCGAAAGTAACGAAGCCCAAGCTGAGGCAAAAGTCCTCAATGATAAATCCGCTGCTTTGAAAAGTAAGATTCAAGAGCATATTTCCGAGGCCGTGTACCGAAAGCAACAAGTGGAGGGGCTTAGTCAGACAGAAAAGTTACTCAGACAGAGTAATAGTCAGCTTCAGGTTCAGGTCGCACAGCGCAATGCAGACCTTTCCGGATTAGAGCAGGAAATACAAAATAAAAAGCAGATACTGGAGCATATGACACAGGACACGGCTGAATTGAATAAGCTTTCGGAACGCTTTAATATCATTGCAAAAAATATGGAAACATCACAACAAACTGCGAGCGATGTAATCCAAGGCTTAAACACCAAAGCTATGGGCCTAAGCAGTGCTGTAGATTCTGTAAATTCCCAATCACAAGCGATCTCTGCGCAGATACAAGCAGTTTCCAGTGAGTCAAGTAATTTATCGAGAGTTGTTCAGGGCATTTATAAGGATGGCGAGATAATTAATAAAACCGCGGGAGAAATCCAAAAAGCCAACACAATACTGGATAAAGCGATAAACCGCCTCCAGGATGCAGCCGGCGGTGTCGATAAACAAGCGCAGTTAATCGCGCAGACTCTTGAGTCCCCCCTTACCAGCTTTAAAGATAGTATTTCCACTCTGAGTAAATCATTGAACATTTTCACCGACCAAGTAAATATCATAGGCAGTGAGGCTAAAACACTTGGAATTTATGTAAAAGACCTTAAGGACGTGAAAGATGCTGCGTCAGGAAGCGTTTCACAATTCGCTAAAGCATCGGTGAGTATTAGGGAGACAGCTTCAATCCTCTCTAAAACCCAAGCCGAACTCGCAATCACGGTAGAGAGCCTTAGCAAGAATTCTGATTCTTCAAAAACACAACTCGACAGCCAGCTCAATTCCCTAAATGACCACCTTGGCAATCTTCAAACAAAGATTGAAACATTGGATACAGCCATTTCAAAGTTTTCAGATACGGCAGGAAATCTTCTACAAACATCAGAAAATATCCAAACAGCAAATAAAAAACTGGACGATACAATGGGTCAATTCAACGAAGCCATCGGTAGTATCGATACCCAGGCTCTAAATTTGAAAAATTCCGTTGATGAGCCATTAAACAACCTCCGGAACATCATTAGCACCCTGAATACCACTGCCGATAGTGTTAGTAAGCAAGCCCAGACTTTCGAGGATTATGTCAATACTGTGGGGGGGCACATAGATTTCTTCAAAAGCAAAATTAATGCCCTGGACACTCCTATTTTAAAAGTTTCTGTCACAGCGGAAAATCTTCAAAAAGTGGGTGCCACTTTGGCCCAGATACAATTAAATATAGCAAATGAGATCAATGCGTTGAATGGGTTAGTAGGGCAGGCCAACAAACAGCTTGATGGACAAACAGGCACTCTAATAAATAAATTGGTAGAAATGGAAGAGAGGCTGAGGGGTATATCTGACCGAGTTCAAACATTGGATCAGACGATATCCAGCATAGTTGAAAAGTCCTATAATACGAATGATAAAAAGAATAACGAATAGTATGAATTTGGCAAAACAAACGGTAAGAAAGAAAGGATAATGAAATGGGCGGAATAATCTCTTCATATTTACCTACCATTCTGTGGGTTTTTGGTGGGGCTGTGACTATCCTGTCTCTGCTTATTATGTTCGGCTTTTATATATTTTGGCGATACCGTCAAACAGCACATATTGAAGGCACAGAAGATGTTGCGTCTCTTGCAGCGAAAAAACAAACCCTCCAGGCTGATGTGGAGGCCCTTCGGCAATGGATGCAGGAACAAAAGACCGAGCTTGACCTTCTAACTACTGAACGCGAGGAGCAGAAACAACTCTTGGCTGAACTGGCCGGTCTTGAGAGAAAGTGCGCCAGCAAAGATCAAGAAAATCAGACTCTACGCAATGAGGTGGGCGCCCTTGAAAACCAAAAACACTTATTGGCTCAAACATTGGAAAAAATTGAGCGGGATATAGAAAAATTTGATATTGAGGTTCAAAAACTTGAATCACGTAAACATGATGCTGAAATTATAATTGGCAAACTCGACAGGGACTTGCCAGAGAAAAAAAACGAATTTGAGCGTTTGAGTAGTGAGGTCGAAAGTCAGAGACATACTATTAATGACTTTAAGAATAACATTAGGCAGCTAAAAACCGATATTGAAGATCTGGAATTCAAACACAACTCACTCCTTGAAAAAGTTAAACAGCTACCAGACATGGAGAAAAAATTTGATCTCATAAAACAAAAGCTAATTAAAACAAAACAAGAGTTGGAAGACACCCGGAACGAGCTTGTGATTCAACAGCGGTTTGAAGACGAAACCGCACGTAGGGCTCATGGGTACACCCGCGATGTCGAGGAACTCGGAAAGAAAAAAATAGATATTGAAAATAAACTAAAAGACTTAGAAAAAGCGTTAACAAAACAGGAAGAGCAGCACGCCAAGGCAGAGCATGAATTTGAACAAACAGAAAAACAGCTTTCTGATGCAAAACATAATCTTAAGGATACAAAGGGCGAAGTGGCAATTCAAGAGCGGTTGAAGGAAGAAGCTGCCCTTAAAGTTCAAAAATCTAATTTAGAGATTGACAGACTAAAATCAGAGGAAACTGCGTTAAAAAGCTCGATAAAATCTTTAGAAATACTTTCCAAACGATTGAATAAACAACTTGATGGTCAAGAAGGGGATGCTAACGCCCACGAGGATAAATATCGTGATCTGTGGCATCCGGTTTCTTTTCCAGATTTATCTCCTGTTGCTGGTAGTCCTAATGAGAAACAATTGCTTAAATATACCGCTGATTACATTAAAGGTCAAAAACTGTATTTTCCTGAACGCGTACTATATGCATTCCATACAGCTCTGAAAGTAAGCGATATTTCGCCACTTGTTGTCCTTGCAGGGATAAGTGGTACAGGAAAGAGTGAATTGCCACGACGCTATGCTGAAGGCATGGGGCTTCATTTTGTTATCTTACCCGTACAACCTCGATGGGACAGCCCTCAAGATCTTTTTGGATTTTATAACTACCTTGAAGGTCGTTACAAGGCAACCGAACTTGCTCGTGCAATGGTACAGTTTGAACTGTACAATAGGGACTTATGGCCACTTCCTAAAGATTGGAATCATGACTGTTCTGATCGCATGCTCTTGGTTCTGCTTGATGAAATGAACTTGGCTCGTGTTGAGTATTATTTCAGTGAGTTCCTGAGCCGCCTTGAGTTTCGAAGAGGAATTAATCTGGAAGATGTTAAAAAAAGAGCTGGAGCGGAAATCTCGCTTGAAATGGGCAGTTTACGTGAAGGTGAAAAGCCGATTCGGTTGTTTCCAGGTCAAAATATTCTTTTTTCCGGCACAATGAATGAAGATGAAACAACCCAGGCATTGTCGGATAAAGTTCTTGACCGAGCCTGCGTAATGAGGTTTGGTCGCCCGAAAAAAATTATGGAACAAGTTAATGTACCAGAAGCTAACCCATCGGAAAATGGGCTCACTTTTGATCAATGGAGATCATGGCTTAAAGAAAGAAACTCTCTATCAGAAAAAGATCAAGTAAATAGATGGATAAATGATCTCAACGATGCAATGGATAATGTTGGTCGGCCCTTTGCTCACAGAGTCATAAAAGCAATACAATCCTATGTCGCGAATTATCCTGATTGGGTGTCCAACAGGATTGGAGTTGCAATGGCTGACCAGATTGAGCAAAGAATCATGCCTAAATTACGGGGTATTGAGATTGAAGATGCAAACCAGCCTCTTACAAAAATTCGATCAATTATTGAGCAATGTGATGATCAAAGATTGCTTAATGCATTCAAAAAAGGATCTGAAAACCAACAAATTTTTCTTTGGAGGGGAATAGATCGCATGGAGTATTACGATTAATGTATCCACTTGTTCTCTCTGAGCCATGGGGTCTCCATTCCGATAGCGCAGGGGCATCTCAACTAACAGGCTCGACTTCTTCATCAAAAGTTTCCGGCTCCGGATCTCCGAGAATTATTGCGCCTTTTGGCCTTGAAACAAAATATGGCCCAAAACGTAAATTTCTCCCCCAAATATCTTTTCCTTTCCAATGGGGTGGTGACATATGCATTGCTTTTCAGCTTCCATCAAACCACCGACCTAAAAAAACTATCCATGATTTCTTTCTGTAGATATTTTTTTGCAAGACGGCATTCATGAGGTGATTCAAACAAGTGTTATAGGCCGACCTGATTCAAACCACGAAAGCAGTTTGGGTCGAAAAGTAGACAGTTTTATTGAATGGCAAATTCATTGTTTCCGCGAATTATCAATTGCTGAATCAACTATTGATGAGATGGAAGAAAAATCTTTAAGAATAGTACGCCGAAACTGGATCAGCGTGCGCCGTGTTTGGGTCGATGTTGATAAGGCTGACACTATAATGGCTTTAATTGTTAAATTGGCTCAAGACAAAGACCTCTTGCAAGTATTTGATTCAATATCTCGCAGGCCCAGGCAAATTTTATTGCGTTATCGTGCCAATACCCCGCTTCATCGAATACAAGAAATAGACTCAGCCTGCATCAGAGATATTGCCAGACGTCAGGGACGTACGGTCGCAGAAAAAGCCGGCCCCCGACAAGAGCTTCTTGCAGTCCGCCGACGTGCTTCGGTTGAAACCATGGAAAATCGGGTGTATAGCTGGGTCTTGGATAGAATGCGAGGAAGAGCCAAGGACTATGTCGCCACTAATTCCCATCATACCGGCAGCAATAGAGTGCAAACTGTTGCGAAATGTGGCAGACGCTGCGATGGATGGTCCTCATCAGAACGTTTCGAAAATGTTACTTTCAACCAGTTGCATCATCCTGTTCAACCCAATTACTCTTTGCAGATGGATGAAAGATACAGGCGTGTATATAAAACTTATCGGGAGCTCTTGAAAGAGCGCCAAGTACGGGATGATGCATGGGAATGGCAGCGAATCCTTTGGGCAGAATCGGCCAGGCAGCTTGTTGGCTGTACATTAGTAGAATTCTTCGGTGAAGAACGGGCCAGTACTCCTTATTACAGATTTGAAAGTGAATATGGGATATGGACAGAATCACCTGTTGGATCAGGTCCCTTTAAAACAAAAGCGGGACCTTGCATACTTATTGATTCAAGAGATGTGCTTATCAATCCAGATGCCTGGATTAATAATCCACCTTTTGATTTTGCTCCATATCTTGGTACTCTGGGCTGCGAGCAGGTTTTGTTCTGGCCGTCATCAAGAACATTGCTTGTAATATCGTTCATGTATTGGACTGGTGACTCAGAGCAGATTGGTTTAATACTCAGCAGATTTGGTAAGGCGTTGCGAATATTCTCCCTTGATATTGCCAGATTCACTCGCCAACAATACAGGTGTTTAGGTTTGGTTTTAATAACTGACCCGCAGGCGACTGGGGAAAAACCTGGTGTTGAAGTTGAGATTTGGCCAGACAATTCAATGGGCCTCGAAGCTGTAGGTCTTCGGATTCCTTTTACAATAGACCAGACTGATTCGAAAGATTTCAAGAAGCTTATCAATGATTTCAGAACTGGAATTCAACTGGTTGTTGACGTGGCAATACAATCATGAAAGTTTCAAAAACAAAGTGCCTCGGCATAGACTTGACGCAGCAAAGACCAATGATGGCCGTCGCTGATGGCACGAAAATTGTTGAATGCAAAACATTAGCAGACACTCCGCCTGCGGCATTATTGCCAATTATACATGGCGAGTCTGTAATAGCGGGTGCCGCAGCCCACAAACACCGCAGAGGAACGGGGAGTGTATGGCCTCCGGAATGTCAGGCGCCGGTTTATGGTAATTATCTGAATGGCGTGGGACGAATACCGCTCGTTTGTGCTTGGGTCAAACTTAACAAGAGCGCCAAAGGAGGTTTTTCGGGAAGCATAGGTAATACAGATATCAGTTGGAGACCTATGGGCGCGCGTGGTATTTCCATTCCAGCTGAACACTTAATAACAACGACGACTATTGCTTGGGAGCAAGAATATGCTAAGAAAAGAACAGCAATTATTGTTCCTGATAGCCTGAATGAGGCAAGCCAGCAAGCATTAATTGATAATTTTGGTGCTTTTCTCACACCAAGGCCAGTTGCAGTTGCACTATCATGGTGTTGCCGTAACGCTGATAATTATCAAGGAGAAAGAGAAGAAAGTGAGGAAGGAATCACTATTGGACATTTGGTGGTAGTTACCATGGCACTTGATCAGTGGGAAGTTGTGCCAATTGAGATTAGGGCCAAGATATTTAAAAGTAAATTATGGCTGGTTCCCGTAAGATATCGCGCACACGGAGGGGGTGAAATCCCAAGGGTTGGAGCTGGTTTATTTACTGGAATTTCAATTCCTGCCTGCAGCAATACAGGTGAAGTATGGCAGTTTGTTTTTGGTTCAAAAAAGGCTTCCAGTTATGCTGATGGAAAGACAGTGCCTGCACCGGAGCAAATAAATGCCGCGCGTGAGTATTTACTCTCCGGCTCGACTGCTCGCGACCGTAAGCTGTTTGGAAGATGGAATATCTGGAAAGACACCTTCGCATCCTCAAACCATATGTCAATTGATAGACTTAAAGAGGAAATTGTATCTTTGTATAGGCAACAGCTGCAATTTCTGAATACTGCTGCCGTTGAACGGTGTCTCGGAGTTGTAATTGACGGGGCCTGCGCTCGAGTCCGTATTTCATCAAACAGGCGGTTTGGAGATATTATAGCATCAGCTTTTGAACGTCATAACACAGAAATCGGTGATGGATTTGAAGCTGTGAGAGGGGCGGCCTACACATCAGCTGCATTAGAAAATCACTTACCTTGTTATCGGGAGACAATTATACCGATAGGAATTCATCATCATCGCAGGAATGAGCAGGGGGACTTGGAAAACGCATGGAAAATGCTGGTTGAGGGAACGACCATCAGGGCAGGTTCTAAATACATTTCATCAATGCCTGTCGAAGGGTTACAAATTAAACACGGAGAGAAAATATTAAAACTCACTCTCCGGCGCCCCTCCGGTAAAGAAGAGTATATCTTCAAACAAGTAACAGCTGAGATTCCAGAGGAAACTATACAGGATGAACCTGTCAAAATCTCCGCAAATCTTCAGCCTGGACAGGGCTTCGCTAAAGTTACCATTGATTCAGCCCGAGAAGGGATTTTCAATACTTTGTTAAATTGGCGTTCAATGGAGCCTTGCGATCCGCCACCGCCCCCTCCCTTGGCTTATTTGCCGAAAGTGTCACGTGTAATACATGACGAGGATATGTGGTTTGAAGCAGAAACGCATCTACGTGAGGCAATTAAGGCTCTGAGGGACAATGATCCAGATTTGCAAAAAAAATTTCGACTATTACGAGAACATATAAACAAGGTACCATTGGCCGATAGTAGGGATGAGTATCGTGGACGTCCTCCGAAGGGAGATCCCTTTTTACATTATGGAGTTTTTCCTTCTGATGGAAAATTAGAGAAAGTAAAATCTCCAAGCCTTGCTTATGAATTTGTTAAGGAATGTGAAGTTCATTTTTTATGTCGAGGAATACAATTAAGAATTAGAAAATCAATACAACAAACGGTATCTTGGTTGTATCTCGCATGCCCGTCTGGAATTGTCGAGCATGTTCGCCAAAATTTAGAGCGAGATTTGGCCAATATGTCTCAGGTTGACTTACACACAATTGGCCTCTGTTTTGAAAATTCGTCTGATATCAAATTGTTTTTTGCTGTTTTAGAACGACTATTTCAGCTAAGGCATACAGGTATAAATAATTGGCTAAGAGCCAGTCGAAACATCGTCCGCTTTCGCGATTATGCTTTACAGCCGGAAATCGTGACCCGAGGTCGTCTTGAAAATATTATTTCAGGTCTATTGCGAAGCCTTGAAAACGAGGTCATGGACTCTAATTTTAAAAGAAAATTTGATAATTGTGTTCTTTCCATCCTGTATTTATTGAAGCGTCGTCGATATGAGCCTGATTTTCTGACCTCCAATAATAATCACTATAAAAGGTTGGATAGCATATTCTCAAAGCTTCTAAATATAAGGAGAAATGGATTATCCGCTCGTCAGTTTACAATAGTATCAGTTACTCTTAAATTTTTGCACCAGGAAGCTAGTTACGCTGATTTAAAAGGAATAATGATTGAAGTATAAGAAAAATAGTTGTCCGTTGGTTTTAGCAATTCGTATTTCAGCGTTTTAGTGTTCCCCACAGGCGTGGGGATGAACCGGTCTGAACCCGTGAAATAATGTCACGGATTGCGTGTTCCCCACAGGCGTAGGGATGACTTTTCTTAACCTCAACCTAGACCTTAACCTCGTGATCCCCCACGGGTGTGGGTTTGACCCGTTCCTTCGTTCGCCTGCAGAATGAAAAAGAGAATCGAGGCTAAAATGCTATTTAAAGATGAACATGACTTCTCACTTTTTCCAAAATGTTTTTTTCTGGCCGCCATTATTACTGTAAGTCTTTTGGCCGGCTATTTAATGTTTAAAGATGTGAACGGCCTGGCTCCCTGGTTAAAACCATATGCAATAAACGGTAATTTTGCGCGCCGGATTATTCTGATGTTTTGTTTATTGTTTTATGTTTCGAGATTAATTATTACCGTATTTGTTTTTTTGAAACGTAAAATGGCCTGGAGTGAAATGCTTCTTGTTTCAAGCCTGATGTCGTTTGCCTTATTTTCTTTTGCCAAAGTTGGTGGCAGCAGTAACCACCCAGTTGGGGGGTTGGATTATTTTAGCATACTGTTATACCTGTGCGGTTCCTGGCTGAATACAACCTCTGAATACACAAGGTATATTTGGAAAAAACAGGATAAAAACAAGGGACGGCTTTACACACAAGGGTTGTTCAAATATTCCATGCATATCAATTATTTTGGTGATATCATACTTTTTACAGGTTTTGCTTTGGTTACACTTCGTTTTTCAATGTTATTCGTTCCCCTTGCCATGGCCTTGAATTTTGTTTTTTTTATTATTCCAAGACTTGATAAATATCTGGCAAATAAATATGGTGAAGAATTCAAAGAATACGCAGGAAGGACTAAAAAGTTAATGCCAGGAATTTACTAAGATTCAGAGCTCGTTGAATAGTTTACTGGTTGATTAGGTAAATTATAGTGATAGTTTAAGAATGTTACGATTGTTAAAAACTTTCTTTTGAATCATGAAGTGTCCAATTATTTTGCAAATAAGGATGGATAATGACAAGAAGAAAAATTGTTTTATCATTTTTAGGTTCTGTCGGTTCTGTAGTTGTCGATTTTGGTATTCTAAATTATGTGAATAATAGGATCGACAATATCTTTTTTGTTGATACCTACCTCGTGGTTTGGCCGCGATGTAGGCCATTGTTATAATTGAACTAATCCCGCCGTAAGCGGGATAAAAATGACTTAAATGAGCTAACATTCATATGTGACAATTTTCGTGCATCCGTCTCCAAGCTGTTTACAATCCTTTCGGATATTGATATGCTGCTTTAAAATTGCATGGTTCAAAAATTTTTAGGGAGATAATTAAGATGAAATATGCAAAAACAAAAACAACCGCTGATATCCTCCAAAAAATTGAAAGCATTGAAAAAGAGGTTAAGGATTTAAAACTATATGTACTCAAGGATTTCTCTCCATCCAGTAAAAAAGTAATATCGCTAAAGGGCATCCTAAAAGGTGTCACTATTACCGAGAAAGATGTTAGCTCTGCAAAAAAAGCTCTTTATAGCAGTGTCAAACTATAGGTAGATTATGAATTGCATTGCAGACACACATGCCCTTCTTTGGTGGTTTACAGACAGCCCTAAAATCAGCCAAAAAGCGTCAGAAATTTTTGAAAAATGTGAAGCAGGAGAAAATATCATTGCTTCAACGGCCAAATATCTAAAAGTCCCTATCATAACAAAGGATAAAGCCCTTCAGGCTCTCAAAACAGTTAAGACTATTTGGTAGAAGAATAGCGCTTTTCCAATCAAATTATTTCCACTCTGACCATAATTTCCATATTTCAGAACTCTATTTTTGATCAAGGTTAATATGGGCGAAAGTTGTTAAGTCATCCATTTTTATAATTCTGTCCGTGAAGAAGTATGAAACGGAAGTTGTAAAAAAAACGGATCAAAGGAGAAAGGATTTAAGAATGATAGAATTAACTAATTATCCAAAACTGGATTGCCCATTCGTACGCAAGACGTATAAGGTGAACAAGGATGATTGGCGGAAACATGGCCGGAAGTTACAACTTAGAAAATCGGAAGTTTATCTGGTTACGCCGGAAATTACTCCCGGTTACGAATGGGTATTTGATGATCCGGATACGATTGCGGTGGAAAAGCTGGACGGAACCAATGTCAAGCTGTTAACTGAAAATGGCAGATTGACTTCCCTTTATAATAGAAAGAATCCAATCGACCCGTTAAACCTGTTTATTTCAAAAGGCAGAACTGCCATCATCGAAGGTATCTTCAGGGCCGTTGCTAAAGGATATATTGAAAAAGACGGAGAGCAATGCGGTGAAGTAATCGGTCTTCATATTAATCAGAATATTTATAAATTAGACCATTGTATCTGGTATCCATTCGAAAAAGCAGTTAAACATTTATCCTATAGATCCTTCCACGAGCATGAGAGAAGTTTTGAAACCTGGAGTTCCTGGTTTAAAGAATATTTAATATCGCGATTTTCCGCTAAGATGGGCAATAAGATCATGGCGGAGGGGTTGGTCTTTTATAACCTGAAAAGAAAAGAACAAAATAAGGTTTACAGAGCAAAACTTCGCCGCGATATGTATGATTGGTTCTATAGCGATAAGATCGAAATTAATTATGATTCCTGAAAAAGACCTCGTTGAATAGTTTACTGGTTGAATGGTTGTCGCGACGAAGTTTTGCTCTGTATATCTTATTTTGTTCTTTTCTTTTCAGGTTATAAAAGACCAGCCCCTCCGCCATGATCTTATTGCCCATCTTAGCGGAAAATCGCGAT
>PVMK01180817.1_pt1 | contig 12535 bp, 12 predicted proteins | sample 1853481 | NCBI WGS metagenome assembly PVMK01 (sample SAMN08533507, study PRJNA380276) | Marine sediment metagenome, whole genome shotgun sequencing project.
TATCAGTCTTCGATCAGGAAGCTTCTCAGCTGATCAGATCGAGTCGGATGGTCGTCCGTTGCCATACAATGAGTTTGTTGCATTCATTGAGAAGCAGGACTTTCATACACAGCGGCGAAAAGCGCTGGAAATCATATAGCGTAAACCCCAGACATAAAAAAGCCGGGCGCCGCCCGGCTTTTTCATTAGCTTTGTTATCAGTCTTCGATCAGGAAGCTTCTCAGCTGATCAGATCGAGTCGGATGACGCAGCTTGCGTAGCGCTTTCGCCTCAATCTGACGAATACGCTCTCGCGTCACATCAAACTGCTTCCCGACTTCCTCCAGCGTGTGGTCGGTATTCATATCAATACCAAAACGCATACGCAGGACTTTGGCCTCACGTGGTGTCAGACCGGCCAGAACAGAATGTGTCGTTTCCTTCAGGCCCGAAGATGTAGCCGAGTCGACAGGTGAGTGCACCGTCTGGTCCTCGATGAAGTCGCCCAGGTGTGAATCTTCGTCGTCGCCAATCGGTGTTTCCATCGAAATTGGTTCCTTCGCAATCTTCAGCACTTTGCGAACTTTGTCTTCCGGCATTTCCATGCGTTCAGCCAACTCATCCGGCAACGGCTCACGCCCCATTTCCTGAAGCATTTGTCGAGAAATACGGTTGAGCTTGTTGATTGTCTCGATCATGTGCACAGGAATACGGATGGTTCGTGCCTGATCCGCAAATGATCGCGTGATTGCCTGACGAATCCACCAGGTGGCGTAGGTCGAGAACTTGTAGCCGCGACGATATTCAAATTTATCAACCGCTTTCATCAAGCCAATGTTGCCTTCCTGGATCAGGTCGAGGAATTGCAGGCCACGATTCGTATATTTCTTGGCGATAGAAATTACTAATCGCAGGTTCGCCTCAACCATTTCCTTCTTGGCGCGACGAGCCTTCGCTTCACCGATCGACATCTGACGGTTAATCTCCTTCATCTCGGAAATGGTCAGAAGCGCCAGGTTTTCGACGGCAATCAACTTACGTTGCGCGCGCAGAATGTCGTCTTTGAGCTTCGCAAGTGTCGATGAATGTTTACGTTTTGCCCGGATGTGCTTTTCGACCCAGTTCAGATCGGTCTCGCTCTTCGGAAAGCTGGACAGAAAGTCCTTGCGTGGCATGCGCGCGTCACGCACGCAGATCTGCATAATCAGGCGTTCCTGATTTCGAATGATAGAGATGACACCACGAAGGTTTCGTACTAACAGGTCGAACAGTTTGGGAGCCAGCTTGAGCTCCATTAGCTGGTCCGCCAACTCAGCCTGTACTTTCACTGTCTTCTTGTCTTTGAGGCCGTATTTTTCAATATTGGCCATTGAGCGCTTGTGCAGCCTGGTAATGACTTTTACGCGAGCCTTAACTTCTTCCGGATCGGGCCCGGTATCGATGACTTCTTCCTCGTCATCATCATCTGCTGACCTGGGGACCGGGGGTTTTATTTCGTCAGGTGCATTTGGATCAATGAAGCCAACGATAAAGTCCTGCATGCGGGTTTCTTCAGCGGCAACGGCGCCCGCTACTTCCAGCAACTTATCGATTGTCGGCGGAAAGTGCGCCATGTGATATTTGACTTGATTCAGGCCGTCTTCGATACGCTTGGCGATTTCAATCTCGCCCTGGCGGGTCAACAGTTCAACTGTGCCCATTTCGCGCATATACATGCGAACCGGATCGGTGGTCCTGCCGAATTCGGCGTCGACGCTGGCAAGAGCGGCTTCGGCTTCCTCGGCGGCATCGTCATCATTTGAGACGGCAGCATCGGACAGCAACAACGACTCGGCATCAGGTGCCTTCTCGTGCACCGTGATGCCCATGTCATTGATCATATTGACAATATCTTCAATCTGTTCTGGGTCAACAATATCGTTCGGCAAGTGATCGTTGACCTCTGCATAGGTTAGGAAGCCCTGTTCCTTGCCTCTGGCAATCAGATCTTTGAGTTGTTGTGCCTGTTTATTGACGCTAACTACTGCGCGTTTTTCGCTCAAGATGGAACAACCTCTATGTTAAAAATGCAACCACCAAGTATACAATTTTGAATGAGTCCAATCTATTCATTTCTCAAACTAACTTAACTGCCTCAGTTCTGTTCTTTCATCATCACTGAGCGAGCTAAGTCGTTGTTTCCCAATCAAAATCTCGATTCTATCTCGTTTTCCTGCGATTTCCAGCTGATCCAGGCACGCTTGTAGCTCAGCTGCGGCATCAAACTGTTCCTCTGTTGGCAGCTCGGAGACAGCCAATTTCCCCAGATGCCGACCCTGATCATCGTGACGCCAGCGCTCCAACAATCCAGCCGTCGTAATATTGGGCTCTGCCTGCACGGTTTCAATGAGGGCGTGCAACAAATCGACGCCGGCACGTTGGACACCGAGCAGCTTTTCGATATCGAGCTTGGCCGCAGCGCCCGGATGATTTAACAGCAACGTGATTGCGTGGCGAACGACCGATGGCTTGCCGGCCGAGACTGCGCCGCGTCGACCCAATAAGTTTGTCGCTTTTCGTTCGCCACCGGCGCCGGAGTTCGCCTTCGTTGTAGATTCTCCGACCATTTTCTCCACTTTGGACGTTGCCAGTCCGACTGTCTTGGCAAGGCTGTCGATGAGCAGGTCGCGATAGACACTCGGTGGAATCTTGTTGATCAGAGGCTTCGCAAGTTCTGCCAATCGCGCCCTGCCATCTACGGACTGCATATCAACCTGGCTCGCCAGTTCATTAAGCAGGTACTCAGACAATGGCAGGCCTGCATCCACTTCCTTCACAAACCCATCCGCACCAAATTCGTTGACGTATGTATCGGGGTCGTGGCCATCCGGCAAAAACACAAAGCGAATCTGCCGACCCTCGCGTATTTGCGGTAGCGAATTCTCGAGCGCACGCCACGCGGCCTTGCGGCCGGCCCGGTCGCCGTCGAAACTGAAAACGACGTTTTCTGTCAGTCGAAAAAGCCGGTTCAGGTGGTCTGCAGTCGTTGCGGTGCCCAATGTTGCCACTGCGAAGTCGATGCCGTGACGAGCCAGTGCGACGACATCCATATAGCCTTCCACGACCACAAGGCGGTCGATTTGTCGCAATGCCTGACGAGCTTCGTACAAACCGTAGAGCTCTCGGCCCTTGTGAAAAAGCACTGTTTCCGGTGAATTTAGATACTTCGGTTCTCCGTCACCTAGTGCTCGACCACCAAAGCCAATGGTTCGGCCACGCGAATCGCGGATCGGAAACATGATGCGATCGCGAAAGCGATCGTACTGCTTGCCATTGTCTTTGCGAATAATGACGCCGGTGGCCAGCAGCCTTTCTCTGGCTTCAGGCGTTGCGCCGAACTGGTCCAGTACCTGGTTCCAGCTATCGGCCGAGTAGCCAATGCCAAATCGCCGCGCGGTTGCGCTGTCAATACCGCGTTTCTTTACATAGTCGAGAGCGGGCGGATGATCCCTGAGGTGGGCCTGCCAGTGTTGTTCCAGGCTGCCCGTCAAGGCGAATAATTCATCGTATCGGCGCGCCGGCTTGTCGCTGGCATTCCGCGGAACCTCGACGCCCATTGTGCTTGCAAGGCTCTCGATCGCATCTACAAAGCTCATGTGATCGTATTCCATCAGGAAGCCGATGGCCGTGCCATGGGCACCGCAACCGAAACAGTGGTAGAAGCCTTTGGCGGAACTGACGGTAAATGAAGGTGATTTTTCGTTGTGAAAGGGGCAACAGGCCTTGAATTCCTTGCCGGCCTTCTTCAGCTGAATTCGACGCCCGATAATCTCGACGACATCCGCTCTGGCGATGAGATCGTCAATAAAATCCTGAGGAATCAATCCGGCCATAAGTCTTTAAACGGTAGCTCCGCGGCATCGGGTCTTCTTAACCCTGTTTTTATAATCCGTCGTTAAACCATTCGTAAAGCATCGAACGTCAACGCTGTTATTATCAACAAGCATAGCGAATTCATTAGAATGCGCCAGTGCTGATTTGTCGATATTCCCCGACGATAATTCCGGGCGAGATGTGAGGACCCTGTGCGGGGACCCAGCGATACCAACTGGGCTACGATGCGCCGAGACGTGCTTTGACTTTCGCGCCGACAATGCCCATGTCTGCCTGGCCGGCAGCCTTCGCTTTAATCTGGCCCATGACCTTGCCCATGTCCCGGATGCTTTCAGCTCCGGTTGAACTAATCGCCTCATCAATAATCGCGTCGAGTTCGGCTGCATCGAGTTGCTCAGGCAAGTAAGTTTGAATGACCGCAATTTCGGCGAGCTCAATTGCAGACAGGTCTTCGCGGTTGCCCTGATCGAACTGGGTAACAGAATCGCGCCGTTGCTTGACCATCTTTTCCAGGACCGAAAGAATCCGGGCGTCGTCAAGCTCGATACGTTCGTCTACTTCGATTTGTTTGATTGCTGCGAGCATCAGTCGCACCACTTTGAGCCGATCTTTTTCCCCGGCCTTCATGGCCGACTTCATGTCGTCGGTAAGTGTGGCTTTCAATGGCATAGCGTTAGCTCCACTCGTGCATTCGATAGGCGAAGGTCACGTGCTGTATTTGCAAGGGTAAAGGCGGAGCGGGTTGCTGGGTGCAACTAGTACAGGCGCGTGCGCTTGGCGTCATCGCGGGAAGTGCGCTTGAGGTGCCGCTTTACAGCAGCCGCTTTCTTGCGCTTACGTTCCTGTGTCGGCTTCTCATAAAATTCGCGGCGGCGAAGTTCAGTTAGGATGCCGGCCTTCTCGCAGGCACGCTTGAAACGACGCAGGGCTGCGTCAAAATATTCATTCTCTTTTAGGCGAACACTCGGCATACGACTTCGATCTTCCGTCCAAATACAAATAAACCCGGCACATGGCCGGGACTGAGCCGTGCATTTTAACGGGTCTCGGAGCCGAAATGCAAGTAGGGAAGCTCTGATCAATTCAGTGAACCTCTGCGCCGCCAGAAGCACAACACCGCAGATGTGTGCTTCTGGCGACGCCCTTCGGGGCCTACGGCCTGCCCGGCACTCGGCGTTGCGCTTTCTTGACGTAACCCGCTATGCCTGCAAAAGCGCGTCTTGATTGCCGGGCAGGCCGTAGGCCAGAAGTCAGCACAGAGAAACACTGAATTGATCAGAGCTTCCCTAGGATTAGGCCGCTAATTTGGTTGATCACGGCCGGGGGAGGGCGCGCGGGAGGCCATAAATGGGCGCCCTGGCGTCCGATGCTGCGGTATGATGCGGCGCTTATGATTATCCTGGGCATAGAAACCAGCTGCGATGAGACCGGCGTTGCGCTCTATAACAGCGAGCAAGGCCTGATCGCCGAGGCATTACACAGCCAAATTGATCTGCACGCGGTCTATGGCGGTGTCGTTCCCGAAATCGCGTCGCGCGACCATATTCGCTGCCTGTTACCGCTCGTAAGGCAGGTCTTGTCCGAGGCGAATGTCGAGCGCCCCGATGCGATTGCCTATACAGCGGGTCCGGGACTGGTAGGGGCGCTGATGGTCGGTGGCGGCATGGCGAATGGGCTAGGGGTCGCCTGGGACTGTCCTGTAATACCTGTACACCATATGGAAGGACACCTGCTTGCGACCATGCTGGAGAAGGACCCACCGGCATATCCGTTTCTGGCGTTGCTGGTTTCCGGCGGCCACACCATGTTGATCAAGGTTAACGATCTTGGCGACTACAAGATTCTGGGAACGACGCTTGATGATGCGGTTGGAGAAGCTTTCGACAAGTCGGCGAAATTACTCGGCCTCGGTTATCCCGGTGGACCGGCCCTTGCGGCACTTGCGGATCAGGGTGATGAGACCGCCTATAAATTTCCCAGGCCGATGCTCAATCGGGCCGGCTTTGACTTCAGCTTCAGCGGTTTGAAAACGGCCGTAATGCTCGAAGTTCGCAAGGCGGAAGCCGCTGGGAGCCTCGCTGCCGGTCGAGCCAATATTGCGGCGTCGTTCCAGCGAGCGGCAATCGATACTCTGGTGACCAAAGCAGTGCAGGCGGCAGACTCGGAAGGGCTTGAACGCATAATTGTAGCCGGCGGCGTCGGTGCCAATCGATTACTGCGCACCGAAATAGCGCGGCGCTTTGCTGGGCTGGTTTACTATCCACGCATGGAGTTTTGCACCGACAACGGCGCGATGATTGCGATCGCTGGCGCACTACGGCTTGCCGATGCATCCGGACCTGCAGAGATCAAAGCACAAGCTCGTTGGCCTCTTGACCAGTTGCATCCACCGGGCGGCGATCCAGGACTGATCGACCCACAACCGATCACAAACTAACAAATTTTGGGACCTGCGAAATCCAATGGATATAATTTATCTCAACGAACTCAAGATCGATACGGTTATTGGCATCTGGGAGTGGGAACGCAAGATTCGCCAGACCGTTGTTGTCGACCTGGAAATGTCCGCTGATATTCGCAAGGCAGCAGAGACCGACAGCGTTGACGACACACTAAACTACAAGTTGGTCGCGAAGCGCGTGCAGCAATACGTGACGGACTCGAGTTTTCACTTGGTTGAGACGCTTGCCGAGAAGATCGCGGGGATTATTCGCGAAGAATTCGAGGTCGCCTGGGTGCGGGTCAGCGTCAACAAACCCGGCGCGATTCGAGGCTCACGAGACGTAGGCGTGCGTATTGAGCGTGGGGCGCGTCCGAGCGAGCGAATAGCAACGCAATGAATGAAGCAGCGACGGCGAGGGTCTATCTCGGCCTTGGCAGTAACGTCAAAGCGGAAGAGAATCTCAGGCTTGGGATAGCCGAACTTACGAATCGCTTCGGGGAGTTGAATCTGTCAGCGGTCTATCGCAGCGCCGCGGTCGGATTTGAAGGGGCAGATTTCCTGAATCTCGTGGTCGGTCTGAGCAGTGATCTGACGCCTGCGGTAATTCACGCGGAAATCGAGATTATTCACAATCTGGCCGGGCGGGAACGCGGCGCAGCGAAGTATTCCTCCCGTCCTTTGGATATCGATTTGCTGTTGTACGGCAAGCAGATAATTGCCGGGCCTCCTGTCCACGTGCCGCGCTCCGATATCCTCGAATTCGGCTTTGTCCTCAGGCCGCTGGCAGAGCTCGCACCGAATCTCATGCATCCCGAAACCGGCCAGTCGATGGCAATGCACTGGCAGCAATTCGATGCGGAGGGCCATCTGTTGACGCCGGTCAGCCTGCGTTTGCAGTAGGCACCGCGACCCCTGCTGTCGTGCGCTTTCTGCTTTGCGCGATCTCAACAGCTTCGAATTTCAGCTACCAGCCGATTGATCGACCACCGTCGACCGAAATGATCTGCCCGGTGACATAGCTCGCGTCCTGTACCAGATACAAGACACAGCCGGCGATGTCCTCTGGGTCGCCGGCCCGGCCAAGCGGCACCTGCCGGAGAATGGTGTTCTTTACCGAGTCGCTGATACCATTTTCCGGCCAGAGAATCGCTCCAGGTGATACACCGTTTACTCGTATTTCCGGTGCAAGATCTTTGGCCAGAGAGCGAGTTAGCATTGCCAGCCCTGCTTTCGCTGCGCCATAAACCGAGTGGTTCTTAAGCGGGCGCCGCGAGTGAATGTCGACAATATTGACAATGACACCACGCTGTTCGCGCAATTGAGGGCAGGCAGCCTGCGACAAAAATAGTGGTGCCTTGAGGTTGGTGCCGATTAAGTCGTCCCAATTCTTTTCGCTGATTTCTCCGGGAGGAGTAGGGTAGAAACTTGATGCATTGTTGACAAGAACGTCCAGGCGGCCGTGCCACGCAGTGACGGCGGCGACCAAAGTTGGCAGCTTTGATGTCTGGTGAAGATCTGCTTGAAAAATGCGTGCTGAGTCAGTTCGCGCGGAGTTCAACTCGTCCGCAAGATCGGTCGCGGCACCTGCGGAATCACGATAATGTATAGCGACAGCCGCGCCGTTCGCGTGAAGTCGAGTGGTGATAGCAGCACCAACTCGTCTTGCCGCTCCGGTTACCAGCGCTACCTTGCCAGTTAGATTTTGAGTTGTGGACATTTTCTGCAGACGGATTTTTCTACCGCACAGACTCCAAGGCACGTTATAAAGATCACATTCTTAGAGAATTTGCCCGGTATATGCAACACGAACACAGTTTGTCATTGCCCATTCCCGATGCTGCGAGCGCTGAACATAGCGAGTGTGTCGCCGCTTACATTCGTGAGCGCATCGTCACGGCGGGTGGCGCAATCAGCTTTGCCGAGTTCATGCAGCACGCGCTGTATGCGCCGGGCCTTGGTTATTACGCGGCAGGTACCGCAAAATTCGGAGCGGCTGGCGACTTTGTTACCGCGCCCGAAATTTCATCGATATTCGGTCGAGTAGTTGCCAGGCAGTGTGCCGAAGTGCTGGCCGAAGTGGATGCGAGCTCTATTCTCGAGTTCGGTGCGGGTAGCGGCAGGCTGGCTGTCGATGTCTTGCGCGCATTGGGCGAAATGAAATCTCTGCCCGACAAATACAGGATATTGGAAGTGTCAGCGGACCTTCGGCAACGGCAGGAGCAGCTCCTGCGTCTCGAGGTCCCCGAGTATGTGGACCGCTGTGTCTGGCTGGATGAATTGCCGCCGGATCACCGTGGCGTAGTTATCGCCAATGAGGTATTGGACGCGCTGCCAGTCGAACGATTTGTACGCCGGGCAGATGGCATCAAGCAAGTTTGCGTGGCTTCGGATGCGAACAAATTTGTGTTCGCAGAGCGCCCGGCGCCGGTTCGTTTATTGGACACCGTCGCAGAAATTGAATCTGATCTGGGGCATGCTTTAGCCGTTGACTACGTATCGGAAGTCTCGCTGGCTGTATCAGGCTGGGTAGGGGACATTGCGGCCATGCTGAGTTGCGGCGCAGTGTTTTTTATAGACTACGGCGTCAGTCGTCGGGAGTACTACGCAGATGATCGCGATACCGGTTGGTTGCGCTGTCATTTTCGTCATCACGTGCACAATGATCCGCTTTTACTGCCAGGGGTGCAGGACCTGACAGCGTGGGTCGACTTTTCGGCGGTGGCGGCTGCCGCCGTCAGCAATGAACTGGAAATTTCGGGCTATGTTACTCAGTCCCAGTTTTTGCTTGGAGGTGGGCTTGAAGATGAGCTGGGGAATTTTACTGACCTGACGGTAGCCAAGCAGGTCGAACTGTCCGGACAGGTTAAACTACTGACTCTTCCCGGCGAGATGGGAGAGAATTTCAAGTGCCTCGGGCTAAGCCGCGGTATCGATTCAATACCAACCGCTTTCGGTTTCGCGGACAGGGCAATGTTTTTATGACAGCAAGCTATTTGTTGGGGGCCAGGCGATGACCTGGCTGCAGATCATCGTGCTTGCAATCGTCCAGGGGCTGACCGAATTCTTGCCGGTCTCGAGCTCCGGCCACCTTGTTTTGGTGCCCGCGATATTCTCTTGGGAAGACCAGGGGCTGGCGTTCGATGTCGCTGTCCATTTTGGATCACTGGGCGCAGTCTGGTTCTATTTTCGCGATGACATTGCAGGGCTAATTCGCGGTGGATTGGAGGTGCTGGGCGGCAACATCGCATCGCCCCAATCTCGTATGGCATTGGCTATCGCTCTGGGTACTTTTCCGGCAGCGATTGCCGGTTTGCTGTTGGCGGGCTGGATTGAGAACAATCTCAGGAGCCCGGCCGTTATCGTCATTACTCTGTCAGGCTATGCTGTTCTCATGCTGCTCGCCGATCGATTTGGGCGTCGCGAGCGAAATATCTCAGACACACGACTCAAAGACGCATTGCTGATCGGGTGCGCTCAGGCGTTGGCACTTGTGCCGGGTACCTCTCGATCCGGTGTGACGATCACGGCGGCGATGGCGCTGGGATTCCGGCGACAGGATGCCGCACGTTTTTCATTCCTGTTGTCTGTGCCGGTTATTCTGCTGGCCTCTGTTTTCAAATTTATTGGTCTGTTGCTGGGCGATGCGCCGGTGCCGTGGCTGCAGCTTGGAGTCGGCGCCTTTGTCTCAGCCGTCGTGGCCTACCTGAGTATCGAATTTTTTATGCGAATTTTTAGTCGAATCGGTCTGCTGCCGTTTGCGCTATACAGGTTCGCGTTGGCGGCCATCATTCTCTATGCGCTGGTCTAGATACATCGCATTGCTACTGTTGGCCGGCAATGCGCTTGCCGCCGGCGAAGGATATGTGGTTGGCGGAGGATTTCTGGTGGATTCTGCGGACGGTTTGGCCGGCACGGTCATGGGCAGCTACGGATTCAGCGAAAAAACATGGATTTCTGCAGGACTCGCTAAGAATACGGTCGACATTCCCCGCCGAAGGGGGACAGAGATGCTTTATGCTGACGTAGAGATCGATCACTGGTTCAAGCCTGTCGGGGCACGACTAGGGGTTGCGTATTGGGGTGACCCGGACATCTTTGATTCACGAGATTGGCGCGGGTCGCTTTATTGGCGCGGCGCCAAGGCATTGGTTTCCGGCAATTTCGAGTTTCGTGATTTTCGCTTGTTTGTACCCGAAACCGAACTGCGTCCGGCAAGAACAGCCACCTTCGATGCAAACGGCGTAGGCATTTCGGCCGGCTTCGACTTAAGTGAAAATGTCGACTTGAAATTCACCGGCATGAAGTATGACTATAGCGTCGACTTCAGTTCCCTGGAAAATCGGAATGTGATTAATATTCTGGCGATTTCGCGCCTGGGTCTAATTAGCAGCATCATTGATCATCGTGCGCGAGTATCGCTTGGCATCAACCATGGTTCGCGTCGATGGGAGTTCGACTTGTCGACGTGGGAAGGAGCCATTGACGGGTCGCGTTCGAGATCCGCGTCTGTAAGCTTTCTGACACCGATGAGCTTACGAACTGACATCGAGCTGAGCGTCGGAATTGACGATTCAGAACTTTACGGCGATGTTACTTTCGTCTCGGTATTCTTTTATTTCTACGGTGGAATCTAGCCCGAATAATGCACCAGTGTGCCGTGCTCTCACTTGGTCCTTTAGGGTCTATTGGAGATAGCCTGAAGGATTTCCTCGCTCGGGATCTCCGTTATTCTGCTCGCTGCGAAAATCCTTCGCCCAATCAATTCCTTGCGCGATCTTGCAGGCCACCTGCTGCAATATTCGGGCTAGCGGGCGGTCTGGCAATACTGATTAACGGCGCTGACTCGCGCCTTACGGATTGCCGTTGCAATGTCAGACGCCTGGCTCGTCGCTGCGATACTTGCCGCGTCAATCGATGCCGCTGCGGCATATGCGCCGCGCAAAAAATCCGCCTGCGGATAGTCCCGGTGTTCCAGCCCCGTACGGCCGCGTGCGTCGGCCTCGCAGGCAAGTAAGAATTTCTCAAATCGGTCCGGGCGCCGGAACGCATCTGTTTTCTCAAGGACCTTGACGATTGTAGATTCCTTTAGTTCGGTGGCTCGGTGACAGTGCGTATGAAATTCGGCAACCAGCATGCCAAGATCACGGCACGCCCTTGGCAGAGGGAGTCGCTCCGAGAGTCTCCTTATCATCTTGCTACCGCGCTGTTCATGTCCCGGGTGACTTGGCAGGTCGCTCTCTCGCGTTGTCGCTTTGCCAAGATCGTGTACCAGTGCAGCAAATCGAACATCGAGTTCTGCGCTCAATTTCTCTGACTGTTCGAGCACCATCAGTGTATGCAGTCCGGTATCAATTTCGGGGTGCCATTTCGCCGGCTGCGGAATGCCAAACAACGCATCGACTTCAGGCAGCACAACGCGCAAGGCACCACATTCACGTAGCGTCTCAAAATATACTCGCGGCTTGGGTCCGATCAGTGCGGCCTCGGTTTCTTTCCAGACTCGGTCTGGTATCAGCGCGTCGGCTTCGCCGGCCGCAACCATCTGCCGCATCAATTCACGGGTGTCCGGCGCGATCTCAAAGCCCAGTGCCGAAAATCGCGCAGCGAACTTGGCTGCCCGAAGTATGCGCACAGGGTCTTCAGCAAATGCATCAGATACATGACGAATCAGACGATCTTCGATATCACGCAGGCCATCGAAAGGATCAATCAACGTTCCGTTGCAGTCCTTCGCTATGGCGTTGATCGTCAGGTCGCGGCGACTCAGGTCTTCCTCGAGCGTTACATTAGCCGACGTATCGAAGGAAAATCCGTGGTAACCGGCCGCTGTTTTTCTCTCGGTGCGGGCGAGGGCGTATTCCTCTTTTGATTCGGGGTGCAGGAAAACCGGAAAATCCTTGCCGACCTGCTTGTAACCTTCTTTCAATAATTGCCCGGGAGTCGCGCCCACGACACACCAGTCCCGCTCTTTGACAGGAATCCCAAGCTGTTCGTCACGAACAGCACCACCGACGAGGTACACTTGCATCGGGTGATTCTAGCAAACAGGAGCCGCAATGATTCCGCTGTTCGAACGCGGCTCAGTTCGAGCTGTGATACTTACAGGTGTAATTTTCCTGTTGAACGGCTGCTATTACATGCAAGCTGCGCGCGGCCAGCTGCAGGTGATGCGCAAGCGAGAGCCAATAGCCGAAATTCTTGCGGCGCCGGATACACCGCCCGCTCTCGCGGCGCGCCTGA
>PVMK01120318.1_pt1 | contig 12534 bp, 10 predicted proteins | sample 1853481 | NCBI WGS metagenome assembly PVMK01 (sample SAMN08533507, study PRJNA380276) | Marine sediment metagenome, whole genome shotgun sequencing project.
AGGGGGTCGGAGGTTCGAATCCTCTCGTCCCGACCTGTCTTTTCAAGGGTTTACCCACCCCGTATTTTCCGGTTTGTAACTTCGGTGTGTGTCCCCTGCAGGGAGGAAAAGGAAGCGGGATTCCTACGCTTGTTGGTTTTGCTTCTGGCTTAACTCCGCGGTTACTTTCTCAATCGCCTGTTGTACATATCGCTCTGTCAGGACATTGGGCCGCTTGACCTGTCCGCTGGCATACCTGAAGAGAGTGGCGTGCGAAGGCCCCTCGTAACCCATCACGCGATGAAACTCGCGGCACACCCTCTCCCAGCTCCACGACGTTTTCGCCTTGAGGCCAAGCAGTTGCTTCGGAAGTGGTCTCTTTTTTTGGCCCGCGGTTGTGTTTCTTCATGATTCTAGTTCCTCAATGGTCGGATTAATTCCTGCAAAAGCTGATCATATTAATATGAACAACGGCTAAAACTTTGTAAAGATTTGTAAAGACGTCTTCACCAACCTTGTGCATCTCATTGGAGAGTTCAGCCGTCAAAAGGGTCAAGAGAACGGTCAGCTCTTGTTAAGTTTGTGATAGATTGAGGCTTAAAGATAGCGTTGGGGCGGGAAAGGGTCACCACTCGTTGCTATGCTCTGATCAGTATGAACTTCAGCGTGTACTGGACAGACTGACTTCCTGGGCTCCCGGCTGGCTACCTCAGATGCTGAGGTCTGACAGTAATTTGGACCTGTAGATCTCCGCTTTGCTCATCTGCACACTCTCCAAGAGGTTGCAATCATTGAAGGTCACGAAACTCCGGTCGCTGTTTTAATGCTGTGCTCGTTTTGCAGCAGGTTGTCCAGCATCAGATTTCTCGCCGGTGGGGGGCAGTGACTACCTGGATTCGCTGTCAACTCCAGCGGCCTGGGGGTGCCGAACAAGAGGGGCGGCCACTACTCCTCAGCTCCGGCCTGCTGGAGCAGTTGGGCGATATGAGAATGACCCTTCTGGCTGGCCACCATCAGGGCGGTGTGGTCCTGCTTGTCCTTGGCGTTTACTTTGACCTGGGCTTGGAGTAGGAGCTCGACGGTCTGAGTGTGGCCCGAGCTGGCCGCAAACATCAAGGCGGTGCGTCCCTCTTTGTCCTTGGCATCAGCATTTGCTCCCGATTCCAATAAGATCATGACGGTTTGGGTGTGACCGGACCCGGCCGCCAACATCAGGGCGGTCTGTCCCTGATCGTCCTTGGCCCTTACCTTGGCGCCTTGATCGAGGAGGACCTGTACCGTCTTCAGGTGACCTTCTGATGCCGCCATCATCAAGGGGGTCGAACGACTCGCAGAGTCGGATCGTTTGGCTCCGCCCAGGAAGCGAAGTCCCGTGCCCATTGCTCGAAATATCGAGCGGGGGATGCTGCTGTTCTGCCTGGCATCCACATGGGCCCCTCGATCGAGCAGAACCTTGACCGTGTCTGCGTGACCCTCACCGGCGGCTTCCATCAAGGCGGTCCGGCCCATGGGATCCTTGGCATTGACGTCGGCGCCGGCGTCCAGCAGAAGCTGTGCCGTGCCGGTGTGTCCCCGACTGGCCGCCTCGGTCAAGATAGCGACCTCATCATCTGTCTGGGTGTTGGGGTCAGCACCGGCGTTGATCAGGGTGTTGAGTCTATCGGTTTGACCGCTCCTGACCACAGCCAGTAACTCGGAATGGAGGTCCTGAAGAGGAACCGGACGGAGCACTTTCTCCTCTGCCTCCTCTGTTGTGGCCGAAGGTCTCGTGGTCTTCTCCGCCTTGGGCATCTCCGCTACTTTATCGGTCCTATCCTCAGCAGCAACTGGAGGCAGAGCCGGAACTCTCTTATTTGCACCGGGCGATGCTGCCTTTGCTGGCCCGTGGGAGGCCTGGGGAGTCGGGATAAGAGGCGGATCCTGGGTCTGCCCTGTGTCCACCGCAGAGGGAGGGTGTGGGCGGCCTTCTGCTGCCCGGAATGTCGGTTCCTCTTGAACGATGACCGTTCTCCTGGGTACCCTCAGGTCTTTCCGCAGCAGAGCGACCTTTTTCAATTGATCAAGGAGCTGCACGATCCGCTGGTTGACATCCAGTTTGTCGTACCACTCCCAGATTTCCGAGGATGCACCTCCTACCTGTACTCGAAGGTAGGCTCGGATTTCGTCGGAGGCCGCTTGACGCCAGGGTGTCCTTTGCTCCCAGGCTTCGATATCCAGAAGAAGTCGGACCAGATTTTCGACTTCAGCCGGGCTCAGGTCGGGATACACACCGGCGTTTGCTCCTGCTCCTGTCTGCTGGATTTGCCCCGTACCCTTGATCATGAGCCTGGGCCCATCTTGAGTGGGGTGAATCTCTTCATAGGTGACTCGCAAGCTTGTCGGGGAGAACTCATCGGCCAGCAAAGCTCGAAGATTGGAGGAAACCTTAGGGACGGAGGGCTCGACCGTCTCAGGAAGTTTCAGAGGGACCCAGGTGGGGGGTTCTAGGTCATTGCCCCTTGGCCAGGCCATGACCACCAGAATAAACAGGAATATCCCCAGCATCAGCTGTGATCCCGCGTTTTTACCCTTCATCAGAGAAAAGATGAGTCGTTGTGAGAGCGCAGGAGGATTGCTTTCCCAGGGAAGGACAATGCGGTGAATGGCCATGGGGAGTTCGATGTTCTTCAACTCGCTCTTCCCCAGCCGCAAAATGGGCTCTTCGATCTTGTTTTCGATCTGACGAGCCACGTCCTCAGAAATGCAAACGCCTCCCGGCGCTGCCAACGGCTCAATCTGGGAGGCGATATTGACCCCGTCTCCGTAGAGGTCGTCTTCCCGATGCTCGACATCGCTCAGGTGCAGTCCGATGCGAAGCTGAAACCCCTTCTCGAGCGGTGAGGAGGCATTGTGTTCAGCGATCGTACTCTGTATCTGGATGGCACATTGAGCAGCTGCCAGGGCGCTGGAAAACTCCACCAGAAAGGCATCGCCGATGGTCTTGATCTCCTTTCCCTCGTGATGGGTGAAAAGAGGACGCAGCATCCGTCTATGCTCCTCCAGCATCTCCAAGGCTAAAGGCTCGTTCTTTTGGGTCAGAGCGCTGTAGCCAACGATGTCGGTGAACATGATGGTGGCAAGCCTGCGCTGTGGGGTATGATTAATTCGTTGCTTTTTTCGAGGCAATTCCGACCCGCCTTCTTGGTAATGAACCACCTGCGGAACAGCTGTGAAAAACCTGTGGAAAGTATACCCGAAAGAGTGCCAACCTCCTAGCCTCTTTTTTTACCCTGCCACCTATTTCAGAGCTGGATGAAAGGGTTTGAGCGTGCTCTCTAGGGTCAGCTTTCTCGTCAATCGGGCAAGGTAAAGGATGAAAAATCAAATTTAATTGCCTTTAGGCGTCCGAAAATTTACGATTGGGGCGTTACCATGTTCACTGTAAAATGGGGGATCTCGAACATGGACTGGATGGTGGCTTGGGTGGAAAACCGTCATGCACCTGACTTCGTGGTGGCAATCCACGATACCCATGGGGTGGTGGACAACGAGTGGCCGCTTTGTGCCTATCCCCGAAGAGCTGTTTACACGGGTCCTGGGGGAGGGAAAAACGATCCGATTAACTGGGTGGAAAGCAATTTTTCCTGCCAGTGAATCTTCTGTTGAGAAAGTGAACTGATGACTGGTGAGCAGGTGTACTCCCTGGGCAGCAAAGATCGTCCCCTTCAAGTGGCCATTGTCGGCTCCGGCCCTGCAGGCTTCTATGCGGCAGACGCCCTTTTGAGGCAAAAAGATCTCACAGTCCAGATTGACCTGTACGACCGATTGCCCACACCCTATGGTCTGGTGCGTTTCGGAGTTGCCCCCGACCACCAGAAGATCAAGGCTGTCATTCGCGTCTATGAACGGATCGCAGCCAGCCGACATCTCCGCTTCTTCGGCAACGTCAAGGTAGGGAGCACCCTCTCTGTTCAGGAATTGCGAAAGCACTACGACCAGATCGTTTACGCCGTCGGCTGTGAGACCGATCGGCGGCTGGGCATTCCCGGAGAGGACTTGCAAGGCAGCCACACCGCCACAGAATTCGTGGCCTGGTACAACAGCCACCCGGATTACATCGAGCGATCCTTCGACTTGTCTCACAAATGCGTAGCGGTCGTAGGTGTGGGGAACGTGGCCATGGATGTCACCCGTATCCTGTCCAAGGACCAGGACGAGCTGGTCCATACGGATATCGCCGGATACGCTCTGGAGGCACTGCGAAAGGGTCAACTGGAGGAAGTCGTCATCTTGGCTCGGCGGGGTCCTAAGCAGGCAGCCTTTTCGTTCCATGAGATCGAGGAGATCGGAAGTCTCAAGGGCGTTGATCTGGTCGTTGATCCCAAGGAGATGGAGCTCGATGAAGCCTCAAGAGCTTCCCCTGGAAAAGAGCCCAGGATGGAGTATCTGACTCAAAAATCAAAAGCAGGGGAGGGAAGTCAGAGGAGAAAGGTCCGCTTGCGTTTTTGTGTTTCACCGGTGGAAATCCTGGGTGAGAACGGCCGTGTCACGGCGGTCAAGATCGAAAAGAACGAGCTGTATCCGGATGAGAAGGGCGAGATGCGCTCCCGAGGCATGGGACAGTACGAGGTGATTCCCGTGGGGCTCATTTTTCGCTCCATTGGCTATCAAGGCGTTCCCCTACCCGGCGTACCCTTTGATGAGGCGCGCGGCATCATTTGCAATCAAGAGGGACGAGTGACGGATTCGGTCTCCGGCCAGATCGTACCCAACGAGTACGCCGTTGGTTGGGCCAAGCGTGGACCCACCGGTCTCATCGGAACCAACAAGAGCGACTCAGCGGCAACGGTGGAGAAAATGCTGGAGGACATTGAAGGAAAGAGTGCAAAGGTCGACCTGGAAAAGAGGCCAGAAGCGGTGGACAGGATGCTGGCGGGAAAGAAGCTCCAAGTGGTGACTTTTGAGGACTGGAAGCTCCTGGACCAGCAAGAGGTGGAAGCTGGCAAGCGGCTGGGCAAGCTGAGGGAGAAGCTCTTGACGGTTTCAGCGATGCTCGAGGTTATTGAGGAACGGCAGTAGTGTTATTAGAGAAATCGAACGATTTGCTCTCTGATGGCGGGGAGCACGAAGATATTGGACAGATCGGCTTGGGAAAGGTTTTGGCATAAGACCCGAATCTTTTCAAAGGTGGGAAGGGAACGATTCATGACCAGGATCTTTCTGTCTCCAAAACGACAGATTCCCCCCGTAAAGTCCCCTTCGTCCCACCTCAATTCAAGGCCCAGTTGGCCAACAATCTCTTCCAGCTTGGAGAGCAGTTCGGCGTTCTGCATCGCCTGAGAGTCTAATCGGTGGGTCTGTCTGAATGTGGAGATCGCCCGGCTAGGTCTGAAGCGAGGCTCTAAGTTTCGGTTCCTTCTTTCTCGCCAGTCTCCAGAGGTTCCGGACTGGTTATTCCCATGAGTTGTTCGGTGACCTTCCCCTCTCCTTCATTCTCGTTCAGCTCCTGAGTCATCGTTCCCACAAGGGGCTCGGAGAATACCATCGGAGGTTCACTGTTCGTACCCTTGGGCTCTTCTGGGCTGACCTTCTCCTCAAGTTTGGGGCCGATCTCCTGGGGTCCTTCTGGGCTGACCTTTTCCTTGAATTTGAGGCCGCTCTCCTCGGGCTTCTCTAGGCTGACCTTTTCCTTGAATTTGAGGCTGGTTTCCTCGGGCTCCTCTAGGCTGACCTTTTCCTTGAATTTGAGGCCGGATCCCTTAGGCTGTTTCTGGGTGAACTGCTCTTTGGGGTTGAGGTCCGTCTCCTTGAGTGTGAGGCCCGTCTCCTCGGGTTTTCGCGGGCTGACCTTCTCCTGGGGTTCTGTCGCCTGAGGTTCTTCGGTGACGGTCTCCTCAGGTTCTTTGCTGACCTTTCCCTTAAACGATTCGGTGATCTTCCCTTTGAGTTTCCCAAGGACCGTCCCCTTGGATTCTTCGGTAACCTGTTCTTGGGGCTTTTCGGTAACCTCTTCCTTGGGTTTAGCGGGTTCGGCGGCAACCATCTCCTTGGGTGGTTCGGCCTCAGTCCTCTTTTCTTCTACCCGTTCCTCTACAGGCTTGTCTTCGGTGACCTTCTCTTTGAGTTTCTCGAGGACCGTTCCCTTGGTTTCTTTCGTGGTTTCTTCGGTAACCTCCTGCTGGGGTGTCAGGGTGACCTCTTCCTTGGGTTCAGCGGGTTCGGCGGCAATCACCTCCTTGGGTGGTTCGGCCTCAGTCCTCTTCTCTTCTACCCGTTCGTCGACAGGCTTTTCTTGTGTTGTTTCTTCCAGGGTGATGAACTCTTTTGAGGGGGTGTCACGAGTGAAGGCGCCTTCCCTCTCCAGGTCGAGAAACTTCTCCACGATCTCAGGATCGAAATCGATACCGGACTGGGACTTCAAGTGTTCCCGTATCTTCATGTTGGGCCAGGCTTCCCGGTAGGGGCGGTCGCGGCCCAGCACATCCCATGCCCCAACCACAGAAAAGACCCGAGCTGCCAGGGGAATCTCTTTACCTTTCAAACCACGCGGATAACCGGAGCCGTCCCACTTCTCATGATGACAAAAGGGAATATTCACGGCTGAACGCAAATAGGGAATATCGGAGAGCAGTCGGTGAGCGTATCGGGGATGCATATGCATGGTGTCCCACTCTTTGTCACTGAGTGGACCCGGCTTGAGGAGAATACTCTCGGGGACTCCGATTTTACCGATATCGTGCATCAGTGCGCCCCGACGATGATTGATCAGATCCGGCCCCTCCATTCCAACCACCTCTCCCAACTTCAATGTCCACTCAGCCAATTGTTGACTGTGTCCGCTACTTATCTGTTCCCTGAGGTCCAGAGCAGAAGACAGCCCTTCCAGCGTAGCATCGTAAGCAAAACCCAGTCCCGTATTGTGACGCTGCAAGGTGGCGATCAGGTCGGCGTTGTCCATGGCAACAGCGGCCTGGGAAGCCACGGCGGACAGGAAATCCAGCCAGTCTAGATCAGGCGACAAAGCGGAACGATTGAAGATCTCGAGGACGCCTTTGAGTTCACCACGGGCCACCAGAGGCATGGCATAATAGGCCACGAACTCTTCTTCAGCAAGAAGCTCAGCCCGCCTCGAAGCCTCTTCAGAATCACGCAGGTCGGGAATGCGAATGAGCTCGCGTTCCAAACCGGCCTTGCCCGCAACGCCCTCACCCAGATTGATTTCGGAATGGGCGATAGCAATGTTGCGAAAGCCAAGTCCAGAGAAGTACTTGAGTTTATGGGTGTGGGGATTGAACAGGAGTACGCTGGCTGCGTCTACTCCCAATTCCGTGATGAGCTGTTCCAGAATAACCTTGACCGTGACCCGGAGATCCAGACCGTTGGAGGTAGCGATATCGATGGCGTGGAGGGCACCCAGAGTCTGTAGCTGCCGCTGAATCCCCTGTTCTGTCTGCTTGCGCCGGGTGATGTCTCGGACCGTGACAGCAATACCTGAGACGGCCGGGTCTTTCAGAAAGTTCTTGCTGACCCCTTCCACTGTGACCCATAAACCCTGCTTGCTCTGAAGTCGAAGCTGCATCGACGCGGTGGAATCGGGCCGTTTCTTCACCCCGTCCAGAGCCTTGCTCCGATTTTACCGATATCGTGCATCAGTGCGCCCCGACGATGATTGATCAGATCCGGCCCCTCCATTCCAACCACCTCTCCCAACTTCAATGTCCACTCAGCCAATTGTTGACTGTGTCCGCTACTTATCTGTTCCCTGAGGTCCAGAGCAGAAGACAGCCCTTCCAGCGTAGCATCGTAAGCAAAACCCAGTCCCGTATTGTGACGCTGCAAGGTGGCGATCAGGTCGGCGTTGTCCATGGCAACAGCGGCCTGGGAAGCCACGTCGGACAGAAAGTCCAGCCAGTCCTGATCCGGAGACAGAGCGGAGCGATTGAAGATCTCCAGGACGCCTTTGAGTTCTCCACGGGCCACCAGGGGCATGGCATAATAGGCCACGAACTCTTCTTCAGCAAGAAGCTCAGCCCGCCTCGAAGCCTCTTCAGAATCACGCAGGTCGGGAATGCGAATGAGCTCGCGTTCCAAACCGGCCTTGCCCGCAACGCCCTCACCCAGATTGATTTCGGAATGGGCGATAGCAATGTTGCGAAAGCCAAGTCCAGAGAAGTACTTGAGTTTATGGGTGTGGGGATTGAACAGGAGTACGCTGGCTGCGTCTACTCCCAATTCCGTGATGAGCTGTTCCAGAATAACCTTGACCGTGACCCGGAGATCCAGACCGTTGGAGGTAGCGATATCGATGGCGTGGAGGGCACCCAGAGTCTGTAGCTGCCGCTGAATCCCCTGTTCTGTCTGCTTGCGCCGGGTGATGTCTCGGACCGTGACAGCAATACCTGAGACGGCCGGGTCTTTCAGAAAGTTCTTGCTGACCCCTTCCACTGTGACCCATAAACCCTGCTTGCTCTGAAGTCGAAGCTGCATCGACGCGGTGGAATCGGGCCGTTTCTTCACCCCGTCCAGAGCCTTGCTCAAGAGGGGTGCATCGTCGGGATGAACGAGTTCACGAAGATTCTTGTCCAGAAATTCCTCCGGCCTGTATCCCAGAATTTTTTCGAAGGAAGGATTTTCGAAACGGATGATTCCATCCTTGTCGAGAATCAGGAGTGCGTCAGCAGCGTTTTCCACCAGGGAGCGAAAGTATTCGGCACTCTGCCGATCTGCCTCTTCCGCTTCTTTCTGCTCGGTGATGTCGATTCCTGTCGAGACAATACAGGCCACCTCACCCTTGTCGTCCTTCAAAGCCGTGTCGGACCAGGAGATCAAGCGACGAGTAGCATCCTTGGTGATCCAATAGTCTTCATGGGAATAGGGGAATTGATCCACCTTGAGACCTTTGAAGCTGGCTTCGGCGGACTGTGAGTCTTCCGGAGACAGCAAGAAATCCCAGGGATGTTTCTGTCTGACTTCATTGATGGAGTAACCACTCAGCTTTTCACAGACCCCGTTAAAAAGGAGAATCCGGCCCTCTTTGTCGAGGACCAGGAGGAGCCCGGAAGCAGCGTTGAGAACTGAAGAATAGAAGTTTCTTTCTTTCTTGAGCGAATCTTGAGTCTTTTTGGTCTGTGTAAGATCACGGATAATGGAAATCCTACCGCTGCTTTTTCCTGACTTATCCTGAATGAGGCGGACCGAGGAACTCACATGAATCTCTTTTCCACCTTTTGTAACGTGGATGTTCTTTCCTCGCCAGAATCCGGATTTGGCCAGAGCCTCTCCACTGGCCTTTTCATCTTCCTCGTCAAACCAGCGCCTTTCGTAAACCTCATCTAATTTTTTGCCCAGGACCTCATCGGAAGGCGCCTCATACATTTTTTCTGCGGACCGATTCCAGTAGGTGATCTTGCGCTCATCATCAACCGCCACAACGGCATCCGGAACCTGTGACAGGAGGTTCAGGTAGAGAGGAAGAAGCCCCTGGTCCCTTTCCTGCCGGGTGATGTCATGCATGACCAGGAGAATCGCCTTAACTCCGCTGTTGGTGACCAACAGCGCTTCCAGTTCGAGGTTGATTTCCTTGCCGTCCAGGCGCACAAACTTCTCTCGCAGGAAGGTAGCCTTGTTGCTTTCCAAGTCACTCTCTTGAAGTCTTTTTTCCAGATCCTCTCGAGAATCAGCATGAGCGAATCCGGCCAGGGACTTTTCGAGAAGCTGTTTCGGGCTTGCCGCTCCCAGCAGGTGGGCTCCAGATCGATTCACGAACGTGACGTTACCCTGCTCGACCAGCAAGATTCCGACTGGACAGAATTCCAGAAGTTGGCGGTAGAGGCTGGCGCCCTTGTGCAGGGAAGCCTCGGTCTGCGTTTTTTCCCTTTCGATCTTGCTTTCCTGTAAAACACGTTTAACCACCTGTCCCAGCCGGCTCAGACGAGCTTTGAGCAAGAAGTCGGCCGCACCCTGTTTGATGCACTCGACTGCCAGTTCTTCCCCAACCTTTCCACCGATCACGATCAATGGGGTATCCAGTCCCTTTTCTTTGAGGATCTCGAGCGCCCGCATGGCGTCGAACTGCATCAATGCGTAATTGGAAATGATGATATCGTGACCAGCTTCGAGTTGGGTGAGGTAGTCTCTCTCGATTGCTACAGGATGAATTTCGGCTTCAAACCCACCTCGCTCCAATTCCTGAGCGATCAATTTCAGGTCTTCTTCGTCCTTTTCAACCAGTAAAACACGGAGTGGAAGGGCCATTTCAGTAATTCTCTCCTGCCCATCGAGTATAACAGCATTTGGCGGCTCTTTGGGGCCGTCCTCACGTTACAATTTAAGCTGTTCCAGTTATAATGCCTCTCTCTCAACATGAGTAATCAAGATCGACTCGTATTGCTGACAAATGACGACGGAGTGAGGGCGGAAGGACTGCTGGCACTCAAGGAGGCTCTATCCGGATGGGGAAGGGTGATTGTGGTTGCTCCTGCTGAAGAGAATAGTGCCGTCAGTCAGGGACTCACCATCCATCGTCCGCTTCGAACCTTTAAAGTAGCTGAGGACCACTTTGCTTTGACAGGCACCCCTGCCGACTGTGTCATTTTTGCACTTCGGAAGTTGTTGCCTCGATTGCCGGATCTGGTGGTGAGCGGAATCAATCACGGTCCCAATCTGGGCGATGACATCATCTATTCGGGTACGGTCGCAGGAGCACGGGAGGCGATTATTCACCGCGTTCCCGCTGCTGCCGCCTCATCAGTCGGCAGCCAAGGGGAGTTCGATTTTGGTCCAGCCTCCGGGTTCGTACGGCGTATCATTGATGAGCTCTTTCCCTTTCCCGAGGGGACCTTTCTGAACATCAATATTCCTGAAGGAAATCCGGTCGCCTACCGCTTTACTCGACAGGGAAGTAAGGCGGCTGAGGGTTCTATAGAAGAGAAGAGAGATCCCCGGGGCAGGAGCTATTACTGGATCGCTCGGGATGAAAGTGAGTGGATGGTTGAGGCAGACACGGACTATGAGGCGATTCGGGCAGGAGAAGTTTCGGTCACACCCTTACAGCGAGATCAAACGGACTACGGCTCACTGGCCAGCTATAAAAAGCACAGAGGAGAGAGCTGTCTAAACCGTGGCGGCTAAGTACTCCCTTTCATAAACACGATTACGTTTGCGGATGGGGCTTGCAAGGCGAGCTCGCGAAGATGAGGAGGAGACGATGCAGGGACATCGGCGACGACTAGAGACAAAGAGATCGCCGGCAACCCCCTTCCGCCCGAAGGGTTGGGGCGGGACAGGCCCATCTCTTTGTTGCTCCTCCTCGCCGATGTCTCTGGCATCGACTCGTCGTCGCGCCTCGATCTGGGCTCCGTCGCGCTCCCAACAAACGTTACCGTATTTATGAAAGTGAGTACTAAAGGATCACATCGTTCCTTGAACCCGTTCACCTGGGTGAGGAGCCTATATGACTGGGTGGTCGGTTTTTCTGAACGGCCCAACGCCGTACGCACACTGTTTGTGATTGCCTTTGCCGAGTCTTCCTTTTTTCCTATCCCACCGGACGTTCTTCTGATCCCTCTTGCCATAGGAAATCCCCGACGGGCCCTGCGCTTCGCCGCCCTATGCACCGTGGGGTCATCTTTGGGAGCGCTGCTGGGGTACTGGCTGGGCCTGGAGTTCTATGAACTGATCGGAAGGCCTATCGTCGAGTTTTATGCTGTGGGCGAACAATATGAACGGGTCCAAGTCCTTTACCAACAGTGGGATGCTGTGGCCATCGCCGTGGCGGGATTTACTCCGATTCCCTTTAAGATCTTTACCATTGCGGCAGGGCTTTTCGAGATCAATCTCATCACCTTTGTGGTGGTTGTAGTGTTAAGTCGCGGTGCACGTTTCTTCTTGTTGGGCGGACTCATCTGGTGGTTTGGGCCGAGCATACAGAACTTTGTGGATCGATACTTTAACCTACTGGTGATCCTTTTCTCTATTCTTCTGGTGGGTGGATTTTTCATTGTTAGATATGCGTTATAAACTAAGTGAGTATTGATCGATCGGGGCGTAGCGCAGTTTGGTAGCGCGCACGGTTCGGGTCCGTGAGGTCGGAGGTTCAAATCCTCTCGCCCCGACCAACGCTGTTTCGCTTTGCGGCACAGCGTTGAGAATAGAAAGAAGAAACACTTTGCTAGGGCTCAGCATTATGATCGCTCGTCGTTATATTGTGACAGGCCGGGTACAGGGAGTGGGTTTTCGCTACTTCACTCATCGGGTCGCCCAGCAACTCGGCGTTCGAGGTCGGGTGAAGAATCTCCCCAATGGGACGGTGGAGGTTTATGCTGAAGGTGACGAGGATCCCATGGAGCAATTTCTGACCGGGATAAAAAAGGGGCCATCCCTGGGCTTCGTCAAGGATGTTGAGGTTGGGGAAGCGGAGCCTGAAGGATATCAAGATTTTTCAATTGGATGGTGAGCTATGGATGAGCTGAAGAAAAAGATCCGAGAGGTCCCTGACTTTCCGAAGCCGGGAATTCTCTTTTACGATCTCACAACGCTTTTAAAGGATCGGGAAGGCCTCCGATCGGTGATGGATAT
>PVMK01120384.1_pt1 | contig 12534 bp, 5 predicted proteins | sample 1853481 | NCBI WGS metagenome assembly PVMK01 (sample SAMN08533507, study PRJNA380276) | Marine sediment metagenome, whole genome shotgun sequencing project.
CCGCTTGACGAGGGTGAGCTGGGACGCGACATCAACAGAATCTACGGTCTCGATCTGTTCGAAACCGTTTCCTACGATATCGTCGAGGAAAACAATGAAAGCGGCCTGCTTATTACGGCGCGGGCAAAGCAATGGGGGCCTAATTACCTGCAGTTCGGGTTCAACCTGGAGACCGATTTCGATGGCGATAGCACGTTCAACATGGATGTCGCTTACCTGAAAACAATCATGAATGCTCGCGGCGCGGAGTGGCGGACGGGTTTCACGATGGGACAGGACCCGGGTGTGTTCACCGAGTGGTATCAGCCCATCGACAAGGGGCTGCACTATTTCTTCAATCCCCAGGCCAGTTACAGAAAACGTAGCGTCAATGTATTTGACGGTAGCAACAAAGTCGCCGAGTATCGCGTCAAGGAGTCCCGGATCAGCCTGGACACCGGCCGTGAGCTGGGCGACTGGGGCGAGATCCGCGTGGGGTATTTTCGCTCGGAAGGTCAGTCCGAGCTGAGCGTGGGAGATCCCGGCTTCCAGGACGTCAACTCTGACGAGGGAGGGTTTTTCGGGCAATTTCTTATCGACCGAATGAATAATCAGAGTTTCCCGACCGAGGGGCACTCTTTGCTCGCGCGCTTTAGCCGAAACGACGAGGACCTTGGCGATGACAACAACTTCGACCAGGTGGAATTTGGATTTGCAAAACCGATAACCTGGGATCGTTACACGATAATGCCCGCATTCGAAGGCGGAACAACGCTAAAAGGCGACGCGCCGGTTTACGGTCTCTTCGAAGGAGGCGGGTTTCTGCGTCTGCCCGGTTTTGAAAGCAACGAGTTGTCAGGCGATGAATTCGCCATCGCAAAGCTGATCGTCTACCGACGGATGAATGACATTACGTTTCTGCCGGTTTATCTCGGCGGGTCGCTTGAGTATGGCGATTACAGCGATGATCTTGAATTGAGTGATTTCAAGACGGCCGGGAGTCTTTTCGTTGGTGTCGATTCTTTCTTCGGCCCTCTCTATATAGGAACCGGTGTGGCTGAAGGCGGAAATTCCTCTGTATTCATGTTCCTTGGAAAAATATTCTAAGGAACTTCTGATCTATTCGTGAACTCGTATCTTGTGATCCAAAATGTCCAGCTGCTGCGTTGCAAATCTTCGCAATAGCCAGCTATTACGTGCGATTCGCGCCTTGAATCTGAACATTTTCGATCACAATCTACTTCGCTCAAAATAAATCAGAGGTTCCCTAATAAACGACAAGGCCGCACCCCCTATGGGATGCGGCCTTGTTCGTGTCAGTTAAGGGGAGAGAGTTACTTCCTGGTCACGCCGCCTTTTTCCTGGCCCGCGCCTTTCTCTTTCTTGCTATGGGTTTGCGCTTTGCAGTGGCTTTCTTACGAGCCGGCGCCTTTTTCTTCGCCGCGGTTTTTTTCTTTGCGGCTACTTTCTTACGCGCGGGCGCTTTCCTTTTCGCCGCCGCCTTCTTGCGAGCGGGCACTTTCCTGCGTGCAACTTTTTTCTTCGCTACTTTCCTGCGGGGCGCAGCCTTTTTCTTTGCTGCAGCCTTCTTCTTACGCGCAGGCGCCTTCTTCTTCGCTGCTACTTTCTTCTTGCGTGCTGGCGCCTTTTTCTTTGTTGCAGTCTTCTTCTTCGTGCCAAATCTCCTGGCCCACTCCTTCTCGAGGCGTGCGACCGCTTTTTCGGTGTGCGTGGCACGTATGAAGTAAGCGCGCGCATCCCGGATCAACTTGTTGATACGACGCTTGTCCTGTTCGGTGATCTGCAGCTCATCACGAGCATCCCGGAGCAATTTGTCCACCTTCCTGAGCTGCTTCTTCGCAGCCCTGGTCCCGGTTTTGGTAGCTCTATCAAGCGTCTTTTCGAATCTCGCTGTCGCCTTATCGAATCGACTGCGAGCCGATGATGCCTTGCGACGAGCCGCATTCAGCTGACGCTTCAGTTCAGTCTCGGTCCTCCTGGCATTCCTGGTGAACTCCAAACGCGCGTTCTTGTAGGCCTTCTCAAATTGGGCAAGTTGATCGGTCATCGGCAAATTCCCCTTGGTTCCAAATTGCCGGCTACACGCACCACACGGGGCCGGTTCAATTCGGACTATAGTACAAAGGCTTCGCTGCTGCTATTTGCGCCCCGAAAACCTACACTGCGATCGTCATCGAAGATTAGAATAAGGATCTCCTGATTTTTTCCGGACACATCGATACGAGTTCATGAATAGATCAGAGGCTCCCTGAAATAAGCATCCTGAGCGGTGAGTGTTTTCGGTTTCATCTTCAATCCGATCGTTACATGAGGATTCCCTTCTAATGGTGGACTTGTTCTACGCTGCAGCCTGCCAAACAGATTTTCCGAGTCCGGTGACCCGGGATGAAATACCCGATCGCGTCACCAGAATGTGTGAGATGGCAGAGCAGACCATCCAGGGTTACGAGCCCTTCTTCGATGTTCGCCTGCTGGCATTCCCGGAGTTTGCGCACAGCGTACCCGTCTACCAGACTGTTGCCGAGTTGGTAGAGAAGATCGCCATACCCGTGCCGAACGAGCACACGGTGCGCTACGAGAAACTGTGCAGAAAATACGGCTGCTTTATTCAGACCGGTTCCTTTATCGAAGTGGATCCCGACTATCCCGGTGCGGTATTCAACACGACGGTGCTGGTTGGGCCGGACGGTATCCTGAGCAAGTACAGGAAGATCAACCCATGGTTGCCCTGGGAGGTTCACGCCAGCCCGCATGATTACCCGGATTACCCTGATGATCCGTTTCCGGTCGTCGAAACAGAGCTGGGAAAGATAGGCGTGGCGACCTGCTATGACTGGCTATTCCCTGAGACGATTCGCGAACTCGCCTTTAAGGGTGCGGAAATCCTTATTCGTATCTCCGCCTACATGGACCCGTGGGGTACGGCGGCGCCGACCGACTGGTGGACACTGATCAACAGAACCCGCGCGCTGGAAAACACAGCTTTCGTACTCGCGGTCAACCAGGGTGCGGCGATGAAACACTACCCGCCATTCAGCTGGCCCGGCGGAAGCATGCTTGTCGATTACGATGGCAGAATCCTCGCCCAGGCGGATCCGGGGCCCGGCGAGAAAGTCGTGGTTGCGCCGATCAGTGTCGCCACACTCAGACACGAGCGAGACAGGCGCATCGGGCACGACATGAGGTCGCACTTCCGCAGCGAGGTGCATACCTACTTCAGGAAGCCGTGGCTCGCCCCCGGTGGAGATGAGCCTCACAGCATCGACAGCCTCAGGAAAAGAATTCTGGATTCGAAATCGCGCCTCGATGGTGACGAAGAGTGACATGAAATATTTTGTAATGAGTGTTGCAGGAAAGAGCATTGTCAACGTTTGTCTGGTAGTAGCTCTTGCAGTGGGTCTGGCCGCCTGCGATCGCGGTCAGCGTCAGCTCGACGAGCAGGATATCGTGGACAACAATCGCGGTGTCGCGCTGATGGGGCGCTTCGACTATGCGCCGGCACAAGAAACCTTCAGGACACTTGTCGACCGCAGACCGGAGTGGCTGGATGCGCGGATAAACCTGGCAATTTCCACCCTGAACAGACAGCAGGATGGAGACGAGCGGCTGTCGCTGGAGTTGCTTAATCAGGTACTGGCCGATGATCCGGATAATCTCAGGGCGCTGTACCTTAGCGGTCTCCTGTATCTCTACCAGGGAGAGACAGCGCAGTCACTTGCGGCGCTGCGCAAGGTTGCTGCTGCCGATTCGAATGATGCATATGCTGCCTATTTTATCGCTCAGAACCTGATGCAGCTCGGGGAGCTGGACGAAGCGCTGATGTGGTACCGGCAATCGTTTGAAGTCGATGCTTATTTGCGCAGCGCCTACTACGGTGCAGCGCTGGCGCTGCGGCGCATGGACCGTCGCGAAGATGCGGGTCGAATGCTCGCCGACTATGAGCGTTTAAAAGATAACCCACGGGCCAGGCTGGCCGAATTCAAGTACACCAGGATGGGTCCAAAAGCGGACGCGCTCGCAGTCGGGCAAAGTGAAGTGGAGACAATAGCTGCGCCAATGGGAACGGTTTTTGGCGAAGCGCGTGACTTTGAGCTTACCGCGCCGGCTCATCCGGGCAGTCATCTGACCGTCGCCGATGCCGATGAAGACGGCATACTCGATCTCTATGTGACCTCACGGTCCGGCTCATTGCTGTTAATCGGCGATGGCGGCGGTGGCTACCTCGAAATGCCCGATCATCCTCTGTCGAAGATTCCAAACGTCGCCGCAGCGGCATGGGGCGATATCGACAACGATGGTCGTACAGATGTCTATCTTTGCCGGCACGGTCCGAACCAGCTATGGCTACAACAATCGGATGCAGGATGGATGGATGTTGCGGCGCAGATGGGTGTGGATGATGCCGGGAAATGCGCCGATGCCGGCATGCTGGATGCCGATCATGATGGAGACCTCGACGTTTTCGTCGTGAACGAGGACGGTCCGGACGAGTTGTTGAACAACAATCGCGATGGAAGTTTTCGGCGTCTTGGCAAGCAGCAGGGCATCGCGGGCTCGAGCAGGGGGAGGCAATTTATTGCGGCCGATCTGGACAACGACAGGGATGTCGATCTGGTTGTGATCAACGACGGTGATCTGAACGAGGTCTGGATCAACGATCGCATGTGGGCATACCACCCGGCTGATGGTGCAATGGAATTCAGAGCGGCTGCCATTCTGGCTGCGACTGCCGGCGATCTCGACGCGGATGGACAGGTTGAGCTTTATAGCCTGTCGCCGGATGGAGAAGTCACGGCATGGCGCCCGTCGGCCGGAGCGAAGTGGCAGTCCACGCTCTTGACGCGGTTGACGGTCGGAGCAGGTGCGGGGCTATCGACAGCCGATGTTGATGGCGATGGCGTGCTGGAACTTATCGTCAGCGTGGGCGAGGCGATTCATATCCTGCGACAGGGTCAACCGATAGAAGTGATCAAATGGACGGACGGCCCGCAGTCGCCGGCTCAGGCCATGAACCTGGATCCGGTCAGGGGGCCTTCCCTGGTTGCAATGTCTGCCGATGGCACGCGCATCCGTCAATGGCCGCCCGGCCCCGGGCGCCACGCTTTCCTGGCTCTCGACGTCAGCGGAAAAGAGGACGAAGCGGAATCCATGCGTTCCAATCGATCGGGGATCGGGACCCGGGTAGCGCTACGCAATCTGGACCGCTGGACGGTCAACTGGACCTTCGACAGTCACTCGGGTCCAGGCCAGGGGCTGCAGCCTCTCAGTATCGGGCTGGGCGGTCGCCGCCTGGCGGATTTTGTCGCCATCGACTGGTCTGACGGTGTATTCCAGACCGAGCTGGATCTGGAGGCGGGGGAACTGCATCGCATTACCGAGACGCAACGCCAGTTGTCCAGCTGTCCCGTGCTTTTCGCCTGGGATGGTCACGGGTTCCGTTTCGTCAGCGATCTGCTCGGCGTCGGTGGACTTGGTTTCTTTGTCCAGCCCGGTCAGTATTCGACACCCAGACCGTGGGAGTATTTGCTGCTTCCCGAGCAATTCTCTGTACCACGCGATGGGCGCTATGTGATGAAAATCACCGAGCCGATGGAAGAGAATGCCTATCTGGATAGCCTGAGGCTGCATGTTATTGATCTGCCACCGGACTGGTCGGTGGTGCCGGACGAGCGGATGGCGACCGGATTGCCCGAGGTGACGGGGCGACAAATATTCTTCCAGCGTGAAATGTTACCAGCGAGCGCGATCAATGACAGGGGAGACGATGTCGCCGCCTGGATCCTCAGTGCGGATCAGCGTGCGGCGCCGGTCGGGCCGTTGGATGATCGATTTATCGGCCGTCTGAAAGACGACCACAAGCTCACCATCGAATTCGAGCAGGTCGTCAATCCACCGGGCATGCGTCCGGTCCTCGTTGCGGACAGTTGGGTGGAATATCCTTATTCTCAAACGGTCTTCGCGGCCTGGCAGGCGAGCGAAACCTACCAGCCGGCCAGTCTGGAGGCGAGGTCGGCGGGTGGCGTTTGGACAATGGTCTATCCCGGGTTCGGGTACCCGGCCGGCATGCCGAGGACGATGGTGTTACCTCTGGAGAAATTGCCGCCGGACACGACCGCACTGAGGTTGTCTACAAATCTCGAAGTCTACTGGGACCGGTTGCGGATCGTTTACGAGGAGACGCCACCCGATGTCCGCCAACAGGTGTCGTCACCCGTCCACGCCCGGCTGGCCAAGACAGGATTCCCCCTGAGAACGACCGCCGATCAGAGACTGCCGGCTTACGACTACGAGATACGCAAGGCGTTCTGGGATGCTCGATATCTGGACGGTGAGTACACCCGGCTCGGTCCTGTTGGTGAACTGGTCGCCGAGCCGGACGATGCCATCGTGATCATGGGGTCGGGCGAGGAGGTTCATGTCGAATTCCAGGCGCCGATCGACGCTCCTCCTGCGGGATGGTCGAGAAACCTGGTTCTGGAAGCGCGGGGGTGGGCCAAGGACATGGACATGTACACGCGTGACGGGGGTCAGGTTGGCCCGCTACCGCGAAGCGAATCACGCAGTCCGGCCAGTGAGAAACGTCGCGCCGAGCTTCACGATCTGTACAACACCCGATTCCAGGGAGGTCGATGACGGTGGAGGCGGGATCGGCTGTTTCGTCCGCCACACCCAGGCGCCGTTATGTGCCGGTCGTCGGCCCCAGGCTGAGAAAACTGCTCTATGTGGTTTTTGGTCTGTTCTCACTGCTGGCAATCAACTCCGGCTATCTGGGCGCAGTCACCCTGATCGAATGGCTGAGCGGCGAGACTATCCAGGATTACTTTTATCAGTTGATGTTTCTCGGGCACCTGTTCCTGGGGCTGCTCTTTATCGTGCCTTTCCTGGTGTATGGCGCAGTTCATTTTAGTCTGGCGAGAAAGCGACCCAACAGGAGGGCAGTCAAAGTCGGCTATGTGCTGTTCGGGGTCGGCTTGCTGCTGATCATCAGTGGACTCGCCCTGACACGGGGTATCCCGCTCATCGAAATGCGCGATCCTGCCGGACGGGAACTGGCCTACTGGTTGCATGTTGTCACACCGCTCGCTGCATGCTGGTTGTTCGTGTTGCATCGTCTCGCGGGCCGCCGGATCGACTGGAGACTGGGCTGTGGCGTCGGTGCGGTGGCAGTCGTGCTGTCGATCGCGGTGATATTCGTTCAGGCGCAGGATCCGAGGGATTGGAACGCGGTCGGTCCGGTCGACGGAGAGCGCTATTTCCGGCCGTCATTGTCGAGAACCGCCAGCGGTAACTTTATCCCGGCCAGGGCGTTGATGCAGGATGAGTATTGCGCGGAATGCCACGAGGATGTGCACGACTCCTGGTCTGGCAGCATGCACCGCTTCGCATCGTTCAACAATCCTGCCTATCTCTTTTCCGTCAGAGAGACCCGGCGCTATGCCATGGAGCGCGACGGGAACGTGCGGGCGGCGCGCTTCTGTGCGGGGTGCCACGACCCGGCGCCGTTCTTCTCGGGCGCGTTCGACGACCCGGACTTCGACGACCGATCACACCCAACGGCCAACGCGGGTATTACCTGTACCGCCTGCCATGCCATCACACATATCAATAGTCCGGCGGGCAATGCCGCCTACACAATCGAAGAGCCGCTACACTACCCGTTTGCCTATAGCGAGAATTCGTTTCTTGCCTGGCTGAACAGGACACTGGTAAAGGCGAAGCCGGCCTTCCATAGCAAGACCTTCCTGAAGCCCTTGCACCGGACACCGGAGTTCTGCGGCAGCTGCCACAAAGTGCATCTTCCCGAAGAACTCAATGACTATCGCTGGCTGAGAGGACAGAATCACTACGACAGCTACCTGTTGAGCGGTGTCTCCGGTCACGGCATCCGAAGTTTCTACTATCCACCGCAAGCGATCGATAAATGTGCGGGATGTCACATGCCGACGGAACCATCCGACGATTTCGGCGCTCGCCGGCTCGGCGATGATGCCGATCTCAGGGTGCACGATCATGCCTTCGCGGCAGCCAATACCGCGATCCCCGTGATGGTCGGTCTGCCGGAATCCGCGGTCGAAGATCGACGCCGCTTCCTGGAAGACGCCCTGCGTGTGGATATATTCGGCATCCGCGATGGCGGCACAACCACCGGTCGCCTGCATGCGCCGCTGAGGCCGGAAGTGCCCCGCCTTGTGCCAGGCAGGACCTACCTCATCGAGACGGTATTGCGCACGCTGAAGCTCGGACACCTGTTCACCCAGGGAACCTCGGATTCCAACCAGGTCTGGCTGGAGATAAAAGCCAGCGCCGATGGTCGGGTGATTGGCGCCAGCGGTGCGATGCTCGATAGTGATAATGACGGCGTGGCGCTGGAGGTCGATCCCTGGTCCCATTTCGTAAATGCCTGGGTGATCGATCGCGACGGACGTCGCATCGACAGGCGTAACGCCCAGGATATTTTTACCAGTCTGTATAACCACCAAATACCGCCCGGCGCCGCCGATGTGGTCCACTACAAAATAACCATACCCGAATGGGTGACAGGACCCGTAGCAGTGGAGGTCGCGCTCAAATACAGAAAATTCGACAGCATATTTTTGCGTTACATCGAGGGCGATGCATTTGCCGGTAATGAACTACCCGTCACAGTGATTGCCAGCGACCGGGTGGTGTTTGCAACGGATGAAACCACCGTCGATAACAGCGCTACGGACATACCCGGCTGGGAGCGCTGGAATGACTACGGTATCGGCCTGCTGCGCAAGGGCGGGGCGGGCCAGCTACGTCAGGCGGAGGAAGCCTTCGAAAGGGTAGAGGCACTCGGCCAACCCCAGGGGCCGCTCAATCTGGCGCGTGTCTACCTCAGGGAAGGCCGGCTTGAAGAGGCGTCTGATGCGCTGTCTGTGGCGGTCGATTTCGAGCCACCGGCCTACCCATGGTCTGTCACCTACTTCACGGCAGTGCTGAATCGCCAGAACGGCTTCCTCGATGAGGCGATCCGTGGCTATCGGGAAATCGTTGCTACGCAGTCTCGGGAAGCCCGCAGCAGGGGCTTCGATTTCAGCAAGGACTACAGGCTCCTGAATGAACTCGCGGGTAGCCTGTTCGAAAGAGCCAAGCTGGAGCGTGGCGAGGGAAAAGAGTCCGAACGGCAGCGCCATATCGATGAATCGACGCAACTCTATCAGGAGGTGCTGGTTCTGGATCCCGAGAACACCGAGGCGCTATGGGGTCTGGCGCAGCTCTATGCAAGTCTTGGTCGCGAGCAGGAGGCCGGGCAATATCGCTCCCTTCACGGACGTTACAAAAGCGACGATAATGCGCGGGATCGGGCGGTGTCTCTCGCCCGACGTGACAACCCGGCCGCCAACCACGCAGCGGAAGCGGTGGTCATCTACGATCTCCACAGGCCAGGGTCCTTTGGTCTCAACGCGGAATTCCCGGCAGGACACTGATGAGCGCTGACAACAGACCTCCCGGGGAGCCGAAAGGACTCCCGGGAGGAGAACAGAATGAGGTTCCGGAAGATGATGCCGTTATCGGTGTGGCCGTGCACCGATCGCTCAGGATCGTCCTGGCGCTCGGTCTTGTAGCCGCGGCTATCTGGTGGTTCGGCGGGCGCTCTCCGCCAGCCGTGACCATCGAGGAGCGGGATCTGGTGGCACCGGTCTCGCGCAGCACTGTCCCGCCCGACGTTTTACCGCGCATACCCTTTCGCGATGTAACGCAGCAGGCGGGTCTGGCGTTTAATCATGAGAATGGTGCGGATGGCGAACGCCTGCTTCCCGAAACCATGGGTGGCGGCGTGGCATTCCTGGACTTCGATAACGACGGGTATGCAGATCTCTTTTTTGTGAATTCAACCACCTGGCCATGGTCGGATAGGCAAGAAAAACCAGGTCGGGCGGCCCTCTATCGAAACAAGGGCGACGGAACATTCGAAAACGTCACCCGTGGATCCGGTATCGAGGCGCCTCTGTATGGCATGGGTGTGGCGACTGCCGATTATGACGGTGACGGGCAGGTCGATCTGTTTGTGACGGCGGTTGGCGAGAACCGGCTATATCGCAATATCGGTGGCGGTCGGTTTGTCGATGTAACGGTACGGGCCGGTGTCGCGGGTGCTGCCAATCGCTGGAGCAGCAGTGCGGCCTTCTTCGATTTTGATCGCGATGGAGACCTGGATCTGTTCGTAGTCAACTATGTGGACTGGTCCCGGGAGCTCGATTTTGAGGTGGACTATCGGCTCGCCGGCGTCGGTCGCGCCTATGGTCCGCCGACCAATTTTCCCGGTACCGACGGGTATCTCTACCGCAACGACGGAGACGGTTGCTTCACCGATGTTTCGGAGGATGCGGGGATACGTGTCGCAAACCCTGATACCGGGCTGCCGGCGGGCAAAGGGCTTGCAGTTCTCGTGGCCGACCTCGACGAAGACGGATGGCCGGACCTGGTGGTCGCCAACGACACGGTGCGAAATTTTCTTTTCATGAATATCGGTGGTCGCTTCGAGGAGGCGGGTAGCGAGTCAGGCCTGGCGTTCGACAACAGTGGCAAGGCGACGGGTGCGATGGGAATTGACGGCGCCAGATACGCAAACGGGCAGGAATTCGCCGTTGCGATCGGAAACTTCGCCAATGAGATGACTTCTTTTTACGTTGCTCCCGATGCTTCGATGCTCTTCACCGATGAAGCAAATATCGCGGGCATTGGTCCCGGTAGCCGCGCTGTCCTCAGCTTTGGCATTTTCTTCTTTGACGCGGACCTTGATGGCCGGCAGGATTTGTTTCAGGCCAATGGCCATGTCGAAGACGATATCAATATCGTTCAACCCAGTCAGCATCATGCACAGTCGGCGCAGCTCTTCTGGAACTGTGGCGACCAATGCCAACGGCCGTTCGTGCTGCTCCCGCCTGCATCAGTCGGCGAGTTGGCGACACCCATGGTGGGAAGGGGTGCGGCCTACGCCGATGTCGATAATGATGGCGATCTGGATGTGGTTGTCACGCAGGTCGGAGGACCCGCTCGCTTGTTCCTGAACGAGCAGTCAACGGGTAATCACTGGCTGAGGGTCAGATTGCGTTCAGCTGCGCCAAACCACGACGCTATCGGCGCGCGCATGAGACTGCATGCCAATGGCGAAATTCAGGAACGTCATGTCATGCCGGCGCGTAGCTATCTATCGCAAATGGAAATCACTCAGACCTTCGGTCTCGGGGCGGGCGCCGAAAAGCCCTGGCTGGACGTCACGTGGCCCGACGGAACGGTCGAAATGTTTAGCGTGGTTTCGACTGATCAGCTTGTCGTCCTGACCAAAGGCAGCGGAGCCCCGATTCCGCAGTAAACTGGTCGTTGGCGCTCTGCATTGAAGGTCATGACGGAATTCATTTGAAAATGTGGGTTCGAGGCGCCGATTTCGCTAAAATTATCGGCTCGACCCGCATAGTGCATGAGTTGCCGGACTTGAATTAGCCATGTCATTAAAATCCCGTAGTAATAAAGTAAAACCTGTTGGAACTCGCGCAATATGCGGGTTGACTACGCGAAGCATCATTATCCGACTCGTCTGCCTGGTGTTGCCGTGCCGGCTGGTTGCGGCTGATCTGTTTGTGGATGTAACGAAATCGTCGGGTCTGGATTTCGAGCATTTCAACGGCATGAGTGGTGCGCTCTATTTTCCGGAGATGGCGGGATCCGGGGTGGCGCTTTTCGACTATGACGGCGATGGTGATATGGATGTGTACCTGGTACAGGGACACATGCTGGGTTCGGAGGAACTGGGGGAAGCACTATTCGAGCCAAAGCACCCCATGCCGCTGACGGATCGCCTGTATCGGAATGATACAAAGCCGGGGGCAGCCGGTGTGAAATTTACCGATGTGACGGAGGTTTCAGGTCTGTCGGCGCAAGGTTACGGTATGGGTGTGGCTGCGGCAGACTACGACAACGACGGTGACGTTGATCTGTATGTCACGAATTACGGGCCGAATGAGTTGTGGCGCAATAAGGGTGACGGGACATTTGAGAAGGTGACGGATCAGGCTGCGGTGAATGATTCACGCTGGAGTGTGAGCGCGTCGTGGGTGGACTATGACCGCGACGGTTGGCTGGACCTCTATGTCGGGAACTATCTGGATTATTCATTCGAAAACGCGAAGCCGTGCCGTTCATCGACCAGCGCGAGGACCTATTGCGGACCATCAGTTTATCGTCCGTCTACTGACAGTCTGTTTCGCAACCGGGGTAATGGTACGTTCGAGAATGTGAGCAACTCCTCGGGGATAGGGAAAGACGCAAATGGTGGCGCCCTGGGCGTGATTGCTGCGGACTTTAACGGCGATCGCTGGCCTGATATCTACGTCGCAAACGATGGCGTGGCGAATCAGTTGTGGATCAATCAAATGGACGGGCGCTTTGAGGATGAGGCGATCCTAGCGGGTGTCGGGGTCAATATGGACGGAAGCCCGGAAGCGAGCATGGGGGTGGACGCTGCCGATTTCGATGGCGATGGCGACGACGATCTGTTCATGACCCACC
>PVMK01127613.1_pt1 | contig 12531 bp, 10 predicted proteins | sample 1853481 | NCBI WGS metagenome assembly PVMK01 (sample SAMN08533507, study PRJNA380276) | Marine sediment metagenome, whole genome shotgun sequencing project.
TATCCTATTAATTCATGTAATAAATAGATCGGTCAAGTGAACTACAGAAATAAAGGCAAGTTTTCCCTTTGGTAGAATCTGGCCTCAATACTAGAAGATAAGCCGATCATTTTTTGTTTAGCATGGGTATCTTAAATCTCACTATTGAGAGTTTGCTTCATTTATTGCCTCAGTTATCTTTTTCCTAACCTTCTTAATGTCATGCTTTGCATTAGCGACATATTCCCGTATACAATCCCTGTACAACCGTAACTGGGAATTATAATTATCTACTTTGGAATTGTACTGATCTACTTCCCACTGCTCACTGAAAGAGTTAGATTCTATTGGTTTTGAAGATGGCGGGGAACAAGTATGCGAGGGATACTCAGATATACTTGAGTTCGAACCACTGTTCACTATTGCAATTGCAGCAGAAGATACAAACATAAAAATCGGTATAAATACTAACCTAGTCATTAGTTTTCTCATTGTTATTCTCCTTACTCCTTTAATCTAGCTCCACGTAGAGGTCAGATACAAATACTTCTATTCTACTTAGCTGGGTGTTACATTGCTGCCTACGTAACTTATTTCACAAGCTATGCCAGAATCAAAAATATTGTTCCGTTTTGTAATTTTCACGTTGATTGTAGCTTTGCTGTCTTATGCAGTTTGGTTCGCGACTCGTCCTAAGCCTATAGAAGTTGAGCTTGCCACAATTATACGTGGCACTGTGGAATCAACAGTAGTGAATACTCGTGCTGGAACTGTCAAGCCATGCCGTCGCGCTAAGCTTGCGCCTGCTACAGGGGGTCAGATCATTAAGCTACAAGTGAAGGAAGGTGAGCGTGTAAAGCAGGGCCAGATGTTGCTAGAAATTTGGAATAGCGAACTTGCTGCCAAACTTGAACTAGCACAGCAGCAAATGCTCACAGCCGAGAAACGTCGTCGCGAAGCTTGTATTGTTGCTGATAATGCACATCGTCAATCTAGGCGTATGCGGCAGCTTGTCGCCAAAAATTTTGTCAGCCAGGAACGTAGTGATGACGCAGATGCTAAAGCGCTTGCTCGTCAGGCTAGTTGTGATGCGTCGACAACGGATGTAAAACGAGCTCAGGCACAAATTCAGGTAGTACAATCTGGATTGGAACGTACAGTTCTGACTGCGCCATTTGCTGGAATAGTTGCTCGTATCACAGGTGAAATCGGTGAATACGCGACACCCTCACCTCCAGGTATCGCTACACCACCTGTTGTTGACCTGATTGACGATACTTGTCTCTATGTTAGTGCTCCGATGGATGAAATAGATGCGCCTAAATTAAAAACTGGACAATTTACACGCATCACATTAGACGCTCTTCCTGGTCAGGTTTTCACTGGAAAGATTCGACGAATTGCCCCCTATGTTACCGAGGTAGAAAAACAGGCGCGCACGGTAGATGTCGAAGTGGACTTCGATGAACCGCCAAATCTTCTGTTGTTAGTTGGTTACAGCGCAGATGTCGAAGCTGTTATTGATAGGCACGATGACGTATTACGCATACCAGCGCAGGCAATCCGGCAAAAAAATAAAGTACTAGTTCTGGGTGCGGACAGTAAATTAGAAGAACGTAGTGTGGAAACTGGCCTTACCAACTGGGCATTTACTGAGGTTATCAACGGCTTGGAGGCAGGAGACCAAGTATTTTTGACGTCTGATCAGGATGATGTGAAAGCTGGTACACAAGTAAAACACAAAGTTTCCCAATGATCTATCTTTCTAGTATTACACGTATTTTCCAGATGGGAGATCAAGAGGTGCGTGCGTTAAATGGAATCAATTTAAAAATTGCATCGGGGGAATATGTTTCCATTATGGGGCCATCTGGATCAGGTAAATCTACTTTGCTGAATATAATTGGATTGCTAGATCGAGCCGACATTGGACGCTATGAGCTGGATGGTAATGATGTCACCAGTCTCTCTGAAATCGAGCAAGCGCGCGTGCGTAGAGAAAAAATCGGATTTGTATTTCAATCGTTTCATCTTGTGCCACGTTTGACAGCAGCTGAGAACATCGAGTTGCCATTAATGCTTGATGGTGTTTTGCCTGCCAGGCGGAAATTGCGCGTTAAGGAAGCATTGCTTGAGTTCAATCTAAGCGACCGCGCCCAGCACCGCCCTGCAGAAATGTCAGGTGGACAGCAGCAACGTACTGCCATTGCGCGTGCTACCATTCTGCGGCCAACTATAATCCTGGCAGATGAGCCAACCGGTAATATAGATCACCGTAATGGTGCCGAAGTTATTGCGCTGCTGGAAGGGTTGCACCATACGGGAACCACTCTCATCATTGTTACTCACGATCAAGAATTGGGAGCGCGGGCGAATCGCCATATTGCTATGCGTGATGGCGAGATTGTGTCAGATGGCAAGTCAGTACTCAAATGAAATTGCGCGATACACTGTATCTTTCACTTAAAGCTGTTGCAAGTTACAGAACTCGTTCGCTGCTCATTGTTCTAGCAATGGCATTAGGCGTAGCGGCTGTAATAATACTGACAGCACTGGGTGATGGCGCCCGACGCTATGTAACCAACCAGTTTTCATCGATCGGCACGAACCTGATAGTGGTTATACCAGGTAGAGCTGAGACTGCAGGCGGATTTCCAGGTGCTGCAGTAGGGCAAACTCCACGCGACCTAACGCTGGAAGATGCTAATGCACTTGCCCATCTCCCGCAAGTTAGGCGCTACGCACCACTTAATATAGGTGTTGCTGAGCTCGCTGCAGCCAGCCGTTTGCGCGAGGTTACTGTGCTCGGCAGTACTGCAGAATTATTGCCCGTGCGCCATATGGAACTTGCACAAGGTGGATTCCTTACTCGCGGATCAGGACGTAGCGCACAAATCCTTTTGGGCGCAAAACTTGCTCGGGAATTTTTCCCACAAGGTAATGTTATCGGCCAGCGCGTGAGGCTTGGCGATCGACGCTTTCTAGTATCAGGTGTGCTCAAATTTCAGGGTGAATCGATGGGTTACAATACCGATGAAATCGTTATAATCCCAATTAATTATGCCCAAGCGTTATTCAATACTTCATCGTTGTTTCGTATTCTAGTTGAGGCCAGAAGCCGTAGCGACATTGTATTTGTCAAGGAGGCAATATTAGATATCCTGAAACAGCGCCATGATGGTGAAGAAGATATTACCGTTATCACGCAAGATGCTGTACTGGCCACATTCGACCGTATTCTACGTGCATTGACACTAGGTGTAGCGGGAATTGCTGCTATTAGTCTGGCCGTGGCGGGTATTTTAGTGATGAACGTGATGCTTGTGGCGGTAAGTCAGCGTACATCTGAAATTGGATTACTAAAAGCTATTGGTTCACCCTCATCAGATATTCACCATTTGTTTCTTGCCGAAGCACTGTGGTTATCGTTTACTGGAGGTATTCTTGGCTTTTTTCTAGGACAGTTTGGGAGTTTTCTAATTCGCCTTGCTTATCCCCAGCTTCCCGCATGGCCTCCTACCTGGGCTAGTCTTGCAGGAGTTACTATTGCATTCGTGACAGGTCTTCTAGCTAGCCTTCTACCTGCCGCACGCGCCGCTCGGCTTAATCCTGTGCAGGCTCTTAATGCAAAATGAACATTGTTGACACAGTTCATTTTGCTCTACGTTCACTCACTACGCATCGTTTACGTACTATTTTATCTGGCTCGGGAATCGGGATAGGGATTGCCGCAGTAATTTTGCTGACTTCTATCGGCGAAGGAATCCATCAATTTGTACTGTCCGAATTCACTCAGTTTGGTACCAATATTATCAATATAACACCTGGAAAAGTCAGCACTCATGGCGCATCACTAGGTGCTATTAGCAGTGCACGGCTACTTACTATAGAGGATGAGCTGGCGCTGAAAGAATCTCGTTACGCTCAATATACTAATTCCAGTGTAATGGGTAATGCGGAAATCCGTGCTCTTGGACGCAGCCGCCGCGTTACCGTCTATGGTGAAGGGCCCGATTTTTCCCAAGTATTCAACATGAAGGTGGAGATTGGACAATTTCTACCTGCAGACGATCCACGGAGTCCTCGCGCCTACGCCGTGTTGGGATCAAAGGCTCGCACCGAATTGTTTGGAAATGCCAACCCGCTGGGAGCTAGCTTGCAGGTTGGTATGTCGCGCTTCCGGGTGATCGGTGTCATGGAATCTAAAGGACAAATACTCGGTTTAGATCTTGATGACACTGTCTTTATTCCTACTTCCCGTGCGCTGGAAATTTTTAACCGTGAAGGCGTAATGGAAATTCATATCGCTTATCAGCCTGGCGTACCCCTACAGGCTGTAGTCGATGATGCTCACCGTATTCTTATTGCCAGGCATGGACGAGAGGATTTTACCGTCACACCACAACAGAAAATGCTGGATACGTTAACCACTGTGCTAGATGTGTTGACCTTTGCAGTAACCGCCTTAGGTGGAATTTCACTACTAGTTGGCGCTGTAGGCATGGTCACGTTGATGCATATCGCTGTCGCCGAACGTGTCGCTGAGATTGGCCTACTAATAGCCCTAGGTGCTACGCGGGCTCGTATCCTCATACTGTTTCTAATGGAATCCACCGTACTGTCTGCACTCGGTGGATTGGGAGGATTAACTATAGGTACCGCTATTGCCTGGCTGTTAAAAATATTGGTGAGTGATCTTCCAGTCAAAACCGAATGGGATTATATTTTAGTTGCGTTTGGTTTGTCGGTGATGATAGGTCTAGCTGCTGGTGTCATACCAGCCATGCGCGCGGCTCGAATGAATCCTGTCGATGCTTTACGAACAGAATAATAGAGTTAATTCTAATCCCAAAAAAATGAATTGTTAACTGAACCATACATGAATAAACAGCCGTTTCCTACTCGATCACAACAACCCAAGTTTCCGCCTGCTACTGCCAGTTTTGCACTATGGGATTTAGGCTTTCGTCCATTTTATCTTTTGGCAGGTCTTTATAGCATCTTTAGCGTGTTATTTTGGGCAGCACAATTCTCAGGTTATTTTTCTATTACGTACTTGCAGGGATCGGTATGGCACAGCCATGAAATGCTATTTGGATACATGACTGCAGTTATCACAGGTTTTCTGCTGACTGCAGTGCGTACATGGACGCAGGAGCCAACACCGAGTGGTGTACCGTTGATGATGTTGGCAGCGCTTTGGGTCTGTGGCAGGGTTCTGGTGTTGACCCCTTTTACCATGGTGGCAGCCTTAGTTAACATGGCTTTTCCTGTGGCTGTTGCTTTTGCAATTGGTGTTCCGTTATTGCGATCGCGCAACGTCCGTAACTATTTTTTTGTGGGGCTGTTGATCCTGATGGGTATGTTGATCCTCGCGACGCACCTGGCGTTACAAGGGCGCTTCGATTTGCCAGCGGACTTATTTTTACGGCTAGCGCTCGATGTGGTGCTATTTATCATGATTGTTATGGGTGGTCGTGTGATCCCTATGTTTACTAATAATGGTATACCCGGTGCCAACGCAACTCGGCACGCACTAGTGGAAAAATTAGCACTTGGTTCTGTTATATTGTTGTTTGTAGCGGATCTGTTGCAATTTCCTCAGATCACCATTGCCATAATTGGCCTGATCAGCGCTCTTGTGCATGGTACACGTTTGTATCTTTGGAAGCCATGGCGCACCCTTGCTACACCGTTGGTATGGATATTGCATATATCTTATGCATGGATAGTTGTTCATTTTTTGTTGCGTGCCCTGTCTGCACAAGAATTGCTGGTCGGATCTTATGCCACTCATGCGCTCACTGTAGGTGCAATTGGCGGATTAACTCTAGGTATGATGATTCGGACAGCACGGGGTCATACCGGGCGCCCTCTGGTAGCAGATCGCTTTGAAGTCACTATATTTCTATTGATACAATTCGCGGCAATTCTTCGCGTCTTTGGTGGGATCGTCTCGAATGCACTGTATATGACTAGCATTCAAATATCTGCGCTGTTTTGGGCTGCGGCATTTAGTCTTTACGTGTTACGGTATTGGTCAGTACTGACACGCCCCAGGCTAGATGGTAAGCCTATATAAAGTATTACCTAATATATCGTAAGAATATGGGTCAAGAAATTACAAGTACTTCTTTTTCTAAGAAAGATTTCAGAATATTTCGTTCTTGTCTCAAACAAGAAACAAAAATATTAAACGAATGGTTTGAACAAGGTGTTTTATCTAATGATGGGCTTGTTGGTGGATTCGAAATCGAAAGCTGGATATTGGATCGAGCACTTAGACCTGCACCCGTTAATAAAGAGTTCTTAGAGCATTTTAATAGTTCACTAGCCACGCCGGAGTTAGCGAGTTTTAGTCTCGAATTTAATAATTTACCTCGAGATTTAATAAACGCTGTCTTTTCAGACTTCCATACAGAATTAGAAAACACATGGAAGCAGGCTCAAGATGTAGCTAAAAATCTCAGCATACCATCAACATTATTGTTAATTGGCACGCTTCCAACATTTCAGCTTTCAGCTCTAAGCAAAGACACTATGTCAGATATGAATCGATACCGTGCGCTGAATGAGCAGATTATGGCAAGACGCAAAGAGAAGTTTTTGCATATATATATTCAAGGAAATGAACTTCTAGAGCTTGATAGTGGCAATGTAATGCTCGAAGCAACTACAGCTTCATTCCAGATTCACACCCAAGTTCCTGCACAAGAGGCGCATCACTATTATAATGCTGCGCTAATGATAACAGCACCTTTAGTGGTTATAGCAGCAAACTCTCCATATATATTTGGGAAAAATTTATGGAATGAAACAAGAATTCCATTATTTGAACAATCTATTGATACAGCTAATCCTGCTGCGCCTATAAAACGAGTAAGTTTTGGTAGTGGATATATAAAAGAATCGATTTTAGAATGTTTTGAAGAAAACCTTAAAGATTTTTATATTTTACTGCCCATAATCGAAAAAGATGATGGCACGCTTTCACATTTACGATTACACAATGGCACAATTTGGCGTTGGAATCGCCCCTTGCTAGGTTTTAATGAACAAGGCCAGCCCCACATAAGAATTGAACATCGCGCTATTCCGGCTGGGCCTACTTTTATTGACATGATTGCAAATGCAGCGTTTTTTTATGGTTTACAACATTATTGGGCGCAAATGCTAAAGAATGGTTATTCTTTGCCTGAATTTAATGAAATAAAATCAAATTTTTATACGGCTGCTATACACAGTTTCGATCATTCAATCATTTGGTTTGGCGAGCATGTAGAATCTGTCGAGTTACTCCGTAATATCTTGCTTCCTCAAGCAGAAAAAGGTTTGAGTATGATGAATATTTCTTTTTCCGATATCCAAAAGTACTTGTCAATTATTGCTGCGCGTATTGAAAATCAACAAACTGGTGCAATTTGGCAACGGAAATATGTTGCCTTACATAAATGTGATATGACTAAACTAACCCGTACTTATCAGCGCTTCCAAGAATCAGGTGCACCTGTTCATACTTGGGGTTATTAATTTTATTTTATGCATAGCGAGAATAATAATGGGCAACTTAGAACTAAATCAAATAGCTAGTTTCCCAAAGGAGCTATTAGAGATAAGCATTGAAAGGCTCTATACATTATTTCCAGAGCCTACTCTCTTGCATTTACAAGGCAAAAGGCCAGAACCTGTATTCGTTAGTGTTTTACTACATGGCAACGAAAGTACTGGATTGCATGTAATTCAAAGACTGTTAAAGAAATATCAACATTCAGTTCTACCGCGCTCTTTATCAATTTTGTTGGCCAATACACAAGCGGCACGTTATGGGAAGCGAACCCTCGATGGCCAATCTGATTACAATCGGGTCTGGCCAGGTACGGTTGAACCCAATGTGCAAGAAGCCATAGTAATGCAAAAAGTTGTAAATGAAATGAAAAGAAGAAATGTATTTGCTAGTATAGATATTCATAACAATACAGGGCTGAATCCACATTATGCTTGTATCAATAAGCTTGAAAATGGCTTTTTACAACTCGCTGCTTTATTTAGTCCTACTGTAGTGTATTTCTTAAGACCAAAAGGCGTGCAATCGATGGCATTTAGTAAGCTTTGCCCTGCAGTAACATTAGAATGCGGTCAACCTGATTATCCTAGTGGTACAGACCATGCATTAGACTACATTAATGCAGTATTACATATGCAATCTATTTCAAATGATCCTATGTTGCCACAAGACATAAAATTATTTCATACAGTTGCACGAATACAGGTTCCGGAAGATGTAACATTTAGTTTTACCGATCTGAATGCAAATATTTTATTTAAAAGAGAATTATATAAAATGAATTTTTCTGAAATTCCTGCGGATACTTGTTTCGGGATAGTTCATTCCAACAACAATGCACGATTATTCGCCTTCAATGATAATGATGAAGAATTGGGTGAAAAGTTATTTTATATAAATAATCAACAGATCAAACTCAAGAAACCGATGATGCCCGCAATGTTAACTTTAGATGAAGCTGTCATACGTCAAGATTGCTTCTGCTATCTAATGGAACGACTACCTCATCCAGAAACACCTTATGCAAATTGAAGTCTTATATTTAGCCAGCTTTTAGTGTCAGTTTAGCTGAACTTGGAATTACTCGTTTTTATGATACTACTAGCTGTTATAAGCGCTAATAAAATGTCTGTGTTGTTACTTTCTACCAAAAATCGCAACCCATTTGTTACGTGAGGTTTAAGAGTTTAGGAAATAATTTTACCGCTCAAATTTTAATAAAATAATCTGCTCATTCATTGAAATTTGAGCGCAGTACGATTTGATAACGCGCTTTTCCTGTTTTTAAATGTTCAAGCGCATCATTTATGTCGGCCATCATTATGAGCATTGCATTTATTTCGCACCCAGACTGTATGTTGCATGAAATGGAGACTGGCCATCCTGAGTGCCCGGAACGCCTGAAGGCGATTGAGGATCAGTTGTTATCGAGCGGACTTGATGTTGCGCTTCAGCGTTATGATGCCCCTGTGGCTACACGCGAGCAATTGTACCGGGTGCATGATCCCGAGTACGTTGAACAAATCTTTAGTAGGGCACCGCAAAAGGGGATCGTCAGGTTAGATCAAGATACCACGATGAATCCTCATTCTCTCGTAGCTGCACTACGGGCTGCTGGGGCGGTCGTGCTTGGAGTTGACTTGGTAATGTCGGACCAGAGCAAGCTAGTGTTTTGCAATGTAAGGCCGCCAGGTCATCATGCCGAGCGGAAGCGAGCGATGGGGTTCTGTATTTTTAATAATATTGCTGTAGGTGCTGCCCATGCTCTATATGAGCATCATCTTAAAAAAGTTGCCATCATAGATTTTGATGTGCACCATGGAAATGGTACCGAAGACATTTTTCAGGACATCCCAAGTGTCTTGTACTGTTCAACATTTCAACATCCCTTCTACCCATATAGTGGTACTGATGTCGAATCTGAACATATTGTTAATGTTCCTTTGCCAGCGGGGGCCGAGGGCTCACAGTTTCGTGCAGCCGTAGTCTCCTCATTGGTTACCAATACTTGAAGCATTTAAGCCCGAGCTTATTTTTATTTCTGCTGGCTTTGATGCGCATATTGAAGACAACATGGCTGGATTGGGGTTAGTTGAAACGGATTTCGCATGGGTGACGACTAAAGATCAGAGAAATTGCCGAAAAACATGCATCAGGCAAAATTGTGTCTGTCTTGGAAGGAGGCTATGCACTGTCTGCGCTGGGACGTAGTGTTGCAACGCATATAGATGCCTTGTTGAGGTAAAGTAACTTATGATAGCTCTGCATCATGTTCAATAACGTTCGGTCACAATAGGGGTGATATTGGGGCATTTCAAAGAAATTAGATTAGTTATTTTTTGTATAAATTTATGATTGGTAAACTATTACTAGTTATAGGTTCAATTTACGCTGCCAATTTCTAAAGTAATCGAATAAAGTACATTAAGCTTTCACGTATAAACGTATCTGGATTTTTTCTTGTTCATTAGAGTCCTATAATGTAAATATGAGGGATTATTTCGTATTAGGCGCATTCCTTTATTTCTGCTGCTCGTTCTCTGTGCAAGCTGGGGAATATGACGTATTGCGTCATAAAATGGTTGAGGAGGTATTGGCCGATGTTGCAGCCGAGGTCTCATACAGTGGGGGTTCTACTCTCCATCCCGGTGTCGTGGCAGCGATGCAAAAAGTCGAACGCCATCTTTTCGTACCTGCTTCGCAAACTTCAAACGCTTATCTTAACCGCCCACTTCCTATCGGGTATGGACAAACAATTTCACAGCCTCTCATCGTAGCAATGATGACCGACCTGATGCAGGTCAAAGATGGCGATAAGATACTTGAAATTGGCACCGGTTCGGGCTACCAGGCGGCTATCTTGGCGGAAATAGCCAAATCGGTTTATAGCATAGAGATTATCCGCCCACTGGGAAAGCAGGCAGCCAAACGATTAAAATCACTTGGCTACAACAATGTGGAAGTAAGAGTAGGGGATGGATACTATGGCTGGCCGGAAGCGTCGCCATTTGACGCTATCATCGTGACAGCTGCCGCAAGCCATGTTCCCCCACCTCTGCTAAAACAGCTAAAACCGGGTGGACGCATGTTAATCCCACTCGGTATGCATTTCATGACCCAGTATTTGATGCTTGTAGAAAAACAGATGGACGGTTCAGTAATCAGCCGACAGATTTTACCAGTTCGTTTCGTTCCGTTTACTAGAGAACATTAGGCATGGTAGCGCCGCGCCCGCCATTTATCGCCATCGGGTTGCTCTCTGCTTGCGTATTATCGTATGAGGTGCTACTAACACGCTTGTTTAGCATTGTATTGTGGCATCACTTTGCTTACATGATTATCAGTGCGGCAATGTTAGGTTATGGGGCGAGCGGTACGGTGTTAACTTTGCTGAAGGACAAAATTGCTTCGCACTTTAGCTTTGTGTATGTCATGGCTGCAATAGGGGTAGTTTTTCTGATGCCTTTATCATTTCTACTGGCGCAACAGGTTCCTTTCAATCCACTCGAATTACTTTGGGACAAATCCCAGTTAGTAAAACTACTGACGATTTATCTGCTCATGATGCTACCCTTTTTTTGCGGTGGTTTTAGCATCGGTCTAATTTTTTTCTGCTTTGGTACGCAAGCAGGGCGTATATATGCCACTGATATTTTAGGTGCGGGGATTGGGAGCATAAGTGTTATTGGCCTTCTTTTTTTACTGCCGCCCAGCAAGGTGCTGATCGCACTCACTGCATTGGCCCTCTTTGCTACAGCCATAGCTATTGTTGAACTAGGGATGCGAGCGAAATGGTTGATTGGAATACTCTTTGGCTTCACCTTAATAGTTATTGTTGTGCTGCCTGATTCTTGGTTACGTGTACAACCTTCGGCTTACAAAGATTTGAATCAGGCTCTAAATATTACCGGTGCACAGATAATAGAGGAACGTTCGAGTCCACTGGGGCAGATCAAAGTGGTGAAAAATAGTTCAATTCCATTTCGTCATGCACCAGGGATGAGCCTTAACGCTACGGACGAACCGCCGGCCCAGTTAGGAATATACGTGGATGGGAATGGACCTACTGTACTGACACGGTTTGATGGCAACCTTGCAACGCTAGCTTATCTCGACCAGCTTACCTCAGCTTTACCCTATCATGCGCTAAAACAACCAAGCGTCTTAGTGCTGGGTGCAGGAGCTGGTAGTGATGTACTACAGGCACTTTATCACGATGCCGTCACGATTGATGCGGTGGAGCTAAATCACAACGTTATTGATTTGGTCCAGCAACGCTTCCGAGATTTTACCGGGAACCTTTACAAACAAAAAGGAGTACGTGTACACAAAGCTGAGGCACGAGGTTTCGTCAATACTATCCACGATCGGCGCTATGACCTGATACAAGTGGCACTGCTTGATTCTTTTAGCGTCGCTTCAGCTGGGGTATATAGTCTGAGTGAAAGCTATCTCTACACTGTGGAAGCGCTCCAGACTTATCTAAGCCGCCTTACTTCGGGCGGTATGCTTGCAATCACTCGTTGGCTCACCTTGCCGCCGCGCGATTCACTAAAGCTTTTTGCTACGGCAGTTTCCGCTTTGGAACGAGAAGGCGTTTCTAATCCTGCAGCGCGGTTGGTGATGATACGGGGCTGGAAAACTGTCACATTGCTTGTAAAGAATAGCGACTTCACTACTAAAGAAATAACAGCGATGAAGGAGTTTAGTAGTAAGCGCTCATTCGACCTAGCTTATTATCCGGGAATGGGGGCTGACGAGGCAAACCGTTACAACTTGCTGGAGCATCCTTACTACTTCGAAGGAGCTATTGCATTACTAAGTTCTCAGAGACAGGCCTTTCTCGATCGGTATAAGTTCTACATCGAACCGGCGACTGATGATCGGCCTTATTTTTTCCATTTCTTTAAATGGAATGCAGCAGGGGAGTTGTTTAATTTACGTGAACAAGGTGGAATGCCGCTTCTCGATTGGAGCTATCCATTACT
>PVMK01184174.1_pt1 | contig 12531 bp, 9 predicted proteins | sample 1853481 | NCBI WGS metagenome assembly PVMK01 (sample SAMN08533507, study PRJNA380276) | Marine sediment metagenome, whole genome shotgun sequencing project.
ACCACTTTTTCAGTTACACTGCCAAAGCGATAATGCCCTTTCTCCCCATGGCTGGCCATGACGACCATATCCACTTTTTCACTGTCGATCAGTTTTAAGATCTCCTGGGCCGGATCGCCGACAGCGATATGCTTGATATACAGCGGACAGCCGTCCAGATATTTTTCACAAACCTGTTCCAGCCTCTTGGTAGCTGATTTATCCGCCCATTCCATTAATTTATCCACATGCGAGCGATCAAAATCACCATACCAGGATTCATGGTGGGCAATATCCTCGATGACGTAAAGGACATGGATTTCGGACTGATATTTTTGAGTTAGTGAAGTCACATACGGCAATGCCTTTTCCGCACTGTTTGAAAAGTCAGTCGGCCAGAGTATTTTTTTCACTTCCATGCGCATTCCTCCTTCTTTGATGATCTCAGCGTAGCTGCCCATCTAATGGGCCGGTTACTGCGGGACGCTTTATTTTCCGATGTTGCATTCACCGCATCCGCAAACCGGGCATGAGATCACCTGACTTTCCTTGGTCGTTTTTTCAGGAGGTATTATGCGATCAATATGCGTTTTAAACGCATGCCCACATTCTCGACAAAGGGCATCGAGCTCCTCTTGTTCAATATCTTCATTTTCCATGAGTTTTCCTTGGCTTTATTTTTTGTCTTCGTCTTTGACCTCTTCAAAATCGGCGTCGACCACATCCTCATCCGCTCCACCGGCAGCCTGTTCGGTGGATTCATCAGCACCGGCTCCGGCCTGTTGTTCGCTTTGAGAGGCCTGTTGATACATGGCTTCAGCCAGTTTATGGGAGGCCTGGGTAAGCTCATCATTGATCCGTTTAATCTCGGCGGCATCTTCGCCCTCCATGGCCTTTCGCAGCGCCGTAATGGATTCTTCGACTTTGCTCCTGGTGTCGCTGTCGACTTTATCGCCCAGGTCCTTGATTGATTTTTCGGTTGAATAAATCAACGCATCGGCTGAATTGCGGGCTTCGACCAGTTCCCTTTTCTTCTTATCATCTTCGGCATGCATCTCGGCATCCTTGATCAGTTGGTCAATTTCTTCCTGGGCCAGGCCGGAGGAAGCCGTAATCTGGATGGATTGTTCTTTTCCCGTAGCCTGATCTTTTGCCGAGACGTTGACAATCCCGTTGGCGTCAATGTCAAAGGTAACCTCGATCTGGGGCACGCCCCTCGGTGCGGGCGGTATGCCCACCAGTTCGAAGCGGCCCAGGGTTTTATTGTTGGCCGCCATTTCTCGTTCGCCCTGCAGCACGTGAATCGATACTGCCGGCTGACTGTCCGCCGCTGTTGAAAATATCTGACTTTTTTTGGTCGGGATGGTGGTGTTCTTGTCAATCAGACGGGTCAAGACGCCGCCAAGCGTTTCAATACCTAAAGAAAGCGGCGTCACATCCAGCAACAGGACATCTTTGACATCCCCTTTCAGCACCCCGCCCTGGATAGCAGCACCGAGTGCAACGACTTCATCGGGGTTGACACCTTTATGCGGGTCTTTTTCAAAAATTTTCTTGACGCGTTCTTGAACCGCCGGCATACGGATCATGCCGCCGACCAGAATCACCTCATCGATATCTTTGGCACTCAGGCCGGCATCTTTCATGGCCGTTCGGCAGGGCAGCTCGAGTTTGTCCAACAAATCGCTGACCAATGCTTCCAGTTTGGCCCGGGTGAGTTTAATGTTCAGGTGTTTGGGACCGCTGGCATCGGCGGTGATAAAGGGCAGATTGATATCGGTTTCCATTGATGTCGACAATTCCATTTTGGCTTTTTCGGCGGCCTCTTTAAGCCGCTGCAGAGCCATTTTGTCACTTCGCAGATCAATGCCCTGATCCTTCTTAAATTCATCCGCCAGGTAATCAATGAGTCGCAAATCGAAATCTTCCCCACCGAGATGGGTGTCGCCATGGGTGGCTTTAACCTCAAAAACGCCTTCGCCGATTTCGAGAATGGAAATATCAAAGGTACCCCCACCCAGATCGAAAACGGCGATTTTTTCCTCGCCTTTTTTGTCCAGACCGTAAGCCAGCGATGCCGCCGTGGGTTCATTGATAATTCGTAATACATTGAGGCCGGCAATTTTGCCGGCATCCTTGGTCGCCTGGCGCTGGCTGTCATCAAAATAAGCCGGTACCGTAATGACGGCATCCGTCACTTTTTCTCCAAGATATTCCTCTGCTGAATGTTTGATATCGGCCAGCACAAAGGAGGAGATTTCCGCCGAACTGTACTTTTTACCTTTGATATTGATGCGGATATCGCCGTTGGACGCTTCATCAATCTTGTAAGGCAGGATCTTGGCATCATCTTGGACTTCTTTTGATTTAAATTTGCGCCCGATGAGTCGCTTGACCGCGAAAACCGTATTTTCCGGATTTGTGATTGCCTGCCGCTTTGCGATCTGGCCCACCAAACGCTCATCACTTTCCGAAATCGCAACAATTGAAGGTGTCGTTCGCCCACCTTCCGGATTTGTGATGATCTTGGCGTCACCACCTTCCATGATTGCAACACACGAGTTCGTGGTGCCGAGATCAATTCCAATAACCTTAGCCATTTTCGATTACCTCCTTACCTTTCCAAATCTTTTATGTCATCTGAATTTATATGTCTGTTATAGTGGTTGTTAAAAAAACGTTGCGGGATTCAAACGTTTTTTTCTACAACCACTTATGCCCCTATTCCGTATTTCGGTGCATTATGATGGAAAGCGGTATAAACTGTTTATTTAGGCCTTTTTATCTTTCCGGGTTGTTGTTTTCGGTACGGCAACCACCACCATGGTCGGCCTTAACAGCCGGTCATGGATGAGGTACCCCTTTTGAAATTCGCTGATTACGGTGTTTTCAGGAAAATCGTCGGTTTCTTCCCGCATGACAGCTTCGTGGAACGCGGGATCAAAGGCCTTATCTCGCGCTTCTATGGGTTTGACGTTGAATTTTTCAAAAACCCGCAGGATCTCATTAAGCGTCAGGTTAAGACCTTCGATTAGACTTTGATCGGTTTTTTTTTCGTCGTTTGAGGAATTAATGGCCAGTTCCAAATTGTCGACTACCGAGAGCATCTCTTTGAGCAAAGATTGGTTGGCGTATTTTCTAAATTCCTCCATTTCGCGGGATGCCCGTTTTTTATAATTTTCAAAATCGGCCGAAATCCTCAGAAATCGATCGTATGTTTCTTTGGCCTCCTCCTCTTTGGCTTCAAACTTGGCTTCCATTTCTTTCAGGGGATTTTCAGCGTCTGCATTTTCAGCATCCCTTGTTTCGCTTTTAAGCGGTTTATCATCGGCGGGAGCCGGTTTTTCAGTATTTTCATTTTTTGCGGTTTCTTCAGCATCAATGTTGATCTTTGATTTTCTTTTTTTGTGACATACGCGATCTTTTCTCCTGAATTGCCAGAGGTATGGTATATTAATGATCTGAAAAATAAGACACTTTGTACCGTTGTCAAGAAGGGATTGGCAGGGTTTTCTGCTTAAAAATGCAAGGGTTTACCTTCATTTTTCAAACCGCTTGCAAGGTGGCGTGTTGCTTCCTCCTGATCGCAGACCGGCTGCCGCCGGTCTCAGATGTTAACATCGGGTGACGGGATTTAAAACGGGGTTGTTTTGACAGCAAAAAAAGATGGTTGTGCACCCTCTATCGAATCTTTGTGGAGTGCGTAACTCATTGTCATGACCGGAATCTGCCCACGACACAGACCGCGTCACTTATCGCTGCTTCCTTCCGGACCTGACGAGGTTCGTGACCGTCTGTTGCGTGGCGTCCGATCAAAATGCGTTACGGCTTTCCACGTATAAGACCCTTTAGAGGGAATTCAGCCCCGCGTAAGCGGATTTCGGGTATAGGGCACCGCTAGCTCCCCGCCTAGCACAACCGGATCTAGCATACTTTATAATCGCTATTTTTCAACAATAAAGTAGCATCCTACTCAAATAGGTTTCAGTGTTCAGGTGTTAGGTGTCAAGGATTTGTTAAATTAGTTTTATTTTTTATTTGTTGAATTGGTTGGCTTACCGAACCACATTGAAAGAATCAAACCAATCAAACCAATATAACGTGTGCTCGACACCTGAAACCTGAACCGCCACTGACGAAATCCTCTGAACCCTGCCTGTGGGGTCATTTGGGGTCAGCGCGGCCCCAGCGGGCGCGAAGCCCCAAACCCTGAACCCTAAACGCGGCTTGCCGCGTTTAGTATTGACTTTTTGGGGGCTCTGCCTTAGATAAACAGCCAGATATCGGGAGTTTCCAGTTAGTTATGGCGGTGGGCGGTCTATTTTCAATAAAATCCGCCGCCGAAATCTTCTAATATGATGTTTGCATGATAATAAAACCCGACGGTTTTAAAAATTCAAATATTGAAAAAAAGATACTCCGAACGGTCGAACATACCATTGGCACCCGCCGCATGGTTCAGGCCGGAGACACCGTTCTGGTTGCCGTATCCGGTGGTCCCGATTCGGTAGCGCTGGTCCATATTCTGCTGGCGTTGGCTGCAAAGTTTTCCTTTCAAGTTGCCATGGCTCACTTGAATCATTGCCTCCGTCAAAACGAATCCGCACGCGATGAAGCGTTTGTGGTTTCTCTTGCCGAGCAGCTTGAACTGCCCGTACATGTTGAAAGGCAAGACGTGCGCCGCTATCAAAAAAGGCACCGCCTTTCCCTTGAAGAAGCGGCCAGACAGGTGCGCTACCGTTTCTACCATGCCATTGCCTCCAAATTCGGGATATGAAAAAATTGCGCTCGGACATCATTCGGATGACAACGCCGAACTGATATTGATGTATATGTTGCGCGGAAGCGGTCCATTGGGTCTGTCCGGGATACCGCCGGTGCGCGATGATAAGATTGTAAGGCCTCTGATCAATATTAAGACGCACTGCAATTATGGATTTTATCGCTGTGAAAGAACTGGACTATGTCGTGGATTCCTCAAACAGAGATTCACAGTACCTGCGCAATAAGATTCGTAACCGGCTGATTCCGGAACTGAAGGCAGAATATAATCCGAAACTCATCGATTCACTCAACCGACTGGCTTTAATCATGGACGCTGAAGAGGGGTGGATTGAAAACCTAATCCAGCCGATTTTTGAAAAGGTGATTGTCTTTGAAAAACAGGACAGGCTCGGGATTGACATTTCAGAACTGAACCAACAGGCGATCGCCGTCAGAAGACGCTTGATCCGTAAGGCTGTTTTAAGGGTGAAGGGCAATTTGCGGGCGAATGGCCTTTGTCCACGTTGAAGCCGCAGTGAAATTGGCTCAAAAAGGGACCGGATTCAGGCGTGCTGGATTTTCCCGACCGCATCCGAATTTCCAGGGAAAATGATGTTCTCATTATGTCCAGAGAAGAGCGAAGTCTCAGGCATCTCACCGCAGACCCTCTTTTATCCTTAACACCTGATTACGAGTACCGGCTTTCCAAACCCGGTGAGGTCTTTATAAAAGAGGCTGCCCTGCAGATTCGCTTCAATGAAATCCCTCAAGAGCACGTATCTGATTGGCACCCATCTGGACATGGAACCCGCGCTGCATTTTTTGATATGGATAAGATCCGTTTTCCGCTGGTTATCCGGAATTTTCGCCCCGGAGATCGATTTTCGCCATTGGGCATGATCGGCAGGCAGAAATTGAAGAAATTTTTTATCGATCACAAAATATCTAGAACCGAACGGACGAAATGTCCGATCGTACTGAGCCGCAATGAAATTATCTGGGTTGCGGGACACCGGCTGGATAACGCGGCAAAAATTGGTCCGCAAACACACAGGATACTTAAAGCTGAACTTTCGCTTGCCTAAAGCGCGATGATGATTAGTTTCACGTATAATCTTATTGCGTGAGGTTGTTTGCAGTTCCGGCCGTATTTGATACTTGATATTTAAGCTAAGATACAGGATACTGTTCTTAAGATTGATTATTTTCGATTGAATATTGAATATTTAAGGAATCTGTCGTTTTTATATTTAGTGCTGGCTGTTTTTCTATAGGAGGCGAAAATGGCAGTTATCTTTACTTTTTCAGCAACTTATAAATTAGATGCTTAAATAAAATTCCTAAAAGTGATAGAATACCTCCAATATTCAATATTCAATATACAATCTTCAATTTTTTAGGAGGTAATTGTTTTTGAATCCATTTTATAAAAACCTGGCATTATGGCTGGTCATCACTTTGATGATGGTCATGCTGTATAATCTTTTTAGCAAACAGCATCTTGCTGAAACGAATATCAGTTACACCGAATTTCTGGAAATGGTTAATGAGGAGCGGGTATCGGATGTTGTTATCCAGGGCCAAGAGCTTTTTGTAACCGATACCAACCGCAATCGCTTCAAGGTATATGCGCCCCAGGACACCGATCTGATTAAAATCCTCAGACAAAAAGGTGTGGTGATCAGCGCCAAACCGCCGTCTGAAAATCCCTGGTACATGTCCATTCTGGTTTCATGGTTTCCGATGATTGTGCTTATCGGCGTATGGATTTTTTTCATGCGCCAGATGCAGGCGGGTGGGGGCAAAGCCCTGTCGTTTGGCAAAAGCCGCGCCCGTTTGATGTCGGATCAATCTGAAAAGGTGACCTTTGAAGATGTTGCCGGTATCGATGAAGCCAAGGAAGAATTGATTGAAATCGTTGAGTTTCTCAGAGATCCGAAGAAGTATACCCGTCTGGGAGGCCGAATACCCAAAGGGGTTCTGCTGGTGGGCCCTCCGGGCTGCGGCAAAACCCTTCTGGCGAGGGCCATCGCGGGAGAGGCCGCGGTACCTTTTTTTAGCATCAGCGGTTCGGATTTTGTCGAGATGTTCGTCGGGGTGGGTGCATCCCGGGTAAGAGATCTGTTTGTGCAGGGCAAAAAGAATGCGCCCTGTATCATTTTTATTGATGAACTCGATGCGGTGGGCCGTCACCGCGGCGCCGGACTCGGTGGTGGTCACGACGAAAGAGAACAGACCCTGAATCAGCTCCTGGTTGAAATGGACGGATTTGAATCTAATGAGGGTGTTATTTTGATTTCAGCCACCAACCGGCCCGATGTCCTGGATCCGGCATTGCTGCGTCCCGGCCGTTTTGACCGACAGGTGGTTGTTTCAATGCCGGATATTCGGGGCCGGGAAAAAATACTGCGCGTACATATGCAGAAAACACCCATCGACAAGGATGTGAATCCGGTTATCCTGGCAAAAGGAACTCCCGGTTTTACCGGTGCCGATCTTGAAAATCTGGTCAATGAGGCGGCCCTGCTGGCGGCCAAACGCGATAAAGAAAAAATCGGCATGGCCGACTTTGAAGATGCCAAAGATAAAGTCTATATGGGGCTTGAACGCAAATCCAAAGTCGTCAGAGAAGAAGACCGCAAGGTCACCGCTTACCATGAGGGCGGACATGCACTGGTTGCGCGGTTTCTGCCCGAAACCGATGTCGTCAATAAAATTACCATTGTGCCCCGCGGGAGTGTGGCCGGCATTACCTGGTTTTTGCCTGAGGAACGGGATTTTAAATATAAAGATCAGCTTGAAAGCGAGCTGGCGGTTGCATTCGGCGGCCGGGTGGCGGAAGAGATTGTTTTTAATAGAATCAGTACCGGTGCCGCCAATGATATCAAACAAGCGACTGATCTTGCCCAGAAGATGGTCAGAAGCTGGGGCATGAGCGATGACCTCGGCCCCCTGTCCTATGCCAAGGGTGAAGAACAGATATTTCTGGGGCGTGAAATCGCCCAGCACCGGGATTACTCCGAAGCGACGGCTCAAAAAATAGATGAAGAGATCATTAAGCTGATTAAAAGTTCTTACGGGCGCGCTAAAACGGTTTTAAATGAAAATTTGGATATTCTTCATAAACTGGCAGAAATTCTGCTCGAAAAAGAAACCGTTATAGGTAAAGAACTTGATGAGTTGATTCATTCCATGAGACCCGGTATCAAACTGCCTTCAATCTCCGCAGAAGATCAAGAGACCACAGCAGAAACTGCTGCCGGTCAATCCTGATATGCTGGATTCTCCAAAAACGTATCGACTTTCATGGGCCGGTTATGACATGGAATTCGGGCACCGGACGTGTATCATGGGCGTCGTCAACGTCACGCCGGATTCGTTTTCCGACGGCGGAAAATTTTTCGCGCGTGACGCCGCGGCGGCCCAGGGGCAAAAACTGGCGGCTGACGGTGCCGATATTCTTGACATCGGTGGAGAATCAACCCGGCCATTTTCCGATCCGGTGTCTGTCGATGAAGAAATTGAGCGGGTTATTCCGGTCATCGAAAAACTTGCCGATCACCTGACCATTCCGATTTCCATTGATACCATGAAGGCCGAAGTTGCCCGGCGGGCCATTGCAGCCGGAGCGTCGATGATCAATGACGTTTCCGCACTGCGTTTTGATCCGGATTTGGGGGGAGTGGCCAGGGAATTCGGTACACCAGTGGTGCTCATGCATATGCTGGGTAATCCCAAGACCATGCAAGACTCACCGACCTATGATAATCTTATCGCTGATATATCGGATTTTTTAAAGGATGCCATTGCGCGGGCTCAAAAACAGGGCATTTCAAGATCAAAACTCATCGTTGATCCGGGAATCGGCTTCGGCAAGACGGTATCGCATAACCTGCTCCTCATCAGGCACCTGCAATCTTTTGCCTCTTTAGGGGTTCCCATTCTGATTGGCCCCTCCCGCAAGGCGTTTATTCGGAAATTGTTAAAAGACGATCATAACGACGATATCCCGCCGGATCTGCCGATAGTTGAAACCGGCAGCCAGGCAGCAGTTGCCGCGGCCGCTCTATGCGGAGCTCATATTGTGCGGGTACATGATGTGGCCAACACGCGGGCGACGATTCGGATTCTGGATGCCATCAGGGCCGCTCAAGATAACTAGTGTTGCGTCTCGCAAGTAATTTACAAAACATAGAATGAGTTTATTAATGTAATTCGTTTTATTTTAGGTGTCAATTCCCGGGTTCAGGGTTCAAAGGTTCTGGGTTCAGAAGTTTCAGGATTTAAGTGTCCGATTTCCTCTAACATCTGATGACTTATTTCTGCAGTTATCTAACCGCTGAACCTTTGAACCAGGCGTTGTTTAAAGAACTCAACTGTTTATCTAAACTCATCAACGGTAACGTGCTGTGTGATGATGAGCAACCAGAACCGTGACCATCGAGCATGTTTTTATTCTCTGAGGTTATTGGGGATTTTACTGGTTTTGTTGTTGTGTTCTCTTGAACCGGTCCAATCTTCCAGCGTGAATGAAATCGAGATCCTCATTCCCGTTGATCCCTGTGAACTTCCGGAGGGATTAACATTGGTCGGTCCGGCGCTTAAAGAAATTGAGCTCCGCGTAAAGGGGCCGCTATCGGCGTTAAAAGATCTCAGGCGAAAGGTACCCAGATACAAATTGGATCTGTCCGGTGTTGCCGTCGGGGATCGAGTCTATAGCGATCAATCCTGATTTGATACAAATGCCCGAGGGGGCCCAAATTACGCATGTCAATCCGGCTTATTTAACCGTAAAGGTCGACCGCTTGCTGAAAAAGCAGGTGCCGGTTAAGGTCGCTGTTTCCGGGGATCCGGCCGGCAGTTATTTCATTAATGGCATGCTGGCCAAACCGTCAACGATGTTAATATGTGGCCCTGAAACCGCCATCGGTTTAGTTGATGAAATTTTCACAAAACCGATTGATGTCACCGCGCGCTCAGAATCCTTTAAAAAAGAAATTGCCGTTGATTTAGCGGAAGGGGTTGAAACCTGTTCTTCATCAGGTATTGTCCTGGCGGAAATCTACTTTGCTGTAAAAGTTGCCACCAAACGATTTGTGAGGATTTTGGTTCAAGGCAAAAATACGCCCTATGAATTCAGCATTTCTCCCCGCACACTAACCCTTGAAATCAAAGGGCCTCTCAACATCATCGACAATCTTCAGCCGCATAAGGATATACGTGTGTTCGTTGAACTCGAAAATCTTAAACCCGGCGTCTATGTCAGGCGCGCGGCGATTTCATTGCCGGTGAAAACCACACTTGTCAATGTCGAGCCGGAATTGTTTACCGTGAAGATCGTCGGTGATTAAGGATAGAGGGCACAAATAAAGGTTTCAGGGTGTCAGTGTTCAGGTGTCAGGATTCAAATGATTGAGGAATTCAGGAATTGAGGGATTTAGGAATTAGAATGACAGAATACCTTCAATTCCTAAATTCCTGAATTCGCAATTCCTAAATTTTTATCTTTAACCATGGAACCCTGAACCCTGGACCTCGGAACCTTTGACACTCGGACACTGAACGCGAGGGGAAGATCATGCTTCTGGTAATTGATGTTGGTAATACGCATACGGTTTTAGGCGTTTATGAAGACAGCCAATTGCGGAATGATTGGCGGATTCATACCGAACGCGATACAACGGAAGATGAGTTTAATATTTTGATAAACAGTCTTTTTTCCGCTGACAACATCCATCTGAATGATGTTGACCAAACCATTATTTCTTGTGTGGTTCCACCCATGGTTACGATTCTGGATGCTTTCTGCCGTAAATATCTGGGCCACCCGCCGCAATGGGTCGATGCTAAAAATTGTGCCGGAATGCCCATTTTGTTGAAAAATCCGGCGGAAGTCGGTGCTGACCGCATCGTTAACGCCGTTGCAGCGTTTCATAAATATCGCACGAGCCTGATCGTGGTTGATTTCGGTACGGCTACGACATTTGACGCCATTTCAGAAAAAGGAGAATATATCGGCGGCGCCATCAGCCCCGGAATCGGGATCGCTTCAGAAGCGTTATTTAGAAAAGCCTCGAAGCTGCCGCGGGTCGAAATTTTTGTTCCACCGGCAAATGTCATCGGCAAAGATACGATCGGCAGCATTAAGTCAGGAATTATATTTGGCTATGCCGGTCTTGTGGACGGGATTGTCCGGCGCATGCAAATTGAGATGGGAACCGATCCGAAAGTTATTGCCACCGGTGGTCTGGCTGAGCTTTTATTTGATGTCTCCGAAACGATTGAAGCGGTTGAGCCGTCGCTGACGCTGGAAGGTCTGCGTGTCATCGCCAATCAGGCCTAGTTATCAGAAGACAGAAAACAGAGAACAGATGACAGACGACAGTCAAAATGTCTATTTCTCCAGTTTTTGCTATCTGTCTTCTGTTTTCTGTCCTCTGACCTCTGCTCTCTGACCTCTGTCATCTGACTTCCGAACCCAGATACCCAAGATATCCGCTGATGCTGTTTTGCAAAAAATATCTTTCCCGCTCCTGAATATCTGGCGGCAGTTGATCGAAAGTTGCCATCAGTGGGTCTTCCTTTAAAAGCCGCTTCAGGCATGCAGCGCTGAGATCTTTTGCCCCGTTCCCATGATGATTCATCTCATTTTTAATAAGCCCTTCCCAGAACCGAAGCTGTTTGCGGTGTATCTTCAACATTTTTACCGCATCCTTTTGAATGCCCAAATGCCCGTAGCAGATCGCATTCGGCCGGCAGGCAATGAGGGCATCCACACTATGCAAGGCAATATCCAGAAAGAACTTCGGAGGAGTGGCCGGGCGCAAGTAAAACCTGTTTTTCGGCAGGGATACATGGACCCCGCCGGTTTCACCGGCAAACAGGTATTTCTCGGTCTGAAAACTCAGATGATGGGCCGCATGCCCCGGGGTGAAGATCGGGATGATGAATTCGGTGTGAAACCGGTTTGCCTCCAAAAGCCGATTCTCGGCAACCGGCTTTATCGGCCCGTAGGCCAAAGCCATCGACCCCAGAACTTTTTTTGTCCCTTGCCACAGACGTGACGGTTCGATCAGATGAGAGAGACCGGCCGGGTGACAGACAATCGGAGTTTGTGAAAATGCCTGCGCAATTTCCCCGATGGCACCGGCGTGATCCAGATGAATGTGGGTCAGCAAAATGTAATCCAGTTGATGGATGCTTAATTGCTGCAACGCTCGTAAAAGATCAGGTGCCGTCGACGAGGGAACCCACATCAATTAGACAGGTGATTTTTCCGCGGTATAACCAGGCGCTGATAAAATTGCGAAAACCGGTTATTGGCGGTGTCAGCAGAATCAAAAAAAGATCGTCCGCTATTTTTTGAATTTTGGAAGTCAATTGAATTTTTGAGACATTAGATCAGGCGCGGCCGACTTCTTTAAGCGTCCCCTTATAAATTCGGTAAAAAAATTCGTTATCCGTAATTCCACGGCTCAGTATTTTGCCGATATCATCAATATTTTTGCTGTTGATAATTAAATTGGCGCTTTTGTTCAGTGCCATCATGTTATCCATGGTCCGAAATCGGTCGCTAACCAAAGCGACAAACATATTGCGACGCACGAGCATGCTCAAGCGTTCCAGATACAGCAATATCCCATTGGACTCCGGGTTGTCCGTATCAAACTTTTCGTTGACAACAAATAGATCGTAATTGTGATAGCGCATGCGCTTTAGTGCATCCCGGGCGCTTTCAGCCTCGGTGATCTGGTATTCGAGCGCATCCAGCGCTTTGGTAATGGTCTT
>PVMK01188581.1_pt1 | contig 12529 bp, 11 predicted proteins | sample 1853481 | NCBI WGS metagenome assembly PVMK01 (sample SAMN08533507, study PRJNA380276) | Marine sediment metagenome, whole genome shotgun sequencing project.
AGATGGCGCCGGTGCTCGAGGACGCGGTGCACTCGCTGAAAGGCGCGCCAAACGTCATCGATGTCCGCAACATCGGCATGATGGCCGCGGTTGAGCTGGCGCCCGCGACGGTGAGCCAACACTCCGCGCGCTCGACGTATTTCGGCGCTGTTTCGATGCCGGGGTACTGATAAGAACGACTGGCGACGCGATTGCGTTGACGCCACCGTTGATCATCGACGAGAGTCAGATCGATCAGATCATCACGACGATCCGTGATGCCCTGCAAGCTGTTGACTGATGCGATAACAACAATGAGTAATCAAGGGAAGATCGCACACTGGATCAACGGCAAGGCCGAGGCCGGCGTTTCGGATCGCCAGGGTACGGTATTCAACCCGGCGACCGGCGAAGCTGCAGCAACCGTCCCGATGGCCAACGAAACCGACGTTGCAGCCGTGATCACGGCTGCCAGCGACGCGTTCCCGGATTGGGCCGCCACGCCGCCGATCAGGCGCGCGCGTGTGATGTTCCGGTTTAAGGAATTGATCGAGCAGCATCGCTCCGATATCGCCGCGCTGATCACGGCCGAGCACGGCAAGGTGCTGAGCGATGCGGACGGTTCACTGCAACGTGGGCTGGAAGTCGTCGAGTTTGCCTGCGGTATTCCACACCTGTTAAAGGGCGAATTCAGCCGTGATCTCGGCCGCGGCGTCGACTGTCACTCGGTCCGCGAGCCGCTCGGTGTTTGCGTCGGTATAAGCCCGTTCAATTTTCCAGCAATGGTACCGATGTGGATGTTTCCGCTCGCCATCGCGTGCGGAAACACGTTCGTCATGAAGCCGTCGGAGAAGGATCCGTCCTGCTCGGTGCGCCTCGCGGAATTGTTGCACGAAGCCGGTTTGCCGCCCGGTGTGATGAACGTCGTGCACGGCGATAAGCAGGCGGTTGATGCGCTGTTGCACGATCCACGGGTCCGGGCCGCGAGCTTCGTTGGGTCCACGCCGGTGGCCGAGTATGTCTATCGGCAAGCCAGCGAGCAGGGCATCCGTGTCCAGTCGCTAGGCGGCGCGAAGAATCACATGGTCGTTTTGCCGGATGCCGATCTCGAGCAGGCAGCCGAAGCATTGATCGGAGCGGCTTACGGTTCGGCCGGCGAGCGCTGCATGGCGATCTCGGTCGCGGTTGCAGTTGGCGATGCCGGTGACCGTTTGCGCGACGCACTGATCCCGCGGATCGCGGCGATCAAAACCGGCCCCGGTGATCGGCCCAACGTCGATATGGGCCCATTGATTACGCGTGAACACCTCGAGCGCGTCACCTCGTATATCGAGAAAGGGCAGGCCGAAGGCGCGGATCTTGTCGTCGACGGCCGCGATGACACCGGATCGGATTGGGGTCAGGGTTTCTTTCTCGGGCCGTCATTGTTCGATCACGCGGCCACCGAGATGCAGATCTACCTTGACGAAATTTTCGGCCCCGTGCTGACAATGCTGCGCGCAGACAGCCTCGATCAGGCTCTGGCGATCGTCAACGGCCACGAGTATGCCAACGGTGCTGCCGTGTTTACCCGCAGCGGCAAAGCCGCCAGGGAGTTCGGCAACCGGGTCGATGCCGGGATGGTCGGCGTCAACGTGCCGATCCCGGTCCCGATGGCGTTCTATAGCTTCGGCGGCAACAAGCGCTCATTCTTCGGCGACACCAACGTTCATGGTGCCGAGGGCATTCGGTTCTATACGCGTACCAAAACGATCACATCCCGCTGGCCCGAGGGCCTGCCCGGCGAGGCCGGCAGCCTCGATATGCCGACACTCGGCGACTAGACCTAGCAACCATTCCTCTGGTTATTCCGGCTTCGCTGCGTAGAGGCACAGCAGTTCGGCTGCAATAGTCGCGCCGGCAAGAGCGGTAATCTCGCCGACGTCATAGGCGGGCGCCACTTCCATCAGATCCATGCCGATGAGATTGATGCCGGCCAGATGCCGGATGATCTCCAGCGCCTGAAAAGTCGACAAGCCGCCGCAGACGGGCGTCCCGGTGCCGGGCGCGAATGCAGGATCCAGGCAATCGATATCGAAGGTCAAATAAACCTTGTGCGTTCCGACGATGCGTTTGACCTCGGTCGCAACCGCGTCGGGCCCGTTGCTGAATACCCAGCGTGCGTCGAGTACGTTGAATCCCAGCGTGTCGTCATTCGTCGTCCGCAGGCCGATCTGAACCGACCGTTGGTCATCGACAATGCCGGCCTTGGCCGCGTGATAGAACATCGTGCCGTGGTCTATCCGTCCCGGTTCGTCATGCCAGCTATCGGAATGCGCGTCGAAGTGCACCAGCGACAGCGGGCCGTGATGACGTGCATGAGACTCCAGCACCGGGTACGTTGCGTAATGATCACCGCCGAGGACCAGAGTTGCGACGCCCGCTTTCAGAATTCCGTCGATGTGCGCCTCGATGGTCGGCTTGAGCGTCGCCAGGTCGCCGTAATCAAACTCGCAGTCGCCGTAATCGACGATAGCCAGCCGTTCCAGCGGGTCAATCTCCCAGGGCCACGGCCGCGCCCAACTGATCATCGAACTCGCGGCGCGAATTGCGCGCGGCCCGAAGCGGGCACCGGACCGGTTGCTGGTCGCGGTATCGAGCGGAATCCCGGTGACCGCAATGTCAACGCCGGCAAGATCACGGGTGTAGCGGCGGCGCATGAAGCTCAGCGCGCCGCCGTAGGTTGGAGAGTTCTCTACCGTGCCGCGTAAGTCGGTGCCGGTAAACGCGTTATCCCAATCTTTTTCGTTACCCATCTGTTTTTTATTCTGCGGCTAGCGCCTCTGCCGTCAGGTCCAGGGATCGGCGCGCTTTCTCGACGAGTTCGTCAATCTGATCGTTCTCGATGATCAACGGCGGCGACACGATCATTGAGTCGCCGACGGCGCGCATGACCAGGCCGTTGTCGAAGCAGAAATCCCGGCACCGGTCGCCTGCCTTCTGGTCTTTCGGAAACCGTTCGCGCGCTGACTTTATCACTGACGATTTCGAGCGCGCCCATGAGCCCGACGCTGCGTGCCTCACCGACGAGTCGGGTGATCCGCCAGCGTTGACCATTGTTCCTGGAAATACGGTGCGGCTTTCGTTTTTGACCCGCTCGATGATGCCCTGATCGCGGAGCATACGGATGTTGGCTAGTGCGACGGCACATGCGGCTGGGTGTCCGGAATACGTGAAGCCGTGCGCGAACTCGCCACCTTTGTCGATGATGACATTGGCCACCCGGTCACTGACCAGTACGCCGCCCAGCGGCAGATATCCCGATGTGACGCCCTTGGCGAACGGCATCAGGTCGGGCTCGATGCCGTAATAGCGTCGAGCCGAACCACTCGCCCAGCCGCCCGAATCCGGTGATGACTTCGTCGGCAATCAAAAGAATGTCGCTGTCGTCGCAGATGCGCTGAATCTCCGGCCAGTAGCTGTCCGGCGGAATGATCACTCCGCCGGCGCCCTGTACCGGTTCACCGATAAACGCGGCGACATTCTGTTGACCAAGTTCCTTGATCTTCTGCTCGAGCAACCTGGCCTGCTGCAGTCCGAATTCCTCAGGCGACAGCTCGCCGCCCAATCCGAAGTAGTAAGGCTGCTCGATGTGTACGATGCCCGGGATCGGCAAACCGCCTTGCTTATGCATCTCGCTCATGCCGCCGAGACTGGCGGCAGCGATGGTGCTGCCGTGGTAGGCATTTTTTCGGCCAACAATGATTTGCTTGTCCGGTTGACCCACGAGGTCCCAGTAACGGCGCACTAACCTGATCACCGTGTCATTCGCCTCAGATCCTGAGCCGGTCAGGAACGAGTGATTGAAACGCTCCGGGCTGATGTCACCGAGCAACTCGGACAGTTCGATCGCGGGCGGGTGCGCGGTCTGAAAGAAGCTGTTGTAGTACGGCAGCTCCTGCATCTGCCGGTAGGCCGCTTCGATCAACTCTTTCTGGCCGTAGCCCAGCGCCACGCACCACAAGCCGGCCATCCCATCCAGGATTTTATTGCCATCGGAGTCCCAAATGTAGATACCGTCCGCGCGGGTAATGATTCGGCTACCCTTGGCGCTGAGCTCTTTGTAGTCAGTAAACGGGTGCATGTAATGGCGTGCATCCCGCTCCTGCCATTCGCCCGTTCTATTGTTCTGTCTTGCAGTCATCAACTAGATCTCCGCTCCTGCATGCACTCCAAGCTGCGACGGCTGATGCTGGATCCGTTTAACTATAAGCGATTGACGCATCGAAAAGATGCGATGTTGACAAAGTCTCGGCCGGTTCTGCCTGATGGCTTGTAATTTTCGGGCGCCGCAGCGACGATATATAGATACCAAAAACATTCCGACAATAACAAGAGGAACAATACCAGCATGGCCGAGGCCTACGCATCCCGCGCCACCATCAGCGAAGCGCTCGAGCTGATTAACACCGGTCTGCTCGATCAGGCAGAGGCCTTATGTCGGGATGTGGTCGCGCGCAATCCCAAGGACGTCAACATGACCGCTCTGCTTGGCGTGATACTGCTGAAATCCCGCCGCCCAGACGAAGCAGAGCAGTGCCTTCGCGAAGCGATCAACCTCGCGCCAAGTTTCGCGAAGCCCCACGAGGATCTCGGGCGCTTGCTGGTCGAGCGGGGACGTGCAGAGGAGGCCGTCAAGATCTTGCAAAACGCGACGCGGCTGGATCCGAAGTCGTCTCCTGCGTTCTTTGCTTTGGGTCAGGCGCTGATCTTGCTGGGCAAAGGCAAGGAAGCCGATGAAGCATTCGAAGCGTCATTCGAGCTCGACCCGGAGAAAAAAAACCTGGCGCTCGCAGCCGAGCATCAGAAAGCCGGGCGGACGGAGGAGGCCGAGAGCATGTACCGCGAAATCCTGCGGGAGAATCCGAAACACGTCGACGCGCTGCGCCTCCTCGGCACGATCTGTGCCTATGACAAACGTGTGGGCGAGGCCGAGCGGTTCTTTCGCAGGTCGATTGAACAGGCCCCAGACTTCGTCGGTGCGGTCCTGGACCTGGGACGGCTGCTCAAGGAACAGAGCCGGTGGAAGGAGGCGATCGAGTGCTTCGAGAAGGTCAACAGGCTCGAGCCGGACAACGTCCAATCCCGCTACCAGTTGGCGGCGACACTGGCGCCGGCGGCACTGACCTACGCTGCCGTCGAGGCCTACCATGAGGTCCTGAAGCTGCGGCCGAAGCACCCGGGCGCACTGCTCGGGCTCGGCCACGTGCTGAAAACTATGGGTCAACAGGCTGAGGCGGTGCAGGCCTACCGTGACTGCATCAGAGTCGATGCCGACGCTGGCGAGAGCTACTGGAGTCTCGCGAACCTGAAGACCTATCAGCTGAGCGACGACGATATTGCGGAGATGGAATCCAGGCTCGAAAATTCCGAGCTCGGCGATGAGGCCACTGTCAACTTCATGTTCGCGCTGGCGAAAGCGACCGAAGACCGCGGAGACTTCGACCGGGCCTGGGAGTACTACGTCGCGGGCAACTCAAAGCGGCGGATGCTCGAGCACTACGATCCGGTGCACACGGAAGTCATCAACGATGAGATTGTCGACGTGTTCTCGCGGGAATTTCTCGAAGCTAACGAGGGTTCTCGGCAATGTGGACCCGGCGCCGATTTTCGTCGTCGGGCTACCACGGTCCGGCTCGACACTGATCGAGCAGATCCTCGCGAGTCACAGCGAAGTCGAGGGGACATCCGAATTGCCCTACGCCGGGAGGGTGACAACGTCGCTGAGCCGCAATCGTGCCGACGGGATTAACTATCCACAGGCGGTGCGCGAACTCGGCGCGGAGAATTTCAGCACGCTCGGTGAGGACTATCTGAACCTTGCGCAGCTGCATCGCACCGAAGGCAAGCCACGCTTTATCGATAAAATGCCAAACAATTTTCCGACGATCGGGTTCATCCATTTGATATTGCCGAACGCGAAGATCATTGACGCGCGACGCTATCCGCTGGATTCGTGCCTGAGCTGCTACCGGCAGCTGTTCGCCAAGGGGCAAACCTTTACCTACGACCTGACCGATATCGGCGAGTATTTTCTGCAGTACCAGCGCATGATGGATCACTGGCATGAGGTTCTGCCGGGCCGCATATTGACGGTGCAGTATGAAGAGGTCGTCACCGACTTCGAGAACCAGGTGAAAGGATTACTTGAGTATTGCGAATTGCCGTGGGAAGACGCCTGCATCAATTTCTATGAAACGGATCGGCCGGTGCGCACGGCGAGCTCGGAGCAGGTTCGCCAACCGGTCTATACGAAATCGGTACATTTCTGGCGCAACCATGAACAACACCTCGGCGAGCTGATCGAGGTGCTCAACCCCGCGCTCGAACGCTACGAGCAGTACGAATACATCAATAAGCCGACCTAGTCAGTCCGGCGCCGGGTATGGCCAGAGCTCGAGCCCGTGAATCGCGTTCCGTATGTCCATCGTCAGGTTGATGCTCAGCGTCGTCTTCATGCTGTCCAGGTCATGCAGCGTTATTGTCGATGGTGACGAGCCCGCGGCGACGACACTGTCGTCGATCAGGCACAAGCCTCGCGCGAAGGCCTGGCGCGCAATCCTTGCGTCGTCGAGGTCTGTATGGGTCAGGCGGTCCGGGTCGTAGAATGGAACCGCGAAGACGCGGTTGGTGTCCGGTGTCGCGAACCGCAGCGTGTTTGCGGATGAATCATTGAACAACACGCCGCCGCGATGTGGCCGCGCATTGTGGGCCCCTCGCGGCAGTGAGGCGGTGACGGTGATGCGCGTCCCGGTATATTTGAGCAGTCCCTCGGTCCTCAGTCCGCTGATATACATGCCCTGCTCGAGGCAACAAATGTTATTGAGGTGCAACTGATTGCCTGATGACGGGCCCTTGTTCTCCTGTGGGTTGAACGGCGTCGCTTCGAAGCCATCCTTGGTTTTCGATATCTTCAGGCCCAGTGAAAACTGTTTGCTGTCCAGATCGAAGCCGAGGATCGTGTCGAAACCGGTCGACGTCAGGTACAGCCGCCTCTGGTAGCGGCTGATTTCGTGGCAGTGTTTTAGGTACGGCGACCGGTAGGATGCGATCTTATCGAAACGCCGGTTGTAGACGAACAGCTCGTCGCTGGCCGCGATATAGATCCGGTCGCCATCGAATTCGATCCCACGTAAGCCTCTATCCCAACCACGTCCCTCCCATTCGATGTCGGGCGTGTTCCAGTCAATTGTCTGTTTGACCCGCTGGCGGTCCAGGTCGATCAGGTAAATGCCGCCGTGACTCTCCCCCTGCTGGCTGCCCCGGACTACGGAGGTAGCGATCAGCGTCGTCATGGAGTGCAGCGTTTTGAGTGATTCATGTGATTGCTGTCCGCCATCGATCTGATCTCATTGAGCTGTACTTGGTATCAAAAAGCCAGTGTAACTCACCAGATTGAAACGAAACATTCTCCCGCTGCTGCGGATCAACATCCTCCGGCGCCCAAACGGGGCAGGCGACCGGGTGTGGAATTCACCCGTCGCAGCCATTACGATAATCCCGATCCAAGGGGAGGCTTCGCTATGCAGGCGGCAGAACTGGTCAGAGATTACATCGGTGCGTGGAATCGTCGTGATGCCGTGGGCATTGTCAGCTTGCTGACCCACAACGGCTTCTATTTCGACGTGCCCTTGAATAAAAAGCTCTCCGGCGAGCCGCTGGTCCAGTACCTGGCCAATGACTTCAGACAGAGAAAGCTCCGCTACGATCTGGTCGGGGAAATCCTCATCGGCACGTACTGCATCGCCTTTCAGTACCGAACCCGCGATGTCGACAACCCGACTGACAACGGAGCCCGATTGTCCGGTGCAGAGTTCCTGACGGTCCGTGGCAACAAAGTGACCAGCATCGAGGACTATTACAAATATCCCTCGGATACGGACCTGCAAGACGCATCAAACGCAGGTGCGCGGGCAAGCTCACAAATTCAATACCGCAAGTCGGGTTTGCAAAAGGAGCAGGTAGAAGCCTATAAACGCCGCCTGCTACATTTGATGGAAGCGGAGCAGTTGTATCGTGCGCCGGACCTGACCCTGCCCGAACTCGCGGGGAGAGTGAACTGCTCCACCAACCATCTTTCCCAGGTGATTAACGGTGAATTTCATCTGAATTTCTACGAGTTTCTGAACCGGTACCGAATCGACTACGCAAAAGAATTGTTGACCCGGGAGTCCTGCGGCCGGGGCTCTATCGGTCAAATCGCTGAGCGGGCTGGGTTCAAGTCCAACTCAGCCTTCTACGCCGCGTTCAAGCGTTTGTGTCGGCACACGCCGTCCGTGTACCGGCGACTGAGTTGCAAACACTGACAGCAGCGATTGCCGGGTATGGCGGCCCTTGGGTTACGTTATTAAATTGCGTGCCTATAGGTCTGGATAAACTGACGGTTGGCTCGCCGAATTCTGATTTTATTCAAGTGGAATTTCGGTATTGCGACGGGTAGTATCGACTAATCTCAACGCTGCAGTTTGATTGGGGAAAAATCATCATGGCGGATAACAGCGGTTTATCTCGATCGAGCCAAACCATAGCGGTCGCCGTGTCCGCGGCCTGTGCCGGCATGTCCAATGCCAAGGCTGCGGAACTCGAAGAAATCATCGTTACCTCCCAGAAACGCGAACAAAGTCAACAGGATGTGCCGCTGGCGATCACCGCATTCACTGATGCGGATATCGTTCGCCAGGGGTTCAAGACCTTCCGGGATTACGCCAAGCAGATCCCCAGCTTGTCGATCCAGCAAGGGCAGCCGGGCTCGACGCAGGTGCTGATGCGCGGTTGCGCGACCCAGGGTGTGGCATTTGTGAACACTGCATCGACGTCGGTGTACCTCGACGAGCAGCCGATTACCGCGGCGGGCGCCAACCCGGACCCTCGCCTCATCGATATCCAGCGCGTCGAAGCGCTGGCCGGTCCGCAGGGCACGCTGTTCGGCGAGGCGGGCCAGTGCGGCACGCTCAGAATCATCACCAACAAACCGGATACCGACCAGTTTAGCAGCTGGGTTGACCTGACCGGCTCGACCATCGACGGGGGCGATTCCGGATACGATCTCAGTGCGATGGTCAATATTCCATTAGCGCAGGACAAGCTGGCCCTGCGTCTCGTCGGCTTCTACGCCGACGAGCCGGGATGGATCGACAACGTGCTGTCGCCAAGTCCGGGCGCGGGATTCGGTCAGGGTACATTCGATAACTCTGCGATGGTAGCCGACGACATTAACTCGTCGACGTATTACGGCGGCCGCGCGATGCTGCGCTGGAATATGACCGAAAACTGGACGGCTGATATTGCCGCAATCTATCAAAAATATGAACTGGATGGGTTCGGAGAAGTCAGCCAGAACATCGATCTTTTCGCGGACACGAGCATATACCCTGTCCTTGGCGAACACGAAGCGATCCGCTTCAATTCCGAAACCTGGAATGACGAGTGGTATCAACTTGCGCTGACGATCGAGGGAAATCTCGGCTTCGCGAACCTCACCGTGGCCGGCGCCTATTTCAATCGTGAGTTTGACTATCAGGCCGATTCCACCGCATACCACCAGGCAATCCACCAAACGGGTTACGTTTATGCGGCTTCGCAGCCCCCCCCCGCGTCGTATTACGCGCCGTACTACAATTTGGGTCCACTTGGAGGCCCAGCCGATCCGTTCGCCCGGTCGTTTGAAGGCGATGAAAGCGAAACCTGGACTCTCGAGGTGCGCCTGGCGTCAAACACAGACAGCGACAGCCGCTGGGGTTGGCTCGCAGGCGCGTTCTACAACAAGCACGAAGAAACGGAACTGTTCAATTCGAGTGTAGATAACTTGACCAACACCGTCGCGTTCGCCTATCAAAACTTTCGCGCGTACACGTACTATTACTCGACGTACAAAACGGCGTCGAACAACTTCTGGTCCGCTTACTACGTGAACGATGTCGAGGAGTGGGCGCTATTTGGCGAAGTCAGCTACGGGTTTACCGAGAATTTCACGCTAACCCTCGGCGGCCGCTTTTACGACGTCGAAAATGATCTGGTCACCACGCAGGGCAGATTGATCGGAATCGACGGTGGCAAACCGAACTGCCCGACCCAGCCGATTACATTCCCTCTCGAGCGGGATACGCAGATAATAGATTATTGTTTACAGGACCCTGAACCGGCACCTACGTCGGAAGACGGCTTCGTGCCGAGGGTCAACCTCGCATATACGTTCAACGAGGGCGAGCAGCTGATCTATGCCACCTACTCCGAGGGCTTCCGCCGAGGTGGACAGAACTCTGCAAAACCGAATACCACATTCGGGTTGAACGGCACTTTCCACGCCTACGAATCAGACACGGTCGAGAACTGGGAGATCGGCGCGAAGACGGAATGGCTGGATAATCGCCTGCGCTTCAACATCACCGCCTACACGATGCAATGGGACGACATCCAGATCCAGATCTTAGACCCGTTCTCGGTCATATTTACACTGGGCATCGTCAATGTGGCGGAGGCCGAGATCAACGGAGTGGAGTCCTGGCTGGACTGGGCGCCGACGGATGCCTGGAACATCAACGCGACGCTCGGTTGGAACGACGCGGCGATATCGAAGGATTTTGACTTTGAGGGCACGACGATCCCGGAGGGCACCCGGCTGCCGCTGGTGCCGGACTGGAAAGGCAGTCTCGGCGTTACCTATACATTCCAGAATCAATTGTTTTCGGCTGAGCCCTATATTCTCGGTAACTATACCTATTGGGGCGACTCGACGAATTCCGTAGGCGTCGAAGGCACGCTGTTTGATTCTGGGATCCGCGAGCAGCCGTCGTGGCAGACGCTCGATCTGAGGGCCGGCCTGGACGGTGAGACCTGGAGTGTCGCATTGTTCATCGATAACGTATTCGACGAATATGCGCAACAATTCTTTAACAACCGGTGGGCCCAGCAGCGGTCGGTGGTCAACCAGCCGCGTACCTTCGGTATCAACGCCAGGTTCTACTTCGGCGAGTCGAATATCAACCGTTAGCGGTGCGGACGCGGGTGTCCTCGATGCACCCGTTAATGAAGCCTGCGGATTCGCGTCCGCGGGGATCCCGTATCTGCATAATCGATAAAAATGGATATCGATACACCAATCCGCGAACTCGGGCCCGTCGACAGTGCGGCGCTCGTCGAGGCCGTCCTGGCCCAGGATGCCGGGGCCTGGCACGAAGAGAAGTACCGCCAGCAGGTCTACGATGTGCATCGCGAGACCGAGTCCATCGTGCTTGTATTCACCGAGCTCAACGAATGGCCGGATCAGATTACGATCAAGAAGGAGCCCGGCTGGGACCGGCTCGCCGCGGTCGCGGTACCCGTGATGCACGACATCATCGGCCGCTTCTACCCGACGGGCGGCTCAATCATCCGCGCGATGGCGGCAAAATTGCTCCCGGGCGGCAAGATCAAAACGCACCACGATTCGCACCAGTCATTCCATGTCGGTCACCGGATCCATGTACCGATCACGACGAATCCGCGTGTGCGTTTCATTATCGATGGCCGGCCGTACAAATTCGAAGTCGGCCAGGCCTACGAGATCAATAATCAAAAGAAGCACGGTGTCATGAACAAGGGCACCGAAGACCGGATCACGTTTATCTTTGACTACGTGCCGCCAGAAGAACTCGGCCGGACTGTTGGCCGCATCGGAACTTCAAACTATACCGGTCCCCCGTCTCCATAACGCGGCAGCTCGTCGTTGGTTTCGAACCATGACATGCGGCTGTCACAAAAGATGTGATACTCCGGCACCAGCACCTCCGGCCGATCCGCGGTACAGGAATTGATGTCGACTCTATCCGGTGTATCGGAGTCGCGGAACAGGATCTGCGATCCACAGGACGGGCAGTACTCCCGTTGTCCGTTGGACGACGATCTGTAGGTGGCCGGCTCGCCCTTCGTGTAGGTAAACGACTCGGCCGGAAACGTGGTCCAGGCCACGACCGGCGCACCCGACGCTTTCTGACACGCGTGGCAATGACAGTAACCATTCTCGATCGGATCTACCGATGAGCGGTAACGTAGAGCACCGCAGAGACAACCACCTTCAATCATCTCGTTCTCCCAGCTGAAAATACCGTTGTTAAGAATAGCGCAGTTACGTTTGCAGCAGGGAAGGCGCTTGTTACACAATAGATCGATCAGAACCGGCAATCTGACCGGCAGGCAGAAATAGTAAGAGGTCAATCATGGCTACGAAAATGCTATCTGACTGGGAAGCGGAAGCCGCGCAGCTGCACATCGAAGGACGGGCGTTCATCAACGGCAGGTTGACAGAGGCGCTGTCCGGCCAGACGCGCCCAACCGTGAACCCCGCCAACGGCCAGAAGCTGGCCGACGTTGCAAACTGCGGACCCGAGGATGCCGATGCCGCGGTCCGGATCGCCCGCGCCGCATTCGAAAGTGGCATCTGGTCGGGGCAGTCACCCGGAGACCGCAAGATGGTGCTGGTGCGCTGGGCCGAGCTGATCGAGGCGGCGATGCCGGAACTCGCCGTGCTCGAAAC
>PVMK01125472.1_pt1 | contig 12527 bp, 7 predicted proteins | sample 1853481 | NCBI WGS metagenome assembly PVMK01 (sample SAMN08533507, study PRJNA380276) | Marine sediment metagenome, whole genome shotgun sequencing project.
CTGCATTCCGGCCTGGGTATTTTCAGTGGCAAGGGGCCGACGGAGCAAGAATGGGAGTGGGCCGTCGAAGGTTTAAAAGAAATTTCGGAACATGCGGGCCATTGCGGCGTGAAGCTCGGCATAGAATTTCTAAACCGGTTTGAAACCTACTTTCTTACCTGCGCAGCCGATGCGGTGAAATTCGTAGAAGCCATAGATCATCCCTACTGTTGCATGATGTATGACACTTTTCATGCCCATATTGAAGAAAAAGATGTTGCCGGAGCAATCCGTTCTTGTGCCGATCATCTTATCCTGGTTCACACCTCGGAAAATGATCGCAGTACGCCGGGAACAGGAGGTGTGCGCTGGAATACCACCTTTGATACATTGAAGGAAATTAACTACGATGGCTGGCTGACCATCGAGGCTTTCGGCCAATCACTTGAAGATCTGGCGGCGGCTACAAAAATATGGCGTCGCATGTATGAATCAGAGGAACAACTGGCCGGCGACGGCCTTAAATTTTTAAAGCAAGAAGTTGCTAAACGGTGGTAACTGATGCTTCTGGTCCATTGCGGGTGGCTTTTTAATAGGTCCGCCAGGGATTAAACTTAATTACTCCGCCCTGAAAAATAGCCATAACAGGGTTGGGTAGTATAAATTTGTTCTTTTAAAATTGAAGAAAATATTTAGAAGTTGATCCGGGCGGATTAATTAATCATTTCTGAAAAGGAAGGGCACAAAGGCGTATGAGTACTGAAGAGTACTCCAAAATCTTGGGAAAAGTACAAGATTTCAGTGGTTTGATCCATACTATTTTTTTACATCAGCATCTATGATGAAATTAAAAGTCAAAAAAAACATAAAAATATGCGCAGCATAAAATAATTAATCCGCCGGACCTTCGATCTAACAACTTACTTCCGTTTTCAAAGAACAATTTGCAACCCTAAATGTGCTATTTTTCAGGGCGGAGTAATTAACCAGTCAACCAATAAACTATTCAACTACGATTCAGTGATGGCGCTTCAATCTATTTATTGCCTGCAACAGAAACCGAAATTTGGAATTACATGCAAGGAGGGAAACAATGAGTGACAAAATAAATATTGCCATTGTCGGTCTTGGTTTTGGTGCCGAGTTCATCCCGCTTTACCAGCGGCATCCACATGCGAATTTGTACGCTATCTGCCAGCGCACGGCAGATAAACTCAATCAAATCGGGGACTCGTTTGGTATCGAGAAAAGATACACGGATTTTGATGAACTGCTGCAAGACCCCGAGATTGAGGCCGTACACATCAACACCCCGATTCCCGACCATGCTTCCCAATCCATCAAGGCTTTAAAAGCCGGCAAGCATGTTGCCTGCACCGTTCCCATGGCAACGACGGTAGAGGAGTGTCAGGAAATTACGCGCCTAAGCCGGGAAACCGGTAAAAAATACATGATGATGGAAACCGTCGTGTACAGCCGCGAGTTTTTGTTTGTCAAAGAATTGTATCAAAAGGGTGAACTGGGAAAAATCCAGTTCCTGCAGGCAAGCCACCAGCAGGATATGGATGGCTGGCCGGATTACTGGCCGGGATTGCCGCCCATGCACTATGCCACCCATTGCGTGGCGCCCTGCCTGGCACTGACCAATGGAATAGCGGAATATGTGTCGTGTTTCGGCTCCGGGACGATACGAGAAGAACTGATTCCGGAATATCATTCTCCATTTGCGGTCGAAACCACTCATATTAAACTTAAAGATTCCGATCTGTGTGCCCGGGTCTATCGCTCGCTGTTTGATACCTCCCGTCAATACCGCGAAAGTTTTGATGTCTACGGCACCAAAAAAACCTTTGAGTGGCCGCTGATCGAGGGTGAAGACGCGGTTATCCATACGGCCAAGAAACCCGAGCCGCAAATTCCCGAACGCGTCAAGGTCCCTGATTACGCCCACCTGCTGCCGGAACCGATCCGGATGTTCACAACCAAAGGCGTTTACGATCTGGATGATCAGCAGCACCTGTCCTTCACCCAGGGCGCCGGACACGGTGGATCGCATCCGCACCTGGCCCATGAATTTGTGATGAGCCTGATGGAGGGCCGTGATCCCTTTCCGAATGCCGCCCAATCGGCAAACTGGACAAGTGTCGGTATTTTAGCCCACGAATCGGCTTTAAAAGGCGGCGAGATTGTCAAATTGCCGGACTTTTAATTAATCCGCCCTGAAAAATAGCATCTGCAAATTTGTAGGCTTTTTGGTGAATACAGATCTCGTAATTAACTCTAAAAATGAGTCAATTTTTTGGACACTATTTCTATTTATTAGCGCCAAATTGAGAAATTCAGGAATTGAGGGATTGAGGGATTAAAGGATAAAATCAATAAATTAAAATAGATAGAATTCAATCAATTCCTGAATTGCTCAATCCTTTAATTCCTAAATTAGACCCGGTCCAATTTTCATGCAATCCCGCGACCGTTAAAGAGTCACAGCTATTTTCCCAAGCTGAATGACCAGGTTTGGAATACATCAGAATGGTGTCATATTGAAGCTCCGCGGATTAATTTAACGTCTCGGAATTTCTACAACCTACTGAGAATATAGGAGTTTTTTTGGGTTTTTGAATTTGCCTCGGAAATGGAATAATGGAATGGTGGAACGATGGAATATTGGTTTTCAAAAGGATGTTAACCATTTTTATTTTATCGTCACTCCCGCCGGTGGCGGGACCATTAATCCAGCATTGCATTATCCCAGAACCCATTATTCCACTATTCCAGCATTCCAACATTCCAATTGGGGCGAAGCTCCTAAGTTCTTTATGCTGCGCATCTTTTTTTTCGTTTTTTTTGTTTGCGATTCAATTCAACTGCTGGTTTAACAAATAGACCAGGAACAATAAGAAACTGAAACCTATGCTCAGCGAAGGCTTCATCGCACCCAATAATGTCCAAAAATAAGAGCTATTTTCATAGTAAATTACAATGACTGTACTATTTATACGTTACCAAAAATAAGAACAGGAGCACCTCGGTAATCCAATATTGATTGTCCATAAACAAAAGGGGGCCAACCATGAAAACCTTTTTTCCTGATATTCCGGAAAAAATATCGTTTGAAGGGCCGGGATCGAAAAATCCTTTAGCCTATAAGTATTACAATGCAACCCAAATGGTCGGTGAAAAAACCATGGCGGAACATATGAGGTTCGCGGTAGCATACTGGCACACCTTCAGGGCTTCCGGCCAGGATCCGTTCGGAGCACCGACATTTGTCAGGCCCTGGATTAAAGCCGACAGCCCTATGGAACAGGCTGAGTACACGGTTCGGGCTGCATTTGAGTTTGCCCAAAAGCTCGGTGTTTCATTTTACTGCTTTCACGATCGCGACCTGGCGCCGGAAGGGGAAACGTTTGCGGAATCCTGTTCAAATCTGGAGAAAATGGTTGAGAAAGCCAAGCAGCTGCAACAGGATACAGGCATCAAACTGCTCTGGGGAACCGCCAATTTATTCGGCCATCCCCGTTATGCGCATGGCGCAGCGACCAATCCTGATGCACATGTTTTTGCCTATGCGGCTGCCCAGGTAAAGCATGCCATCGCCGCCACAAAAGAACTCGGCGGTGTCAATTATGTGTTCTGGGGAGGAAGAGAGGGATATGAGACGCTGTTGAACACCGACATGAAGCGGGAACAGGAACAGGTGGCCCGATTTTTTCACATGGCGGTAGACTATGCAAAACGGATCGGATTTGACGGGCAGTTCCTGATCGAACCGAAGCCAAAAGAACCGACAAAACACCAGTATGATTTTGATGCGGCCACGGTTCTCGAATTTCTGCGGGCCTACGATTTGTTCGATCATTTTAAGCTCAACATTGAAGCCAACCATGCAACCCTCGCCGGCCACACTTTCGAACATGACTTAACGGTCGCATCGATCAACGGAAAATTGGGCAGCATCGATGCCAACATGGGCGATCCACTTCTGGGATGGGATACCGACCAGTTCCCGACAGATCCGGCCATGTGCGCTTTGGCTATGTGGGTCGTACTGAAACAGGGCGGTCTCGGCAAAGGGGGGCTGAATTTTGATGCAAAACCCCGCAGGGGGTCGTTTGATGAAATCGACCTGTTCTATGCGCATATCAGTGGGATGGACACCTTTGCCCGGGGCCTGCTTGCCGCCCATCAAATTATTGAAGACGGGGTCCTGGATAATTTCATCGAAGAGCGCTATGCCAGTTACGCTGACGGAATCGGCAAACAGATAATGGGCGGTCAGGAAACCTTTGAATCCCTGGAACAATATGTTTTGCAAAAAGGCGATTCGGCTCTTCAAAAGCGGGCGGCAGGAGATGCTGGAAAGTATACTGGCGTCATATTTATAGCTGGAAGGGCTGGAGGAAGGCTGGGAGGCTGGAAGGCTGGGAAGGATAGAAAGAAAGAAGGTGGGAAGGTGAGAAGATGAGAAGGATAGAAAGAAAGAAGATGAGAAGATGAGAAGGTGGGAAGGTGGGAGGAATAGAAGATGAGAAGGTGAGAAGCTGGGAAGATTAGAGAATAAGAAGATGAGGGGCTTAAGGATTGAATTCGCCACAGACACACACAGATGTGCACAGACGAAAGGGCTGAAAGCTGAAAGGATAAGATGAGAAGGTGAGAAGATGGGAAGATTAGAGGATAAGAGGATGAGGGGCTCAGGGATTGAATTCGCCGCAGACACACACAGACGTACACAGACGTGAAAGGGCTGAAAGGATAGAAAGAAAGAAGGTGAGAAGGTTTGAGGCTGGGAAGGTGGGAAGTTATACTGAAAAACAAACCGGTACGACATAAATGCAACCTGCTTTTTACCCCCGATTAGTATGGAGGTGGGGTGGTAAAAATACTCATACTGGAGCCCTTAACTTTTATCCTCTTTTTATTCCTCTTTTGAGTGTAGGGTTTCAGGTGTCAGTGTTCAGGATATGCGATTGCTCTCTCCACCCTATCCTGACACCTGAAACCATATTCGCGGAACAAAAACAGTGTAAATTGTCAAGTCCATGTGCATAGGTTACAGGTGAATTTTCATCACACTAGTATGGAGGTTTTACCATGTCTGAAGACCAGTTGTTCATCGGTATTGACAGCGGCACCCAGGGCACAAAAGCCGTCGTTTTCAGCAGGGAACAGGGCCGGATCCTGGCCGAAGCCTACGCTGACCATCAGCTTATCGAAAATATCGGCGGGCGGCGGGAGCAGGAACCTCAGTGGTGGATTGAAGCCTGTTCAACCGTCATCAGCCAATTGCTTACGGAGAGCGGCGTTTCCAGGCAGATGATCCGTGCCATTGGCGTATCCGGCCAGCAGCATGGGATGGTGCCTCTTGATGTCGACGGCGAAGTGATCCGTCCTGCAAAGTTGTGGTGTGATACGGAAACAGCGCCGCAATGTGACCAAATCACGGAGCACATCGGAAGCAACGCGAAAGTCATCGAATTAATCGGCAACTCGATTGCCGCCGGTTTTACCGCATCTAAAATTCTCTGGTTGAAGCAGCACGAACCGCATAGCTATGAACGACTGGCAACGGTTCTTTTGCCCCACGATTACATCAACTATTGGCTGACAGGACAGCGGAAAACGGAGTTCGGCGATGCTTCCGGCACGGCCTATTTTGATGTCAAAACCCGTACCTGGTCGGATGCGCTGCTGAATGCTATTGATGATTCAGGGAAGCTGCAAAATTGTTTACCTGACTTGATACCACCCGACGCTCCGGTAGGAACCATCCGATCCGAAATTGCCGAACAGTTTCAGCTAAAATCGGACACACTGGTTTCTGCGGGTGGGGGTGACAATATGATGGCTGCCATCGGTACCGGCAATGTGATCCCCGGTATTGTAACCACCAGCCTGGGCACCTCCGGCACCATCTATTCTTTTAGCGATCAACCGGTAATCGATCCGAACGGCGAGTTGGCTGCCTTTTGCTCCAGCAGCGGGGGTTGGCTGCCGCTGGTGTGCACGATGAACGTGACGGTTTCGACCGAATTGACCAGAGACTTGCTGGGACTGAGCCTGGCCGATTTTAACCAGTTGGCATCCTCTGCACCGCCGGGTGCGGAGGGCATTGTTCTGCTACCCTATTTTAATGGAGAAAGAACGCCGGCCCTGCCCAAGGCAAAAGCCGTCTTTTTCGGCCTGACCGGCACAAACTATATAGCCTCAAATCTTGCCCGCGCATCCATGGAAGGTGCGACCCTGGGATTGCGCTATGGCCTGGACGTATTAAGACAGCAGGGAATAACCCCAACCGAAATCCGTCTTGTCGGCGGCGGTGCCAGGAGCCCTCTCTGGCGTCAAATGGTTGCTGAAATATTTAACTGCCCGGTGGTCTGTCCGGGGTCTTCAGAAGCCGGTGCGGTGGGAGCCGCTATTCAGTCCATGTGGTGTTATCTCCGTCAAAAGGAAGGCGATGTTTCCATTGGTGAACTTACGGATCGATATATCACGTTGGATGAATTAACCCGGGCCGTGCCGGATGCATCAATTGCAGCGCGATACACAGAGATTTATCAGAAGTACCTACGGTTAAACGACGTGATGAGGCCTATGTTTTAGGGATAGATATAGATGCCTGTGTGAAACATCAGTATATGGCAAAATCAAAGTGGGGCCGACCACCCTGGATCGCCATACGTAAGGTGTTTAAATCGTCCTCGTCGTCGTGCTCGTCCTCGTAATCGAAAACTATAGCTGGTGAAAACCCTTTGTCAAACGGATCGAGGACGAGAACGAGTACGAGGACGACGACGAGAACGAGGGATGCGCTAAGTCCGCACCCCGCAGCTCTTATATGAAACTACGCCAAAATGGCACGGCTTTCTTGATGATCAACCTGGCCGCTCGCATGCCGGACCTGGATTAAACAGCAAACAGATTGAACGTCGAACATCGAACGTCCAACATCGAACGTCGAATATTGATGACGCTACGCTTTATCTAATTTAAAACAAGCGAACCGCAGCTTGTAACGAGCCCTTCGGCAAGCTCAGGGCTTGAGCACGTCGAAAGCAGCCGAATCGAATTTCGAAGGGAAGCTTCGCTCATGCAGCGCTTCCAGCCCGTAGGCTTCTATCCCGTATGCTTACAGGCCGGAGGCGCAGGCGCTCCACCGCGTGTTGCTCAGTCTTTTAATAAAATTGACAGAATTCATTATCGATCGTCGACGTTCAATGTTCGATGTTCGACGTTCAGCAGTTTCTTCTCCGATCAGACCGGCCGCTTTTTCTTTTGGCCGGCGGCGGGGCTGACACCTGACACCTGACACCTTTTATTGTCTTCCTTCGACATTCGACATTCGACATTCGTCATTCGTCATTCATATCACCGGTCTCACCCTATTAAACGGCGACTTATATAATTCCTGCAGCACAAGGCTGGCGGCACCGCGCGCCCAATCGGTGTCTTCCCATTTTTGGATGACGATTTGGAGGGTCTCGTACATTTCTCGGGATGTGTGGCGTTTGATTGCTTTTTTCATCGGCTCAAACAGGAGGTCTCCTGCCCGAACACCTTCACCTGCGATAATGATCTTTTCAGGATTGAAAATCTGAACCAGACCGGAGATGCCCAGTCCCAGTGCTTCACCCCCCTTTTTAAATATCTTTCGAAGGCAAGGCTCTCCTTTTTTTGCAGCAGCAGTAGCCTCTTCAATGGTCAGGGAGGATACTGCCTTACATTGCCACTTTCCGGACTTGCATGCATCTACGGCCGCTTTCAAAATGCAATAATCAGCCACATAAGCTTCGATGCAGCCGAGTTTGCCGCATCGACATGGCGCGCCTCCGGGTCTGATAACCATGTGACCGAATTCGGCACCGATTCCTTTGGATCCCCGGTATATCTGCCCATTGACGACGATCCCCATGCCGACACCATGTTCGACCGTGACCATTAGAAAGTTATCGACCCCTTTTCCTTCACCAAACCACTGCTGCGCCAATGTGACGGTATTCGCATCGTTTTCGATGAGCGTCTGGATGTTAAAGCGGGTCTGGATCAGATTTCGGAGGGTCGTATTGCCTTTTCTATATAATGGCGACCAGTATGTGATGCCCTCTTCGCCGCTGACCAGACCGGGAATTCCGATGCCGATGCCGGAAATCCTTTTGACACTTAAACGCGCTTCCGAAACACAATGGTGAATTCCTTCTTCAATCAGACCCGCCACAAATTCAACGGACTTTTTACCGATGCGCACCGGCACGATCAATGAGCTTAAAACATCGGCCTGCATATTGGTGACCGCGAAACCAATCTGGGAGGCGGACAGCTTAACCCCGACGACATAGGCCGCCGCCGGGTTTAGCGCCAGCAGTACCCGCCGCCGGCCCCGGGAGGAAGAAGTCTCAGTTTGTTTTTCTACGATCATTTTCTCCTTGATCAGGCGCGCTGTAATATTGGTCACCGTAGCACGGCTTTGTCCGGTGACGGTCGCAATTTCAACACGCGAAATCAGACCGGCTCTGCGGATGGTATTTAAAATATTAAACTGATTGATCGTCTTGGTTAGTTCACGATTTGCAACTTCCATGGCTGACCCATATCGTCTTTGATTCTATCATTAAATCAATTCACATCCTGTAACGAATTCTCATTTCTCCATGCACCAGCTCAAAATATCCCCGTATATACCAAAATAGGCTAATAACATTGACAAAATAAAGAAGGAATCCTAAAGGCCAAATTCATATTGACAAAAAATCGGTTTTGATGCAAGCTAAATCGAAGTTATTTGGTTCACTGGATGAACTAAAAAGTACCTGTGAACGCCCTACGAAAGGCGAGAGGCTAAGGTTATGGAAATTTCCACCCGCAATCAGCGCCATCAAATCGATAAATTCGATAAAACATCCTGTAAAGTCGCAGTCGCAGGTCATATATGCTTGGATATTATTCCATCATTTGGAAGTGAAAAACGAGATTTTGAAAATTTACTCATTCCAGGAAAACTTATTGTTGTCGGCCAGGCAACGATCGCTACCGGAGGCGCGGTCGGTAATGTCGGTTTAGCACTTCATCGTCTTGGTGTCCCGACCGTCCTGATCGCTAAAATTGGACGAGATCCTTTTGGCGACCTTATAAAGGATCTGCTAAACCATCATTCTCCTGAACTCACCAAAGCAGTAATCGTTGATGAGGAATCCAGCACCTCCTATACACTGGTCATCAATCCAACGGATCGGGATCGGTTGTTTTTGCATTCTCCAGGCGCCAACGATGAATTCAAGACAACAGATATTTCTGATTCTGACTTAGACGGGGTTGGACTCTTTCATTTTGGCTATCCCCCGTTGATGCGTCAGATGTATCGAAATGATGGGCGGGAGTTAGAAAAACTGCTGGCTAAGGTTAAAGGAAAAGGCATTGCCACCTCTTTGGACATGGCAAAACCTGATCCTGAATCCGAAGCGGGGAAAGTTGACTGGATTTCCGTCCTGGAACGAATCTTACCGTATGTAGATATATTCCAACCCAGCCTGGATGAGATTTTTTTTATGATCGACCGGGAGCGGTATGATTTTTTTAAAACACGGTATGGAGAAGATAGGTATCTAAAATTTATCGATACGGACTTACTGGATCAACTGTCGCAGACCCTTATTGAAATGGGAGCCGGAGTTGTCGTCATCAAGCTTGGCGAACAGGGCCTGTTTCTGAGAACGGCGAAACAGGTTGAAGCTCTGGAAGGAATTATAAAAAAGAATGCCGCACTCCCGAAGTGGTCGAAACGGCAACTGCTGGCCCCCTGTTTCCGTGCAGACGTCATCGGCACCACCGGTTCCGGTGATTGTGCGATCGCCGGATTTCTTGCCGGTGTATTGGATGGAGCAGATCCGATTGGGGCGTTAACCATGGCTTTGGGCGTCGGCGCATTCAGCACCGAGAAGCTCGACGCCACCAGCGGTGTTGAACGCAAGGCGGCTGTTCAGAGGAGGATTGCCGGCGGGTGGAAACGCCGCGAGGTGTGCATTGAAAAAACTGGATGGCAGTGGCTGGATAGCGAATCGATCTGGCAGGGACCTATGGATGAAATTGGTAAGGCCAAAGGGATCGCCCATTAAAGGGCGTTTCAATTAAAAAAAACACCTCTGACGATTTTATCCAAATCGATTGCCGGTCCCCTTTTCTTCCTTTTCTATTCAATAAGTCTAAGCCCAATTGTTTTTTTCATCAATTTGAAATGATTATCAAGAGAATAAATTTCGCAGTGATTCTGTATGGCATTTTGGGCTATAATCAGATCAGGTAATCCAACGCCATTAATGCCTTGCTTCAAGCATCTAAGTTGATAATCGATAATTTGCTCCCAACCGATAACCAAATCAAGTTTGCTAATTGAATTCAGTAGACTGATTATTTCTCGTTGATTTTTAATTCTCAAAAAGGGAACAAGCTCAGCAAGAATTAAATCATTAATAACTAAAATATTCTCATCAATTAAATAGTCGAGTCTGCTTGAATTTATGCCGTCTCTAAAATAGTCAATCCAAATGGAGCTATCTACTAGGATCTGCATTCCCGGCTCCGCAGCTTATTCATATCAATGTCAAGATCGACCTTACCTTTAAACTTTTTGAGTTCAGAGATTTTAGTTTTCCGGATTAAATCTTCAAGAGCAGTGATTATAACCCTTGTTTTAGTTTCGATATTAGTAGCCTTCATTGCTTCGAACAATAACTCTTCAGGTAAATCTAACGTAGTTCTCATGGCGACACCTCCATATGCATAAATATAATATTTTATGCATACGATGTCAACCCTTTTTAGACCGAACATTCGCGGATAACGAGCGGGCGGATGGCAATTGCAAAGGTTATGTTTATTTGCAGCACCGGAAAATGCGTGGGACGGGTTTTTAAACCTGATCCGATCCGAGCTTCCCGAGCATCAATTCGATGCCACGGGTGGGTTCAGCATCGATTCGCCCGAAGGATATGATGTGCTCATCCCGACGATGACCCGGTATTCAATTACAACGTGATGACCACCCCCCATATTGCCGGTTCAACGGGCAACGCCATGGAAGGTATTGTGGCTCAAGTAGCAGCCAATATTCGACGGATAGCGGAGAAAAAGGAGCCGCTGCATCAATTCGGGAAACTTGGCTGTGAGTAGAATCAAAACTGAAATCAGCGTGTTACGCTCTGATGACCGAGCCTCAATGTATCAATAAATTCGGGGTGATGCCAATTCAGATGAATCGGAGAGGCCGACAACATTTCTTCACTGATTTTTGCAATCAATTCTCACTATAAAACAGCAGGTTATAACCCAACCCGGCAAAGCCGGAATTGACGAATGACGATTGACGAATGACGAATGATGGATGTCGCTTCGCTCAGTCATTTTTATGATCGTTTTTTATAATTGATACGCCTGGCTTCCAGCTCGTAGAGCCCACAGATCGTAGAGCCTACAGCTCGGAGAGAGGGAAAAAAAATACTTGTAGCAGCTCTGCAATTAAAAGAACGAGTTATTTTGCCCACTATGGGCTACCACATAAATCTTGCGCAAACATGATGCGATTTCAATAAATAGGTACTAAGGTGGTGAAAATTCACCTGTAACTTGTTGTACATAGACTTAACTTTTTACAGCGTTTTGTTCCGAAAATTTGGTTTCAGGTGTCAGGTGTCAGGAAGGTAGACGCAATAGCATATCCTGAACACTGACACCTGAAACCCTGCGCCCAAAAAGAGGAATAAAAATGGGACAAAAGTTAAGGGCCCCGATATGAGAATTTTCATCAGCCCAGTTATAACCTGCCTTGGAAGCGAATTAATTTTTGTTGTAATCCATGACATTATTATGTATGTTTTCTTGCGGAAAGAGGGGGGATTTTGGCAACCACTGTAATTTGGCATGAAAAAATTCAAATTAAAAAGGAGAAGAAAAATGCGATACAATTTAAGTAAAATGTTAATCGGCATGCTGTCATTGACTTTGATCGTATTCTCAACGGTTTCAACCTCATTTTCAGAGGATGAAATTCTGATTGGAGGCACTTTGAGTCTCACCGGTGTTCAGGCACCTTTGGATGAGCCTGGTCTTAAAGGCGCCCAGGTTGCCGTCAAATACCTCAATGAACATGGCGGCATTCTCGGGAAACAGATTAAATTCGTGAATATTGACGGCAAGAGTGATCCGGTCGTCGTCGGCAACGCCGCCGTGGAACTTATCGACCAGGGAGCTAAGCTCATGGTGGTTCCGTGCGATTTTGATTTCGGCGGTCCTGCCAGCCGTGAAGCCCAGAAAGTTGGGATTGTCGGCATTTCCACCTGTGCGTCCGATCCCTTGTTTAGCTCCTGGTCGCTGGGTGACAAACAGTTTACCCTATCCATGTGGAACACCACCATGGGAGCAGTCGCCGCAGAGTATGCGTTTAAGGAACGTGGTTGGAAGACGGCCTACGTCGTTACCGATCAGTTCATCGCTTATACCAAAAGCCTGAGCAAATATTTCCTGGCCCATTTTCAAGCCATCGGCGGCAAAGTGCT
>PVMK01118722.1_pt1 | contig 12526 bp, 10 predicted proteins | sample 1853481 | NCBI WGS metagenome assembly PVMK01 (sample SAMN08533507, study PRJNA380276) | Marine sediment metagenome, whole genome shotgun sequencing project.
CCGAATCCGAGGACGCGAAGACAGCGCGGACTTTGGCCAAAAATTCGACCTGTGCCAGAATGAAAGAAAATCGTTCTATAACAAGCACTTAGCGTGGCTGAGCGGACAGGATACGAACCCAGAGACAACAGAGACCCCCTGCGACTGCGGCCCCGCTCCGCGTCCGCCGCAGGTTCGAGAGGCGCGTGCCTTCGTGGCTTCGCTAACGATTTCACCATCCCCACCACAAAATGTTGACCCCCAAATGCCGCCCGAGAGATTTTCTCCGCAGGGCGCCGCCGGATTTCCCGTAGAATCGTCTCTACGACTTAGAACCGAATCCGAGGACGCGAAGACAGCGCGGACTTTGGCCAAAAATTCGACCTGTGCCAGAATGAAAGAAAATCGTTCTATAACAAGCACTTAGCGTGGCTGGGGCGCCAGGGGTCGAACCTGGGATCACGGGATCAAAACCCGGTGCCTTACCACTTGGCTACGCCCCAATACCGCTCACACCGACGAGGAAGCCCTCCTCGCGTCATAGCCTGAATATGGCAAGCGGGTGCCCTCCGTACCAGCATCGGCGGCTTGGGGCAACGCATGCGCGAGCCACTCCGAACAGGCTTTGTTGCGGGGCAGCGCAGGGCCGTCTATATACGTCCGTCTTCAGCCAAGCGGAGTGTGGCGCAGCTTGGTAGCGCACCTCGTTCGGGACGAGGGGGTCGCAGGTTCAAATCCTGCCACTCCGACCACCATCTTCGATGGAATTTTTGGTCCTTGGCTGACAGACTACGGGAGAGGTTGGCGCCTCCCCCCTTACAAAGAGCCCTGCCCTTTAGAAAAAGAGGGCCAGCCGCTGGACGAACCACATGGCGGCCAAGGAGCCGATGCCATAGCCGGTGACGGTGCGGAGCCAGGGTAGCTTGATGACCAGGACGCGATCGACAAGCGCCTTCAACGCCAGCACGGCGAACACGAACAGCAGTTGGCCGGCTTCGACACCCAGATTGAAGCTGACGAGCGCGAGCGGCACGTCTGACTGTGGCAGGCCGATTTCCCGCAAAGCCCCGCCAAAACCAAGACCGTGCAAAAGGCCAAAGGCGAATGCGATGATCCATGGCGCTCTGGCCGTGAGATCGTTCTCCGGCCGGTTCCACCGCAGGGCCTCCGCCGCCACGAACATGATGCTGAGCGCAATCACGGCCTCCACCGGCGCCTGAGGGATGTGGGCCCAGCCGAGCGCGGCCAAGACCAGGGTGATGCTATGGGCCACGGTGAAAGCCGTGATGACCTTCAGCAACATCCACGGATCGCGGACGAGAAGCAGCAGCGCCAGCACAAACAACAAATGATCGATGCCGAGCAGGATGTGCTCCACGCCAAGCCGGAAATAGGTCCACGCGGTATCGACCCAGCTTGGCGCAACGAGGACTTTGAAGGACGGCCGATCCGGCGTTAGCCGGTCCGCTTGAACAGACCCATCGGACAAGGCCACCCGCGTGACCACATCGGTGAATGTCGAGGACAGCCCGTCGATCGAGATTTCGCGGCCTTCGATCCCGCCCGGACAGACGATGACGAAGCGCTCCAGGATGGCCGCGCCGACGCGCTCGCTACGAGGCTCCTTGGCGTTGGAGCAGGCTTCCGGAAAGCGGACATAGAGCCCAAACCGCAAATTCCCCCGCGCCGGCACCTTGAAGCGAACGTCGTAGGTCTCGGGCGCGGTTTGCCGGATTTCCAAGAACCCAGGCCGCAACTCATGCGCCGACGCCGCTCCGGACAGGCCCACGATGAGGACCAGCACCAGAGCTGCAAGAAATCGGCTCACTCCGCGCCGCTTCCCACTGCCATGTCGGCAAGCGGAACAACCACCTCGTAATTGGCGCGCAGGCGGTCATATTCGTCCCGCCGAAACTTATCGCGTTCTTCGGCCCGCCATTTCTGTTCGACCGACTTGCGGATCTCGCTAAGTGGCGGAAGCCGTTCGTCGTGACGGTCGGTGATCCGCACCAGATGCAGACCGAACGGTGATTCGATCGGGCCCGTCCATTCGCCAACCGGCAAGGCGACGAGCTTCTTGGCGAAGTCTTCGCCAAACCCATTGCCTATACTGGTGACCGAAGATAGCCGCGTGGCGTAGGGCAGCAGCGTGGCATCGCCGAGATCGCCGGCATCCAAGTCCGGTGGACTGTCGCGCAATTGCTCCAAGAGCTGCTCCGCGCGGAGTGTCGCGGACTCCCCACCCTTCTCCGGATCGATGAGGATTTGCAGGAATTCGACCTTAGGCTCGATGCGAAACTCGGCATGGTTCTGCTGATAGAATGCCTCAAGCGCCGCCTCGCTCGCGGTCAACCTGTCGTCGCTCGGCTCACTCAGGAATTCCATCTTCTGCTGCATGCGCCGCCGAATCAGCGTGTCGTCGCGGTCGAGGCCGAGCTTGATCGCCTCCCGGTAATAGATTTCCTCTTTGACATAGGCGTCGATCAGGCCGCCCAATTCCTGCGGCGCCGGCGCCCGCTGCCAAGTCTTGGCGAATACCAACGCCAATTGCTGCACGCGGCCCTCGGTGACGACGATGCGATCCCGCTGTGGCTCGCTCTCGGTCCTGACCAGCTCATAAATGGCGAAAATCGCGATGCCGGCGAACAGAAACTGGACCAGCGGTTCGCGGACCAAACGGCCAATGAAAATCATAGCCCGCCCGCTCCTGGGTCAGTCCGAAAATCCACTAAGCCAACTCCACGACTACGACCCCTTGGGCGCGTACCAGATCGGCGAGGTGTAGGCCCGCTCCTGAGTGGTCATGGGAACGTCGTCCGACATCTCGACGTCGAACCGCTTTGCCTCATACGCGGTCCAGCGCGGCGTGGGAATCTCGATAACCCGGGCATAGTAGAAGGCGGACTGATCCGGGTCGAAGTCCGGGTCTGTCCACGCGGCGATCAACTCAGGCGCGCCGATCGTGTTGCTCCATGTGGCGCTCTCGACGTCGACCGTGTTGCCCACCGGCGGCAGCTTCCCATCTGCGCGCCGCTCCCGGTCACCGCCCCACACGACGTCATAAACTTTCTCTTGGGTCTTGCCGTCCTTATCCAACCAACCCTTGACGATCTGGATGCGATCGAGATTGCCGCTATAGGGGTCCTTCAGAGCCGCGACGAGGAAGCTTGGCGACTTGCCGCTCGGAGCCTTGGACAGATCGCCGCCCATGGGAACACCCTTGGCGTAACCAGCATTGGCCGGCAGCCGTGTCTGCGTATCGGCGTCGGTGAAGTCCCAACCGCCGAAGAAGCGCACGGTCATGCGCGGCCCGGTCGTGGCGTAAGTTTCTTTCCGCTTCATGGCGTCGAAGAGTGCCTCGCGGGTATTCTCGTTGGCCCAGACCCCGGCATAGCCGCTGGCGGCCTGCTGCCAGCCTTTGACGGTGAACTTGGGATCGGGCGCCCTGATGACGATATGCTCCCAACGGTGCGGCTCAGGCTCGACGCCGGAATGCTTGCCGAAGAAATTCTCCTCCTCGACTGCGGCAAATGACGTGTGAGAGTCCGTCGAGCCGATCATGCCGAACTTGTAAGGGTTGACGCCGAGTTCCTTCTCCAACCGCAGGCCGGTCTTCAAGGCCTCCCGCGCGTATTCCCATTGCAGCATGTCGGGGGTCTTGGCCTCGGTGCCGTCGAGGTTGGACTTGTCCCAGGTTTCGTAGTCGGCGAACTCATCGTTCGGCGACAGCATGGGGTGGGCTTCCCCGTCACCTTTGATCTGAGTGGCTTCAATGAGCGGCTCATACTGGGCCCGCAGCGCGGCCAGCTCTTTCGTAAGCGGCTTACCGGCGAAGGTCTCCACCGTGAACATGCGCCCATTGCTCAGATTGCCGTTATGGGGAATGGCCAGCACGGACGCACCTGTCTCCTTCTCGAACGCGGCGAGATGCTTCCAAAGATCCTCCGCGTTTTTGCTGTCAAATTGGGAGAAAGGCACGGTGCGGTTGGCGACGCTGGAATCGCCCCGGAAGATCACGTTGCGGTGCATGTTGTTGCCGCCGAGCGACGTCCACTCATAGCCAATCAGAGCGGTGAAGCGTCCGGGGTCGTTGTATTTGTCTGCCAGTGCAGTGTAGGCGTGCCAGGCATCCCGCACGGCCTTATCGCTCTTGATGGGCGGTTCGTCGGTGGAGAGCGAGGCCACGATCTCCATGGCCGTGTCGAAGACCTTGGCGTCATCGCCGCTGGTGAGGGCGTCGTACCATTTCTTCCCGATCTCGGTGGAAAGGATCTCTTGGTCGCCGCTGAGCAATTGCGGCATCAAGCCATACATCTCGGCATGATCGGCAATGACCAAAAAGTCGAGCGGCCGCGAAAGCTTGGCACGAAGCCCATGCGTGGTCGTGATCTCCTCACCCTTAGCGAAACGAAAGGCGTCCTCCTGGCCGATCCGGTTCATGGTACCTGCATCGACGGAAACGGCCGTGTGCAAGTGGGTGTCGCCCCAAAAGACCTGGGTGGGAAAGTTTCGTCCCACATAGGGAGAGAATTGGGGCGCCGTGAGATCGGCAACGCCCTCCCTGGTCGGGTATTGGTCGGCCGAAGCAAAAGTTGCTAACGCGCAAGAACCGAGCAGCGCAAGGCTGCAGGACATTGCAAACGAACGGACACTCATAACTTTCTCCCTTTCGCCGCCGCTTCTTTTCGCGCGCACGGCTACCGATGATGATTTTCTTGGCGTGAAGTCTTAGCTCGGCGTGTACCAAATGGGTGACGTGTAGGCGCGGTCCTGGGTCGAGACTGGGGCGCCTTCCGGAATGTCGACACCGAAACGGAACGCGTCATAGGTCGACCAGCGCGGTGTCGGAATCTCGAGCACCCTCGCGTAGTAGAACGCCCGCTGCTTCGGATCGAAATCCGGATCGCTCCAAACGACACCAAGCTCGGAGTCCCCGATCGTATTGGTGAAGTTCGCGGTCTTGGCATCGACCGTGTTGCCGACCGGCGGCAGCTTGCCGTCAGAGCCGGGCTTGCGATCGCCGCTCCACGCGACATCGTAGACCTGCTCCTTGGTGTCGCCGTTCGCGTCGAGCCAGCCTTTGATGATCTGGATGCGGTCGAGATTGCCGCCGATGGGATCCTTGAGGGCATAGACCATGAAGCTCGGCGCCTTGCTGCCATCCGGTTTCGCCGGCAAATCGCCGCCCATGGGCACGCCCTTCTCATAGCCGACAAAGGCGGGGGCGCGGCTGGCGAGGTCCGCGTCGTCGTAATCCCATCCGCCGAAGAAGCGCACGGCCAAACGGGTGCCAGTGGTGCCATAGACTTCCTTGCGCTCCATGGCATCGAAGATCGCCTCGCGCGTGTTCTCAGGCGCCCAGACAGCCGCGAGACCTGAGGCAACCTGCTGCCAGCCCATGATCGTACCGGCATCCGTTTTCATGAACGGATGCTCCATGCGTCCGGGGCTGGGTTCCGCGCCGGAATGCTTGCCGAAGAAATTATCCTCCTGCGTGGTGGCCAAGGACGTGTGGCTGTCGGTCGAGCCCACCATGCCGAACTTGTAAGGGTTGGTTCCAAACTTGGCTTCGAGCGCAAGCCCGCGCTTCAGAGCCTCGCGGGCATACTCCCCGGCCAGCATGTCTTCGGTCTTGGCCTCGGAGACATCGAGATTGCCGATGTCCCAGGTTTCGTAATCGGCGAACTCATCGTTCGGCGACAGGAAGGGATGAGTCTCGCCATCGCCCTTGATCTGGGTAGCTTCGTAGAGCGGCTCCCATTTGTCGCGCTGGCTGACATAAAGCTTGTCGAGCTTGCGGCCCGTATACTGTGCGTCGATCGGGAACATGATGCCGTTCGACAGATTGCCGTTATGGGCAATCGCGAGGACGTCGCCGTCGGTCTTCTCCTTATAGGTGTCCAACCATTTGTAGAGATCGAGAGGATCGGTGCTGCCCTGCGGCGCGACGGTCGTATAGGGCACCATCTGCAGCGCCTTGCCGGCGTCGTCGCGATACACCACCACGCGATGCAGATTGTTGCCCTTGGCCAGAGACGTCCACTCATAGCCAATGAGAGCGGTGAACTTGCCGGGGTCGTTATATTCCTCGGCGGCGTCGACGGTTTCTTTCCACGCGGATTTGTAGGGCCGGGAGTCCGGCGTATACATCAGCGCCTCGGGAAACTCCCCTTGCGAGAACAGACCGATCAGTTCCAGTGCCACGCCGACGCCTTTGCCTGCCTGAACCCGCTCATACCAATCCTTGCCCGTCGGGTCGGATAGGATGTGCGGCGCTCCGGCGAGCATGTCGGGGAAGAACCCCATATTGTCGGAGTGGTCGGCGATGACGAGGAAGTCGAGGGGACGGGACAGCTTCACCGGCAGGCCAGTAGACGAGGTCACCTCGTCGCCGCGGGCAAACTGATAGGCCTCGCGGACACCAAGCCGGTTGCCGAAGGCGCCGGCATCCATGGACATGGATGTATGAAGATGGGTGTCGCCGAATAGCGGCCGGCTCGGAAATCCACGCTGGGCGTAGGGGGAATAGGTCTTTCCCTTATAGGCGCCGGACAGGACCTCCGCGCCGTCGGGCGGTGGTGGCACTTGCGCCGAGGCCCCCTGGGAAACCATGAAAAACATGAGCGCCGCGGCAATCGCCGTCAGCAAACCTTTTCCGTTCATATGACCGACCTCCAGAGTTTTTAGTCCCCAAATTCTACCGGCCATCGTTCTTCGTTCTCTGACCCAGATCATTAAGCCTAAATCAACGCACTGATTTTGCTATTAGTTTTTTTGGCTGCTGGTGAGGACGGCGCGCCTGCTTAGCACAAACTCGCGGAGACCGGGCTTGCGATTACTCCTCGGATTCCGCGATCACCTTCCGATAGCGGCGCGGCGACAAGCCCATCTGACGATGGAATGCACGGGCGAAATGAGTGGGTGCGGAGTAGCCCAGCTCGCCGGCGATCCGCGTGATGCTGAGGTCCTCCTCTTCCAGAAGCGCCCGCGCGTGATCCAGCCGCACCTGGTTGACGATTGCGCGAAAACCCGCGCTATGGCTCTCAAGCTGCCGCTGCAACGTGCGCGGTCCCAACACGAGATGCTCAGCTATTGAATCCAGACTGACCGAAGATTCCCACCGCTGAACCCGGACCAGTTCGCGCACGACGTCCGGCAAGCCCACAGGCGATCCTCCCGCACGAGACCTGCGCACGTCAGCCAGCGTAACCAGCGGGCTCGAAAGGCCCCGCGCCAGCGGTGTCGCGATCGCGTCCAGTCGCATATAGACCGAGACATGGGTCGCGCCGGAGCGCACCTCGCAATCGAAGGAGTCCTCCACGCGGGTCATGCTTCGAGCGCGCGGCAGATCGAACTCGATCCGCTCAGGCCGCCACGTGGGGCCTAGATAAGCGCGGACGATATTGATGATTACGCCAGCGGCGGGCATTGTCAGAGTAAATTGGCTTGAGCCACCTGGCGAGGTTTCTTAGCCTCCGGCGATGCGCAATCCCTTCCGCTATTTCAACAGCTCGCCCGAGGTGATCCGCCTCACGGTGATGATGTACATCCGCTATCCGCTGTCGCTGCGACAGGTCGAAGATCTGCTCTTTGAGCGGGGTATCGACATCTGTCACGAGACGGTGCGGTTCTGGTGGAACCGTTTCGGTCCGATGTTTGCTGCGGAGATTAGAGAACGTCGTATTCAGACGCGATCGTATTCGTACTGGCGTTGGCACTTGGACGAGGTGTTCGTCAGGATTAATGGCGAGACGCATTATCTCTGGCGTGCGGTAGATCACGAAGGCGAAGTGCTCGAGGTCTTCGCGACAAAGCGACGGGATCGCAGGGCTGCGCTGAAATTCCTGAAGCGCGCGATGAAACGCTATGGCCGGCCAGGTTCGATCGTGACTGACCGGCTTCGCTCCTACGGTGCGGCGATGAAAGTAATCGGAAACGTCGCCAACCAGGAGTGTGGTCGTTGGCTCAACAATCGGGCCGAAAACTCACATCAGCCGTTCCGACGACGAGAACGAGCGATGGCGAAGTTCAGGGGCATGAAGACTCTCCAAAAGTTTGCCGCCACCCACGCCTCGATCCACAACCACTTCAACCACAACCGCCACCTCAACAGCCGCGACATCTTCAAACAGAACCGCGCTGCCGCACTCGCGGAATGGCGTCAACTCGCCGCGTGAGAGTCTTGACGACCTCCGGTCAACCAGCTCACACTCAATTACTCTGACAATGCCAGAATTTTTCGAAGAATTTCGGCATTGGGATCAACGGCTACTTCTACGACCAAGTCACGGGCGACAGCGGAAGCGGCGCGAACCTTGGAGCGTTCAAGGGTCGTGTCGCCGCGATCGGACCAGTGGCCAACTTGAATTTGATGCTGGGCAAGATCCCGGTCACGACGAGCCTCAAATATTTCCACGAATTCGATGTCAGGAACCGCTTGGAAGGCGATTCCGGTTTCCTCACCGTGACGATACCGCTGTCCGTCGCCGGGCAATAGACTCGAATATCAAGCCAACAACTGACGCGTGGAGGACTAAGCGCATGGTCATCTGGTCAAGGCAGAGCTGCACATGTCTGGCGGCGTGCCTAGCCGTAGCGACATCGATGCCCGCGCATGCCGCAGACAAGCCGCGACTGATCCTTCAAATCACGGTCGATCAGTTCCGCGGCGACCTGCCGATGCGCTACTTCGACCGTCTCGGAGAAGGCGGGCTGCGCTATCTGCTCAAGGAAGGTATCCACTACGACAATGCGCACCACGCGCATGCAAACACCGAGACCATCGTCGGACATGCGACGCTAGCGACAGGCGCGCACCCGGCTGCGCATGGAATGATCGGCAATATTTGGTTCGACCGCACCACCGGTAAGACCACTTACAACATCGAGGATTCCGATTTCCACCTCCTGACAGAAGGCGCGGACATCGATGCCGACACCGAGATCGATCCCACACAGAAAGCCGCGACGACCGATGGCCGCTCACCACGCGCCATTCTGACATCGACCTTCTCGGACGAATTGGCTTCGTATACAGCAGGCCAGGCGAAGATCTTTGGGGTCTCCGTCAAGGACCGCGGGGCGGTCTCCTTGGCGGGGCACGCTGGCAAGGCCTTCTGGTTCTCAAAGCCGTCCGCCGAGTTCGTCACCAGCTCCTATTACTATGACGACTATCCCCAATGGGTCGTAGACTGGAACGCCAAAAAGCTCCCCGAAGGCTACAGCGGAAAAGCCTGGGAGCTGCTTCATCCGATCGAAACCTACATGTTCGGGGACCGGGACGATCAGGCGTGGGAGGTCTCGCTCGGCGACTATGGCCGCACCTTTCCACACGCCTTCACGACATCCGAAAACCCGTACTTCACAACGTTCCTGACTCTGAGCCCGGCTGGCGACCAGTTGACGACAGACTTCGCCAAAACTCTGATCGACGCTGAGGGCCTCGGCGACGACGCGGTCACGGATTATCTGGCGGTCAGCTACTCGGCAACGGATTACATCGGCCATTTCTTTGGCCCGTCTAGCCTCGAGTCTGAGGACAACCTATTGCAGCTCGATCGCACGCTCGCGGATTTGTTCGCCTATGTGGATGAGAAGATTGGACTGGAGAATACGCTGATTGTGTTATCCGCCGACCATGGAGGCCCGGAGGCACCTGGCTACCTTGAGAGCCTCGGCATTCCGGCCGGCTATGTCTCTCCTAAAACGTGGGATACAGACTCCGCCATCGCTCGCATTAAGGACAAGTTTGGGATCAAGGGCCCTCTGATCGAGGGCTACAATCACCCCTATCTCTACCTAGCCTCCGATCTTCTTGACGATCCCGATATCGATCTCGCCGAACTGGAAGAGGCGATTGCGAAGGCTCTCGTAACTTTCCCGGCAGTCGCCTATGCCGTGCCGAGCACATCACTGGAGCGCGGAACCGTGCCGGACAATTTGCTGATCCGCGCAGTCCGGAACAATTACAACGCGGCGCGCTCGGGCAATGTCTACGTCGTCTTCAAGCCCGGCTGGTTCATCAATGATCTGGATGGGATTTCAGCGGCCGTCGTGCACGGCTCGCCCTGGCGGTATGACACTTATGTCCCGGTCATTTTCGCGGGGTACGGAATCGAGCCGAAAACGGTCTCGCGCCGGATCCATACGGTGGACGTGGCGACGACCCTGTCCAACATCGTCGGGGCTCTACCGCCCTCCGGCGCTGCCGGCGACGTTTTGCCAGAGGTTCTTGGGCATCAGTAAGATTCCCGGGGGCATCGCCGGCGGAGCCTCTTGAGGCAGTCACATTTTGCGCTAGAAGACATGGGACCGTTAAGGCTGCCGGGCGGGTGAAGCCGCGCGTCGGCCGCCGCACCGCTAGAATGCCGGGCGGGTTCACCAGCAAACCAACAAGACCTCAAAATCATGTCGGCGAAACTTGCCTTCAATCGTAGTGTTGACGTCGTTTACGGCGTGGCCGAAGAGATCGCGCCCGGCGTGCGGCGCATCGTGGCCAACAATCCCAGCCCTTACACGTTTCTCGGAACCAACACCTATATCGTCGGTTCGGGCCGTGTTGCGGTGATCGATCCGGGTCCGGCCAACGAGACCCATCTTGCGGCGATCACCGAGGCGCTACGGGGCGAGCGTGTCACCCATATTCTCATCACCCATAGCCATCGCGACCATTGCGACGGCGCCGCGCCGTTGCAGGCAAAGCTCGGCGGCGAGATCGTCGCGTATGGACCGACCGGCACGACGCGCGGCGTCGTCACGCCGGACCTCGACGACGGCTTTGTCGATAGCGCCTTCAGGCCGGATCGCCCGGTGGAAGACGGTGACATCGTGAAGGGAGACGGCTTCGCGCTGGACGTGCTGCATATGCCGGGACATGCGCCCGACCATCTGTGCTTCGCGCTTGTCGGCAAGCGCACGGTGTTTACCGGCGACCATGTGATGGGCTGGAACACCACCGTCATCGCGCCGCCGGAAGGCAACATGGCCGACTTTCTGGCCTCGCTCGAAAAGCTGATGCAGCGTAACGACAAGATATTCCTGCCGGGCCATGGCGGCAGCGTCCAGACCCCGCAGCGCGTGGTCCGCGCTTACATCACCCATCGCCGATGGCGCGAGCAGAGCATTCTTGCCTGTCTTGACGATGGGTTGGGCACGATCCCGCGTATCGTAGCCAAGCTCTATGGCGGGCTAGACGCCAACCTCAAAGAGGCGGCCGCGCTTTCCGTGCTCGCCCATCTTGAGTATTTGGTCACCCGCGACATGGTGGTGGCGGAAGGCGCACATGACAGGCTTAGCGCCTTCTTCGTACGCGCCGCCTCCGTGGCTTCTTCTTCGCCACGGGCTCCGGCGTAGGCTGCACGACCACTTCGTCTGTCTTGGGCTTGGCTTGCTCGAGCGCCGTCTTCTCACCCTTCTCCAGCGCCGTCGTCACCTCGCCATAGAACGCTCGGATGCGGGCGGCATTGGCGCCGAAATCGTGCCGGCCGTAGCGGGAGACGGAACGAACGTCGATCAGCGCGTGAGCGTCGTCACCCTTCACCTGGATCACCACATCGTCGGTGAAGCCCATAATCATGGTCTGGTCGGTCGCCTCGATGCGGCCAATACCGCTCTCGCCCGGCGTCTCGTTCACGACGACGGTCCAGCCAAGCCGTGCGACCGCCTCCTTCACCATGGCGTAGACCTCCGGCGCCGAACGCTCCAGCAGCATGGGGGCGATATCCGCATAGGCCTCGGCCTGCATCTCTGCTTGCTCGGCATTCGGCCCGGTCCAAGGATTGGCGTCGGCGGGACGATTATCGCCAAGCACGGTGAATTGGAGCGAGACGGCGGGCGTCGTCTGAATGTCGGTAAGCGGCGGCAGTAGGATGGCCTTCGATAGGAACAACACCGGCAGCGCAAGCCCGATCAGCCCTAAGATAATCGCGGCAAAGTCCTGCGCCGCGCCGCTCTGGCCGCCGAACCAAATCCGAATGAGCGAGACCATGGCGATGATCACGGCGATCGCCATACCCACTATCGAGACGCCGAGGAGATTGACGGCCGCCGGCGTGCCGAGGCCGGCGAAGCGATGGAGAATGACTGTCAGGATGAGCAGCTGCAGGAAGAAGAGCGCCATGCGCCGCGCCCACTTAGCCTCCCACGCCTCCTTAACTTCAAGGCGTGCGGTCGAATGCCGATCCATGGAATAACTGGCGGTCCCGTCAGAAGGCCCTCAAGCTTAAATCCGCACCAGCGTTCTACCGCTAAACGGAAGCCGTGGCAGGTTTGTGGTGGACGACCTCACACATGCTGGCCGCCATTGATGTGCAGCTCCGCGCCATTGATATAGCTCGATGGGTCGGTGCACAGGAAATAGATGACCTTGGCCACCTCTTCGGGAAGCCCAAGCCGACCCAGGGGAATGCCGGAGATCAGCGTCTCGGTGCCTGGCGACAGAATGTCGGTGTCGATCTCGCCCGGCGAGATGGCATTGACCCGGATGCCGCGCGGGGCGAAATCGGCGGACATCTCGCGCGTGAGCGCGGCGAGCGCCGCCTTCGAGGTC